>Ga0209578_10002390_pt1 | contig 15699 bp, 17 predicted proteins | sample tdAd472_FD_187127 | JGI IMG/M metagenome (GOLD analysis project Ga0209578, IMG submission 187127) | Marine sediment microbial communities from the Atlantic coast under amendment with organic carbon and nitrate - tdAd47.2 (SPAdes)... | ecosystem: Environmental > Aquatic > Marine > Coastal >...
ATTATCGACCTCGCAGCGGGCAAGGATCACGTAGCCGGCCGCGGCCAGGGCGGTCATCACGGCGTCCATGTCTTCAGAGACCTCAGCCAGAATACGGGCAGGCAGGACCTCGACAATATTTGCGATAGGCGGAACCCCGCGCCGCCCGCCCCGCGCATTCGCGATCGCTGCCACGCCAACTTCCTTCACATGCTCCGTACTCATGATGCCCCCTCCTCTCCAAGGATCAGTTCCAGTTGTTCGAGTTTCCAGTTGAAGGCCGCGTCGTCGCGCGCATCCTCGATGCGCTGCACCGCCCGCGTGGCCGCCGGCCGCGAAAGATTGAACGGCCGCCCGGCCGCCTCATGGCTCAGCTTGAAATTCACATGTGCCAGATAAACGCTGATATCCCGGACCAGCACCGAGGACTGGTCCCGCGCCCCGGACAGGGCCAGCGTCGGATCTCCGCCGAATTTGTACGCCACCAGACAGGCAAGCCCCCAGCTCAGCGCCCGCGCCTGGGTCGCTTCGATCTCCCGGCGCACGCCCGCCAGGGCCTGCACGATCCGGGCAAAGGATTCGCTCCGGTCGTTTGCCGCCATCACCGCCGCCCCCATGACGCGCCTCCCAGATCTTCCATCAGGACCAGGCCAAGCGCGGCCAGCGCGGCCTGTTGCGCCGGCGAAAGCGTCTCCCCGCCTGCCCGAAGGCAGACCAGATCCCGGAAGCCCGCCCCCAGCGCGCCATAGCGCGCCTGGAATTCAGGCTGGGCGGCCAGAACGGCCAGCCCTCTGGCCAGCCGGTCGCCCACAGCCGGGTCCGGATCGGCCTCTGCGATCCAGGCAAACACGTCGCGAAACAATTGAAGGCCATAGGGCGTCGCCAGATCCGGCGGCGGCCCCTTGTCTGACATCAGGCCCAGCATGGCCCCTCCATAATCTGCAAGCGTGGAGACACGGATCCGGCTGCGGCCATGAACGGCCCGCCACATGGTTGACGGGTCGACATTTGCCGCCCGGCAGCACGCCGCGCGCGACACGCCATGGTCAGACCCGACCAAATCAAGGGCATTTGCCAGAATTCCTGTCACGGCTTTCACCTGACGCACTTGCGTTTCATCACTCATTAGTGAAAAACGTGCGTATTCGCGGTTCACGTCAAGTGGTGTCTTTCAAGTTTTTTTCCCGAAGGAGTGCGCGCAAGATGCTGGACATGATGGCTACCGACATGTCCCGAACCGAAGCCCTGCGCGACTGGCTGCGTGAAATCGCCTTTCGGCATGGCACCAGCCTGCATGGCATCGCGCGCGCGGCCGGCATTCACGGCAGTACGCTGACCCGTTTCATGGATCCGGACGGCCCAGGGCACAATTTAAGCGATACATCGATCTCCAAGATCGAGCGGGCCTTCAACAGCTCCCGCCCGGCCGCCGCCGGCGGCACGCAGACAGGCGCAAGCGGTCCGCGCAGACTGCAGGAGCGCCCGGCCGGGCTGCTGAACCCGCAGGCTGAAATGGACGAAATCGCCTCTGCCATCGAACGCGCCCACCAGGGAGACAGCGCCCAGCTGGACGCCTATCTGGTCAGGGATCGCACGCTGGACCTTGCCGGCTATCTGCCCGGCGACGTCATTCTGGTGGACCCGTCACGCGCGCCGCAACCCGGTGATGTTGTGGCCCTGCAACCCAGGGGCACCCTTTCACAAAGGGAAGGCGTCATGGTCCGCATCTGGGACGCCCCGTGGCTGACAGCCCATTCCACGGATGTGCGCTGCAGCCGCCCGATGCTCATAGACCCCCAGACCGCCACCATTCTGGGCGTGGTCACTACCGCCCTGCGGCATCGGTCAAGGACGTGACCGGGCCGCCACTTCACGGCGTTTATCTTCTGTTGACATTTCCCGCGCACGTGCATTTTATGCCGTATGCACGTTTTTCACGCAAACAACGCGCACGACGCAAGCGCCTGGCCAGCACAGCCGGACACCTATGTAACCGCACGTCAGGTTGCACGCAGGCTTGGTTATCCAAGCATGAAAGCCTTTTACGCACACAAGAAATGGCGCGAGGACCACGGCTTTCCGCCGCAGATCCTCCCGCGCCGCTGGCGCGCCAGCCAGATCGAGCGCTGGGAAGCCGCCCGCATGGCCGGGCAGGAGACCACCCCGCCACCGGCCAACGATATCGGCCCGGATCATGCCCCCGGCACCGCACGCGAAAAACTTGCCGCGCTTCGGGCCAGGACACAGGGAGCCGCCCATGGCTAAAGTGAAGATCCCTCGCGGCCTCTACCTGCAGGCCCGCGTGCGTGCGGACGGCCAGCTGCTCTTTCGCTGGGGCCATGCGCCGCGCCTGCGCGCACGTGGCATACGGCCGTTTGACCTGTTTGCGGACGGCCGTCCGCTGAAACCTGCTTACCTGACAGAGATGGGCCTGCCGGAAGGCTGCGCCCTGCCGCTTGCCGATGACGGGACACCGCTTCTCCACGAGGGCCGCCAGGAGCCGTTGAAACTGAAGGCGGCCATCATGGCCGCCGAGCAGCTCACCGCGCTCCTGGACGCGCCTGGGGACGCACACGCAGGAAATTCCCCGGCACCTGCCCCAAAGCCACGACCGGCCGCGCGGCGCGCTTTCACGGTCGGGGATCTGCTGGACGATTTTTTCCGGCCGGACCGCAATCCCCGCCTCTTCCGGCGCAAGCCGGCCACGATCGCCTCCTACAAATCCTGGCGCGCCCCGGTGGACGAGATCTTCCGGGACGAGCCCTGCGCAAGCATGGACGAGGATCTGATCGAGGAATGGTTCTGGGCCCAGAAAGATGCGCGCGGCCACCGCATGGCCTATGGGGCCTACCAGTTGCTGCGCCGCGCCTGGAACTGGGGCCGCAAATCGCACCGCCTGCAGGAGCTGATCTGGTCGGAGATCGACACCGAAAAGCCAAAGCTGAAACTGCGCATCGGCACCGACACCGAACTGGCCTGGCTGCTGCGCGCCTGCGACGATCCGGCAGGCCTCGCCGCAGAGCTGCAGCTGCCGGCAGATCACAGGGACATTCCGCCCGCCCGGCCGGAACTGGGGGACAGCATCGTGCTGGCCATCTGGACCGTGCAGCGCGCCCGCGATGTGCTGGCCTTTGATGACAACACCATCCGGTCCGGCCGCTTCCGCTTCACCACGTCGAAGAATGACCAGGACATGGACATCCCGATCACGGGAGAGATCCTGCGCCGGCGCCTTGCCGCCATGAAGGCCCGCCGCCTGAAGCGCGGCGCGCAGTGCCGGCACCTGATCCTGCATCCGGACCGGGACGCGCCCTACAATCAGAAGGACCATGGCAATCATTTCCGCCAGGCCCGCGCCCTGGCTGCCCGCTTCGCGCCGTCCCTTGTGGGCACAGGCGTGGATGATTGGGGCCGCAAGGTAAAGACCTTCACGTTCGAGGACTGCCGCGACACCGGCATCACGCGCCTGCTGCGCGCCGGCTGCGACGTGCTGCAGGTCGCGTCCTGGTCAAACCACAAGGACGTCAAGGCCCTGCTCGATCTGGCGCAGGCCTATCTCGACCTGACAGGCGAAGTCGCCGACCAGACCGGCACCCTGCTCGACACCCACACCAGCGGAAAGGGACTGGCGGTATGACGCCCAGAATATTCACAGCCATTGCCGAAAAACTGATGAAGGCGCATGACCATGGCCACAACAAAGGCCTGGAAACCGCAGCCCGTATACTGGAGGCTCACGGCGCAAATGCCGAAACGCTTTGCCTGAAGACCATCGTCAATGACATCCGCAGTCTCAAAACCACAGCAGCAACCAAGGACCAACACGCCTGCAGATCACTGAAATCCAGCCCCTCATTATAGGGTGTGAGGGGCCAGCATTGGCACGGGAAGCGAGCTAAAACTGCCCAGCATAACAAGTCCCGTGCCAATCGGACAAACCAGGAAAGCAAAGACAATGACCAGGAGAAAGCCCGTCACCATAACCGAAACCCTGCCCGGCGGCGAGACCGGCTGGGTCTATGAGCGCTTTAAGAGGGCGGCGTTGGAAGGGGTTGAGCTGCCGTCATCCAGCGACCTGCTGGAAGACTGGAATTTCTATCGCTATGAGGCACCAAAAAGAGAGGACACCACAATGCGCTGCGTTGTCTACGATATTGAAACACTCGAACCCATTACCGTGATCACGCTGCAAGCCAGCTGGGTACGCTATCTGAAAGAACAGCGCGTGATTCGCATTCCGATCAAGAAGCGCCTAAAGGAAGTGGACTTGGATCCCGGCATCCCGGCGACGCTTCAAGACCCTTTTCACTGGGTGCAACTTGAAAGCGGCCTCTTAGCTCACAAGGCGTCCAAAGCCCCGCCAGCCATCATCCTGTTCACGCATAATGCTGAACTGGTCCTGACGCTTGACCCAACCATCCTCGCAGGACAGCAATCCGCCATTCAGCAGGCCTATTCGGACGGCCTGCTCGAAGGCCTTTTGCGTGTGATCCCACCATCCTTCAGAACGTCTCGGCAACAAAAAGTCCCATATGGGACTTTGGGACTTTCCGTTCACAGTCCCACGGAACAAAAGTGAACACCCCAAACTGTAATGGAGACAACAGAATGAATGGTGTGCCCTACAGGGTTCGAACCTGTGACCTACTGATTAAAAGTCAGACACGACCCCAATAAAAACAAAGCATTATCATGGTTAATGCCCCATTTTTTAGGCATTTTTCCTGCATTGTCCCACACGATCAGGCACGAGATTAAAAACGATGACTTCCCTTTTCGGTCGGGAGTCGCTTAACCTAATGTAGAAACGGGAAGGACTACATATCATGCAATTTGCTCTCGCAGATGACGCGGCCATCACCGCCGCAGAGGCAGCTATAAAACTGGGCCCCTGGCAACAACGCTGCCACCTCGGCCCGAAAGCCTTTACTCCAGGGATCTGGCACAGCTGGGACATCGCCAAGGTTCTGGATGCAGGCTTTGAGCCGGGCTTTTGGCAAGGCAAGCGCGTGCTCGATATCGGGGCCAATTGCGGCGGCCTCTCGGTAGAACTGGTCCGGCGCGGCGCAACCGTTATCGCGTCAGAACCCTATGAGCCCTACCGGCAGAAAATCGAATGGCTGCGCGACCTGCTTGAGATCCCTCATGATCGGCTGATCATACAGCCGCACGCGCTGTTTGACCTCGACCCAGAAAAAACCGGCAAGCTCGATGTCTTGCTGTTCCTCGGCCTGGCCTACCATTTTCGCTATCCCCAGCTCGTCCTGGATTTTATCGCCGGATTCGATGCGGATCACTTCGCCGTGTCCACGCAGTGCATCCAAGGGGATCAGGACGTCTTGCAGAACAGATCAGACCTGACGCCGCAATTCATGAACGGCCAGCCGCTGATTGGCTGGCACCCCACGCGGCCGCTATTTCTTAAGATGATGGCCTGGGCCGGACTGAAGAACCCGCGCGCGATAGATCACCCGCAGGTCAACAAGGCCGGGCCGAAGACGACAACAAACAATGCCTACTTCATCGGAGACCGGGGCACGCCGGTCAGCCTGCAGGAAGAAATGGCGCGCTTTATCTAGCCGCAATGCAAGGTGCACGGCACCAGATAGCTGCCATCCTCATAGGTCTCAACCGGGATGGCAGCGGTCACTTTTGCAACCGTGCTGGATCTCATAATATCGTCAGCCTGAACACGTCCGCAGCCATCACCATTGCTGTCGATCAGGTCGCCCGGCTCTACCGTTTCGCCGGGCGCGATCCGTATGAAATACTCACCAAGCGACGCCACGTTGAAATCGGGCTCGCCATTGTCATTCGAATGGCCGAAGAACACGCCATAGACGGCTTTGTCGCCCGGCTTCGAACTGATCTCCGACATGGCGAGCGTCCGGTTTTCCTCCTCCATGATCAGATGTTCCCGGCCGTCATCATCGATCCAGATTTCGCCGTCACCCAGTTCGCCTGAATACCAGCTCATATGGTCTTCCAGTTTCGCAGGCTCGATCACATGGGTGACGCGCCAGAACTCTCCCTCACTCACAAACACTGTACCCTCTTCGATCTCGTCCAGCTGGTCGAGGTCATGCTCCTGCTGCTGCGCTGCCTCGGCACCGGGCTCGCTACCTCCTGGGACAGCCAGCACTTTCGCCGGCTGCACGCAGGTCCGCGCGATTGCCCATTTCCAGGCGCACATGGCATTGATGGTCGAGATGATCGTGCCGGGCTTGATGTCCGGTATCGCCTCATGGCCCAGCAACTGCGTCCAGTGAATGCCCGTGAACGTGCCATAAGCGACATTGCCGCCGCTTTCGGAAACAGATCCAACTGTGACACCGTCCTTTCGCCACAGCAGCTGATCACCGCTGGTGCCGTTTCTGTTCACGATCAGCGGCACATTGTTGGTGCGGTTCAGCGTCATCACGCCTTCGGCAATGGTAAAACCGCCCGTCTGTGTCGTGTTCCCAGTTCGCGTTACATCACCGAAATGGGTCAGATCGAGACGCCAGGTCAGCGCATTCTGCTTGCGCAGGATCATCGCATCAGTCGTTGAGGCGCTGCCAAAGGCGCCCGTCAGTGTATCAACTTCAACCTGCAGATTCTTCGGCGCGTTCTGCGTGTTAACGAAATAGGTGCAGGTGCCCGCGCTGGTGACGTAGCCGCCCCAGACCTTCACGCCAAAGGTCGTGCGCGGCGCGCCAATGCAATGTGTCCCGTCCGCCATGACCGGCGACAGCGAAGCCGCCATGTCGAGATAGCGGTTGTTGATCAGCTCGATGCCGAGGCCGGCAACATAGATGCCGCCGCGAATATTGTTTCCGTTGAAGGCCGAGTATTCGATCTTGGAATTGTCAGAGATGAAATAGGTGTCGTAAGGCTGGTAAAGCCGCGCCGGATCCTGGCCATTGGTGTAGGAGTCGAAGTTCGTCACGGTCAGCCGGAAGGTGGACGGCCCGCTCTCGTCATCCTTGTGCCCGCAGGCCAGACCATGCCCTTTGTTCTGGTAGGATTCGCAACCATAGAAATCGACAATGCCGGTGCTCTCGATATAGGTCCGCCCGGTATATGTGCCCTTGTCGAAACACCAGCCATGATCACCGGAGAATTGAGACCCGCTGTGACGGATCGCCGAGAGATACGTCTTGCCGCAGACCACCCAGTTTGAATTTGGCTGGCCTCTCACCCAGACATTATCGATATGAAAATTGCCGATCTCGGCAGATCCCGACACATCGTCGGGCTCGAACCAGATCCCGAAATTCTGGTCATCCCGCGTCAGCCCCATCGAGCCGTAATTGTCGGCGGTAATGCGCGCCGCCGCCGCCCGTTCGGCGCTGGGCACAACACCGAATTCACACAGGCGCAACCGGTCCACCTTCCCCCGGAATATCGGCTTGGTCAGCCCCGTGCCTTCAAAGATCGTCTTGCCTGACGAGTTGATCCCGCCATCTGACGTCAGCCCCTCGCCCATGATCCAGAGGCCGCGCACATTGAGGGTCACTTCGGTGCTGACCTGGTACGTCTTGTCAGCGGCCGGAAACAGGATCGATCCACCATCGACAGAGTAGGCACCGATATAGGCAATAATGTCCTGGATCACCGGCGCATTGTCGAACGCGCCAGGCGCAGAGCCATCCGCCTGGCACCCGAACCACAGCGCATTCAGCAGCCGGCTGCCATCCATGATACGCTTGGCATATTTCACGCCGCCGCCATGATCGAGCGCGACATGCACACCTTCGCGCGGATCCGCCGCCAGCTGAGCCGTGACATTGGGCGCTGTGTCTTCAATGATCTCAAACCGGCCGCCACGCTCGCCCCCGACACTGACCTGCCCGTAGAGCTGCCAGGGCCACAGCGCCTTAAGGTCCGCATAATCGGATACGGGCCGAACAACATCGCCCAGCACCTTCCCGTCCGGAAGCGTTGACCAACTCGCGCCGTCCCAGCCCTTCAGGACGGCTGGTCCCGAACTTGTATCAACCCAGATCTTGCCCGTATCCAGGCCAGTGTCTGCCGCCGCCACCTGCGCGTCCAGCGCACCGGCCAGAACCAGCCCCGCAATCACGGCCGCAGACACGCTGACGCTCACATTGGGCACGCGCTTGCCGCTCACCTCCGCTTGCGATCCAATCAGACGAAACGTCGTCGGGTTAATCTCAGCCATCGGCTCCATCCTTTCCGCGCATCTTCTCGGCAACAACTTCAATCACCGGCCGGGCGGCATCGCCCGTTCGGCGTACAAAATTGGAAATGGCAGACAGCAAAACCGAAATCGCCAGGATCCAGACGATGGCGTTCGGCGCTTCGAATTGTGTTGCGTCGCGCAGCTGCTCGCCAAACTGGACGATATCGCCCGTCAGCGCAGGCTGCAGCAGATCCAGGGCGCGCTCGTTCGGCCCGCTGAAGTCCGGCGTCTGATCATCCATCAACAGGCACTCGCACCAGCCTCTGCCTGTGGAAGTATTTGCCCCCGACAAGGGCGAAAGGCAGGATCAGTTCAATCGGAAAAACAAACCGGAATTCGCGCCCCTGCAGGACCAGCGCCAGCTTGTGCAGCTCGTTCAGGCCGTGACCGACACCCACAATGATCGCCAGGAAGGCCAGCAGGCGCAAAGGCGTGCGGTCGAACCGCGCGCCCTCATAGCAATACCAGGTCGCCAGCAGGATAATCACGACCCAGACGGTTTGGGTAACCATGACCTACTCTCCATCCAGGTTGCGTTTGGCGACGAAGGCGGAAAAAACCATCACCACCAGAACCACAGCCATTAGAAGAACCGGCGGCAGATAGGTCCAGATCTCGCCCTTGGCTTCGAACGCCTTGCCCAGCGCCATGCCGCTGCTCGCTTCCGGCCGTTCGGCGCGCAGGCGGGCGGCCTCATCCAGCTTGCCCTGGGCTTCGGCTTTCTTGTTGGCCCAATCCTGTTTCAGCCGCACCTTGCGGTGCAAATCCACAACGTCCGGACAATAGCGCTCGACATAGCTGGCATACTCGCCGCCCGGGAGGCAGTATTGATCCGTGTTCCACTTGATCACTTCACCGCGCGTCAGGCTGGTTGGCTGCCCCGCATTATTGTAGGCCGTCATCTGCAGGAACCGGTCCAGATCCTCCTGCAGGATCTCAAGGCTTTCCACTGCACGCGGCATGCCTTCGGCCTCATAGTCCAGATCCCTGGCTTCCCGCTCCAGCCGCGCAATGGCTGCGTCATAATCGATGCGCCCGGTTTCCGCATCATCGGAGACCGCCGCCGCAAAGGCGGCCGCCACCAGGGCGTCCAGCAGAACCGCGCCGATAACAATCGTGGAATACCGCCCTGCGCGATCAGCCTGCTTCTCCGCCCGTCTGGCGTCACCGGCCTCCTCCGCATCATCCTTGTCGTTCAGGCGCTTGGCCCAGCGTGCCGCGGACACCTTCGCCCCGACAACAATGCCGGCCCCCACCAGGCCGATCAGCCAGCCCATATCCTTGATCGGCAGAAGACGAGACCAGCTCGTATAGGCGATGACCACACCAACGATCATGAAGACAATGGCAATGCCCTCAAAGGTTCCCTGGCCGATGGCATCGCTGATATTGCGCAGCGCGTTCCCGGCATTCCGGATCTTGCCGGACACGCCGCCCTCCATGCGGTTGATGTCTTCCTGCACCTGCGCGCCAATCTCGCGCGCCGTGGCAGAGCTGCTGAACTCTGCCACCACCTTGCTGCCCTCAACCCTGACTTTCCTGTCACTCATCCGTCTGCCCTTTCGGCGCTTCGCCTATCCTGGCATGGGCGGCTCGCTCGCCATCTGCCCACGCCTCCCATCGTTCGATGCGTGCATCGCTCTCTTCTTTGGCGGCCTTGCATCCTGCCCAGGCTCGAAGAAGGTCCTCATTGACCATCCCCTCCCACACGCGCGGACACACCTTCGGCCGGAACGTCTCCGGCGGCGGGGCCGCGAAGGTCCACACTTCCAGCACCAGCGGCTCCGGAGGGGGTGGCCTGACAGCCGGACTGGCCGTCGCGCAGGCAGAAAGGACGGATAACATCAGGAGGAACGGGTTTGCCCTTCCAGTCATTTTCGACACGCTCCATCTCCTTCAATGCATCCGCCACCCATTGCACGGCCCGGTCCGCACGCTGCTTTTCCCTGATGAAATTGCGCCGGGCGGCCTGCCGCGCCTCTTCGGTTCCGTCGATCACCTCGACAAAATGACTGGCCATTTCGGCCTGCTGCTGACGCGCCGCGCCGACTTCGTACCAAAGCACCGCCTCGCGGTCGAAGAAGCGGCGCTCCACCTCGACATGGCGTTTCTCGGCCTTGCCGTACCCGGCAGAATGCGCTGTCGCCCAGAGCGGCCAGGCGGTCACGCCTGCGCCAATCAGACCACTGACGAGAAGGCTGGCGACGGACGCCCCGCTGAACAGCTTAAGCATAGGCGCTGCCTCCCCTGCGCAGGCCGGTCAGATGGCCTGCCAGTTTGGTGTCATACTTGTTCTTCGCATAGGCCGGGCCGTTATAGTGCAGCGCGATGACGCGCAGATCCTCACGCCGGAACGCCGAGTGCAGCGCTGCATCCGCCTTCACAAAGCCGATAAAGGCGCGGCGCTGGCCCTCGATCGTTTCCATCGCCGCCAGGAAAGCGCGCGGATCCTCATAGCCGCAGACACGATGATTGAAGCCCATGATCTGGCACCAGCCAAAGGAATGGCACAGAATGGCTGCGTTGCGCGCCGCCGGGTTCAGCATGGCATCCTGCCGGCACACGTCATCCATCGCGCGAAAGCGCTCCCAGCGCGCATCCATGCTGCGCGCATTGGACACGCGGTCGAAAGCCTTGCCCTCACGGCTGGCAAACCGGCGCTTGCGCCAGTGGTGATTTTCACAACGCAGCGCCTTCGGATCTTCCGCGCTCTCCTGCACGGCCAGCGCCCGCACCAGTTCGGACGTACAGCCCAGGGCGTCCGCAATGCGGCTGTATTCTTCCAGGGGAACGCGGTCCGGCAGCATCAGCGCGTCAGCACCTGCTCGGCAATCATCTCGATCTCGGCGAACCGTTTGCCCTTGATCACCGTTCCGTCAGACAGCGGAATATCCACAACCTCGCCCCGGCTCATGGCCAGAAAGCCTGCCAGCGCAATCGTGCCATGATCAGCAGGCCGGATGCGATAGGTCTGCTCGTCAATTCTGATTTCCATGAAACTCAGTCCTTTTTCTTCTTTCCACGCCCTCATGGCGCGCCTGAACTCATCCGGGTCCGGATAGCTGGAAGGCCTGGGCGCGCCCCCCATCACACAACCACAGTCATTTCCGGGCAGTCTGCTGCCGCCAGCCCTGCCAGCAACTCATCCAGCCGCCCCGCCAGATCCGATAAGGCATCCGCATGCGGGGCCAGCAGCAAGACACTGCCAATCTCGTCGCCCACAGAAACGATCGACGTGATGTACGTACCTGTTTTGACAATATTGCTGCCCGCCCCCAGCGCGAGATCCGCGCCGATGGCACTCAAATACGCCGCATCCAGAATGTCCCAGCCGCTATAGTCATCCTTCAGGACAGCCAGCCCGCCGGCCAATTGATCCCGTGACGGCAGATCCGGCAGCACCTCCCCACGGCGCGCTTTTATGGTTCGCTGCAGGCGCGCCCAGATATCGGCCGTGACCGCTGCCACCCGGTCCAGCTGCAGCTCGACGGACTCGCCTGGAAAAGCCGAAAGGTTCTTGAAGGGGACAGGCTGCGTCCGCGCCGTCTGACGATCGACCACGCATTTATTGCCGCTGGTCAGGTAGGTATTGTTCACGAAGGTCAGCGTGACGGCCCATTTTTTGCTCAGCGTCAACGTGAAATGCGTTGGCTGGACAAGGGTCAGAAGCGTCTCGCCGGCGGCATTCTCTATCGTGCAAACGAAATCGGCGGGATCATACCCTTTGAGGTTTGCCGGCATGGTATAACTCAGCACACCCGGATCGGTGCTGAATACATAAGGCAAACTGGGCGCGGCGGCCTGCGTCATGATTTTCCCCAGCAACCGGTCACATGACCGACACGAAGAAAACCCGGCTCGCATCCCCGACAGGGCCCGGATATCCAGGCCGCACCCTACACTGATTTGCGAATGAGAAAAGCCCTGTATTTATCAGGTCACTCATCACCGCCAGGCGCGAGATCCGGAGCCCTTTCCGGAACAGCTTCGCCCGGCTCCCACCAGTAATCGGTGCCATAATTGCGGGTGGCACTCCGGGCCTGACGGTCAAACCGCTCCTGGGCATTGTGCGGATCCGTGGCCCGGCGGATCTGGTCGAAGATCAGGCGCTGGGTCATCAGCTTTGAATACCAGAGAGAGGAGGCGACCGGCGTGTAGCGCTCGGCAAGGCCCATCACGTCAGACACCGCCTTTGTCTCCTGGGCACTCTTGCCCCCTGCCAGCTCCTGGACATTGCCCAGCGTCGCCCGGTGGACATCCGTCGCAAGCCCCGCCACGGGGCCGGCCAGCGTCTCGGCCAGCCCGCCGCCAAAACGGTTTGTATCGGAGAAGACGAAATCACCGAAGATGCCGAAGCCCCCGCCCTGCATCATGGCCGCCGTCCAGAATTCGGAGGAATTCATTTCGCGCGGATCCCGCCCCTTGGCAATTTCCTTCAGCTGCATGGACAAGGCCCCCAGCGCCGTTGCAGAAACGATCAGATTGCCGGCATAGGTCAGCTTTCCCGCCCAGCCGGCCTGCATCGCGGCCCGGCGGCCATGCGTCATCGCCAGCGTAATGCCGAAGCTCTTGTACATCAGCGTGTTGCGGATCAGCTCGCCGCCGATCGTGCCCGCCGCGTCCCGGCCGCCCACCTTGGATTGCCCGTACAGGCTGACCGATGGCACGGCAAATTCGGTTTCAGACCGGATCATGGAAACAACACGCAGGCCGAGATCGGTATCCTCGAAACTGCCGGCATCAAGGAAGCGCCCGCCCTTGTGATCCATGACCGGCCCTGTGCGGATCCTGTCCCATTGCCCCGCAAGGCCGTGTCGCGTCAGGGACCGCTGCAGCGGCGCCGGCAGATCACGATAGGCCATGCCGGCATGATCCGCCAGGAAGCCCAGATATTCCATGCCAAAGGCCCAGCGGCCCGCCTGCGTCCAGGAAGACAGGCCTGACAAGCGCATCGTGGCTTCAGCCAGGCGCCGGGTCACTTCCGCCCCATGCGTCTCGCCAAGATAACGGGACTGGCCGGACAGGATCTGGGAGGCCTCATCTGCAATCAGGCCCAGCCTGACAGCCGTCTGCCGGTCTGCCCCGTTCATCGGATTGAGCAGAGACAGCTGCCGCTTGATCAGGCGGTGTGCCGGCATGCCGTTGAATTGCGCCGTGATCCGTCCGAAATTTACATCGGTCACGGCTGACAGCATGGCGCTGCCCAGCTGTGACGCGACAAGGAAGTTCCGCACGGATCCGAAGAACAGCGCCGTCTTGGCATGCGCCGGCGCATTCACGCTGCCCTTCATGTGCAGGAACATCGTGTCCATGTCGTACATGGCCGACTTAGCTTGCCGCATTTTTTGAATGTCGCCACTCAGGCCTGCAGACTCTTCAACCAGCCCCTTTGCATAGCGAAGGCCCGCATCCGGATTGGGCCCGAAGCGCTGCATCAGGGCAATGTCGCGCGCCATGCCGTCCAGATAGCCCAGCACGGCTGACCAGGCATCCCCATCGCCAAAACGCTCCTGATACGTCCGCCAGGCTGGCCCGTCCTTGAAATGCAGGAAACGGTGATCGGTCCGACGGTTTGCCAGGGAGGTTCCCCGTATTGCGTCCGAAGCCGATTTGCGCGACCAGCCATCGGTCCGCATTGCCTCAAAGACATCATGCAGCGCCAGCTCCAGCTCGGCATCCGAAAGCGGTTGCCCGGTCGCATGGCTCAGCATCCGCCGCCGGTCGAGCAGCGGCAGCAGGAAATCCCGCCAGGCCTCATAGCCGGCTTCCAGAATTCGGGTCTCACTATGGGCCTGCGGCACGCCGTAGCGTTCCAGTTTGGGAATGGAGCCCCCCGCCGCATTGAACATCTGACGCGCCTTTTCCATGGCGTCGTGCACGGCCTTCGCCAGCTCACCCGCCACATCCTTGCCGAACTCGCCGGAAAACAGCGCATCGGTCATCCTGTCGATATCTGCCTGGTTGCGGCGCTGGCCGGTCAGCCTGGTCGTGAATTTCTGCAGGGCTTCCGGGATCATGCGGTGAAAATGTCCGCGCAGGGATTTATACCGCGCGTCGGCCCCCTCGATGCCGCCCTGAAACACGGTCGAGTCCAGCAGGGCAAGGCCAGCCTGTTTCATGTCTTCGCGACCCAACTCGTCCCGAAAGCTGCGCATGTCGAAGGCCAGCTTTTGCTGCGCGCGGATGGTAAGAACCTTCACTTTCCGCTGACGCGCCGCTTCGGCTTCCAGCGCGTCAAATGTGTGCTCAGCGGCCAGCCGGTCGGCATCCTCCCCGAACAGGTCACGATAGCTGTCACGCCGCCGCCCATATTCTTCCCGCAATTGCTTTGCCCGGTCCGGCGGGATCACGCCTTCGGCTTCGCCATTGTCGATACAATCCTTAAAGCTCATCATGCCCCTCCCGGATAGGCACAGCCGCGCAGGCGCTCCAGAATGGACCGCTCACGGTCCAGTTCATCCAGAACCTGCTTTACCGCCACAGTTTCATTCGTGTCAGGATGAGTGATTTGCGCGGCTTCAGGATCTGCGCCGCTCGCCTCGATATCCTCACGCAACCGCGCCTCCAGCGCATCGCTGTCGGCAATCAGATCCGTCCCGGCTCCCCCGCGCGCTTCCAGCGCATCTTCGGCCATCGCCTGCAGTCCCTGATCCGGCACAGGTTCGCGCGCCTCCTGCGGCCGCGCGGACGGGGCCACACGCCCGGCCTCGCCAGAGCCAACGCTCATGATCATGCGATGCAGATCATAGGCGCGCGCAATCTCGTCATCAGCCCAGTCATCGCGGATGGCGCGCATCTCTGCGGAAAATTCCTCAAAGGGCAAAACGCGGGAGGTAGATTTTGCAAACCGCCCCTGCCCGTCGGCCGGCACACTCGCCAGCGGACCGTCTCCCTGGCGCACCAGTTTCCGCGCCTGCCGTGTCTCACGGCGCAGCGCGCCCTGGGCCAGCTCCTTCAGCATCGCATGCGTCAGGCTCACGCGCCCGCGCACCCAGGGAATATGGCGATAAATCCAGGCGCGCATCTTCCCCATGGCCGTCTTGACCAGCTGGTCCCTGGCTGGCCCGAATTGCACCCAATGGGCAATCACTTCTTCCAGATAATGCGCAGGCGACGTATCGCCCGGAACCCTCGCAGCGGCCTGCAGGGCCGCCTCATCGCCCGCCGCCAGCATGTCCGCCGCCTGCTGTTTCAGATCCAGCCAGCCCTGCCTGCCCAGATAGCCTTCCATGCCGGCATGCACGCCAACCTCGTGCAGCAGGATTTCCGGCACGGCTTCGGGGCTCATCCGGTCCCGGAACATGACGACACGCCCATCATCCAGCGTGACGGCCAGCGCATCATCATGAACGCCATTACGGTATTGCGGCAGGTCGCTGGCCCGGTCCATCATCGTGACACGGCCGGATCGCTCCAGGGCGTCGAAATCAGCCCCCAGCGCATCCCGGCCGGCCTCCCTTAGCCGGAAGCCGATATCATAGCTTCGCACAAGCCCGTCAGCCTCAGCCTGCAGCAGGCCGCTGGCATGATCCGCC
>Ga0209578_10002394_pt1 | contig 15684 bp, 9 predicted proteins | sample tdAd472_FD_187127 | JGI IMG/M metagenome (GOLD analysis project Ga0209578, IMG submission 187127) | Marine sediment microbial communities from the Atlantic coast under amendment with organic carbon and nitrate - tdAd47.2 (SPAdes)... | ecosystem: Environmental > Aquatic > Marine > Coastal >...
TCACCAGTTCGTTGATCTCGTAGTAGTAGATGTCAGCCAGCTGGCGGTCGCCAATGAAGAGCGGATGATTCATACATGGAACCTGACCGCCATCCGCAAACGCCTGCGATCACTGGCACTCGACTGGTCCGACGCCGATTGAAGCCAGGCTCGTGCAGGCGACTCTCAGGAACGCAGGCGAGGCACGCGGTGCGAATCGTTTTCGACCGATGGTCAGCTGTCCGTCGAAACGCCGCCTGCCAGGCAAGGCGCCCAACCCGATCGAGATTGCCCCTCCTTCTCAATGCCCGACGCCTCGCATCGATTTCAGCGTGCTCGCGCTGCTACGGTTGACGAGCCGGGGTGCATCTGGAGCATTACCCGGAACTGAGAGTCCGGTGATCCGGCGCGGTCCGCATCATCTCTGCTGCCTGGCCTGTGGTGATCTGCACTGCCCACAGGAAGCTGGCCGCGAGGCTGTTGTTCAATAAGCGGGCAGTGGTCCCAGAGTTCCAATCCGTGCGGTCGAGAGGGAGCTTTCTGAAATGTGGAAGCACAACAGAGGCGTCTGTGCGAAAGCCGCGTGGCTGTTCCTTTGCGTGGCTGTCACCGGCGTGCTTTTTGGGCAGTCCGGCACTTTGGCGCCCCTGGTTCTCGGGAGCGGCCAGGGCGGCCAGTCGATGTACTCGATGGTGACATCAAACTCGTACGAGCAGCCAACGCGTCGTCGTCGTGCTCCGCAGCGGCCCACAAAGTCGAGCACGGTTCCAGAGGCGAAACCGTTGCTGAACAATCAGCCGATCGCGCAGGGACTCAGGTCCGGCGCCTATGTGGCCAGCGTTGGCGGCGTGGCTTTCGACCAGGTGGCGGTTCCTGATTCGCGCCTGCGCATCCGCGAATTCGATCTGCAGTACGATCGGTCAGAACCGGATGGTGAGCGTCTGCAGTTCGTCATTAACGGCCGACGCTACACGGCGCGCGACCTTCCCGACTGGCAGCTCTACCCGATCGCTCAATTCGCAAATTCCGAGCACTTTGCTGTTGTCACGTTGTTTGGCGAACTGATGGATGGCCAGCGAAGCCTGCCGGATCATTACGTTGTGTCCTTTCATCCGGCGTTTGACGGGACGTTGCTCGGTCTGCGGCTCTTCCAGGCCGACATCATGCTGCTTGACCAGACCGTCATGGGAGAGTTGCCTCGTTATGAGAACCGCTATGTGATGCATCAATCCGAGACCGCTCCGATTGCCCGGCTCTGGCAACCGGCGGCCAGCACCTTGACGCGTCTGACGGCGTCGGCCCGTTTTGTGTCCTATGTGATCTGTGACTTCAGTCAGCAGCCGGAATTCTCCGTCAGTCCGGCTCGACGCGAAGTTCGTGTGACAGGAACTCCCTACTTCTATTTCTGGCGAAAAGGCGCGCCCCGAGTCGAGATGCGACGCGACAGCCCGAACAGGGTCACGCGCATTCAAAGCTTCGAGGTCGATCACATTACGTCTGCCTCGCAGGCCGTTTCGGAACAGCCCGAACTGCTGCAGCAGGCCAACCCGGCGGTCTTTAACGCGACAACAAACACACTGCGCTACTCGGCGATGTTCCGCTTCTGCCGCCAGCACGATGAAGCGATGTGGAAGACGTTTCTGGCGTCGCTGGAGAAGATTCCTGACAAAGACGTCGCGGCTCCGACGCCGGTTCTCTATCCGAAGAAGCCCACTCGCTGACGCGCACCATGACTGCATCATCGAGTCCCACTCGCCTCCATGAGCTGGCCCGACAGATCGTCGCGGAACCGCGTCGCTGGCTCACCGAGGTATCCGTTGATGGCGTTCAATGGCTGAAAGACGCCATCCGTTCTGACGTTGTTGTCCGTCAGCGCCTGGCCGACTTCCGTGAGGGAGACGTCCTCGCAGCCGGAGAGGCGAATCCGGACGTTGGCTTTGTGACGGGAGCATTGCTCTTCCTCGCTCAAGGCGGAGGCGATGTCGAGACCGGGCTGAGCACGCTGGAATGCCCCCCGCGCGACATCCGGCTGCTGCCAATCCGGATTGAAACTGCGGATGCACTTCTGGAGCTTCCCGACGTGAGGAACTGTCCCGAGGATGCGGCTTTCGTCCTCACGCATCGCGGCAACAGTTTCGCTCAGCTTCCGTTCGGCAGTCGCGGCGAGAATCAGGCATACGCCATTGCGAGTTTCTCAGAAGCCGTCCGCCTGGCCCGACAGTCGGGCGACCACTCTCTGCAGGCAGCGCTGCTCAACAATCTGGGCAACGTCACGAAGGAGCAGCCGGGAGCCGACTGGGAAGCTCATCGCACCGCAGCGGTCGGTCACTATCAGGACAGCCTGCAGGAACTCGAAGCCGCTTTGGAATGCGGCCAGATCGGCGCCGATGAGTACGCGGCGAGATTCGCCAGTGTGACCAGCAACCTGGCGAATGCCTTGCGAGACCGTTCTCCCGAAGGTTCATCGGAGTCGACTTCCAGCGTCGAGCGATCTCTGGCGCTGTTCCGTCGAGTTCTGCTCGCCCGACAGCAGCCCACACCAGAGCGTGCCGAAACGCTGCGCAACATGGCCATCGCAGTCCTGAAGAGCACAGCCAGCGACCGCGCGTCAAGGACACACGAAGCGCTGACATTGCTGGACGAAGCTCGCTCAATCTACGACTCACTTGGTCTCGAGTTCTGGTCGGCCGTGACGTTGCTCAACATGGGCAGCGCTTTAATGAGGCAGGTTGAAGTCGGATTTCATTCACGTTCCCTGCCCGACGCCGTCGCCAGCCGGCTGATCTCAGGCTCCTCGGCAGCAGCGACGGCCAGAGAGTATTTCCAGCGTGCGGCGCGCGTCTTTGAACGGCTTGGCCACCGTCGTGAATGGACTTCCGCCCTGAAGAACCTCGGCGTGCTGGAGCGGCAGGCGGGCCACGTTGAGGCCGCAGCGCAGTGCTTTCAGCAGGCGGCCTTGCTGGTCGAGGCGGAACGATCCGAGAGCACTTCAATGCTCGCCCGCCGCGACTGGCTCGTTCAGTTCGTCGATATCCTGGAAGGCGCCGCGGTTTCCGCAATCGCCGGCAACGATCAGGACGACCCCGAATCTGTCTCGCCGTTTGAATGGCTGGACCGCTGTGTCGGTCGCACGCTCGACGAGTGGATCGGACGGCGACAACTCGACCAGCCGCTTGAGCCGTCACGTTTCATCGCCGGGCAGCCGAATCGAGCGTCAAGGAATCTCTGGGGGCACGAGGGCTCAGCGGCGCAGCCTGCCGCTCGGGCGTGTTCTGCTCGTGAGCTGCGTGCTCTCGCGGAGGACCTGCAATCAACGCTGTTGCACCTGCGAGTGACTCAATGGGGGACTTGCGCGGCTGCCGTGTTTCCTGAGGGAACGATTGCGACGCGACTCGTTGAAACATTCACGTTCTCGGATCTCGATGAGCTACTGTCGGGCCTGTTTCTGGCAACAGCGGATGGAACTCAGAGGCTGTCGGTGCACTCCGCAGAAGCCGTCGCTCCGTCACCTCACTCGAGTCGACCGAATTCCGCCAGCACACTCGACGACGTGCTGCAGCAACTCGGCCACCGCGTGTGGCAGGAAGTTGACCGCTGGTTGCGCCGTCATCTGCCCGCGCAAGCTGCTGATGCTGCTCCGATTCCCCTCATCGTGTGCCCCGGCCCGGGACTGAATGTTCTGCCGCTGCACGCTCTGTCGGTTGCTGACGCACCGCACGCGCAGCTGGCACACGACCGCTACGACATCAGCTACACGCCGTCCTTCAGCCTGCTCTGGAATCGGCTGCGGAAGGAGCCACAGTCTGCCGACGCTGGCGAGCGGCGTCTGCTGACCGTCGCCGATCCCGTCGGTGATCTGCCGCACGCGGCATGGGAGGCACGTGTTGTTGCCAGCGCGTTTGATGGTGAGGTGACGTCTCTGCAGAGCGCGTCGACAGGAGACCGCAGTCAGCTCGCCTCTGTCGAGCACGTTCGCAAATGGTTCCCGAGATCAGAGGTGGCTCTGTTTGCAACGCATGCAGAGTTTCACAGTCGCGATCCCTGGAACCGGAGCCGGCTGGTGCTCTCGGGGGCGGACGCGGCAGATGCGACCGGCCAGGGGCAAACCGATCAAAAACAAACCGAGCGAGGTGTCAAACTCGTCAGTCATGGTTCGCCGCAAGAGACGCCGGGCTCGCCGCATTCGTCAACGGTCGCTCCGCCGGTCCCTGACTTTCTGACGTTGAATGATCTCTTCGAACTGAATCTCAAAGGCAACTGGCTGACGTTTTTCTCGGCCTGTGATTCGGCGCTGGCTGACGTTCGCGATCCGACCTGCGAAGCGATTGGCTTTCCGGGGGCCATGCTGGTGACGGGCGGCCAGACCGCAATCGGAAGTCTCTGGAAAGTCGACGACACCGCGACGGCCTTACTCAGCACGCGGTTCTTTCAGGAACTGACCCAGCTTGATGATTCGCAGCGCAGGCTTCCCCGGCAGAAGTCCCTGGCCCTGTGGCGTGCTCAGAGATGGCTGCGGCAGTTGACGCGATGCGAAGCCGAGCGAATTCTGGGGCAGCGTCTTGAACCGCATCTCACAGCAGAACCGCCGTTTGCCGCTCCGCAACTGTGGGCAGCGTTTGGCTGTTACGGCGTCCCATAAGCCGGCGTCCTGCCGGACGGTGTGGCCGCGGCGTTCGATCGTGAGCGGCGACTAACGCGCAATCTTCACGTAGTGCTTTGTCAGAGAAGTATTCCGGGGTAGCGAAACTCGCCAGGAGTTTCGGTCACTCGCAGCTGCCGAAAGTCCTGGCGACTTTCGCTACTGAGCGCATCCGAGAATGCTTGTTTGACAACGCAGCGGCCCGAAAAGGCTTGCTGCACGCACCCTGCAACCTTCATGAATCATCCGGGTTTGAACTGGCGAAGTCAGAAAGTTGATTCCGGCACGGACCTCACCACTTTCCGAACAGGTCAGGAATGGACTGCGCCACCAGAGGCTGCAGGCGTCGCGGCCAGTTGCCAGTGCCAGTTTCAGCGTCCGTGCCAGAGTCATCATCCAGCAGAGTCGCGATGACGACGGGGCGATCCGATTCGGCAAAGCCACGCTGGATCAGAGCAAGCTCCTCAAGGAACCACGGATCGTCCAGGGCAGCTATCGACAGAAAGAGAATGATCACGTCAGCATTCATCGACTGCAGCACGATGCGATGCTCCCAGCGTTCGCCGCTTGTGTGCCGCAGAGTTCTCAGGCCAGAACCGACGTACGGAATTCCGGAGAGCCGATCGAGCTGCGACCGAACTCGCGCTCGATCAGCATCGCAGCAGCCGACGTAGGCCGTGCGGAACGGAGGCGACAGCTCAAGGTCTGAATCGAGCCGTCGATAATTGACGGACGCTCGATCGCCGGCGCTGTCAGGAGCGACTCGTTCGACCGCTGAGGCTCGTTCGATTGCCAGCGGGAAACGAGCGGCGGCGACCGGGATGGAATTCTGACCGCTCAGGAGCGTGATCTGCGCGTTCGTGCCTGACTGACCATGAGATGTCGGCCCCTGGCTCAATTGCAGACTGAACCGAATGGTGGATTCGACAGACGAATCTTCATTGGCCAGTTCGACTCGCACGGGAAGGCAGCCCGGCGCGCTCAGGCAGAACTCCCACGGACCATTGCGATGTGGCAGCAGCGGTCGATCCCAGGCCGGCGGTAACGTCAACGTCACGACGTTCTCGCCCTCGTGACGGAGCATGGCCGGCGCCGAAATCCGCAGCCTCTGCGATGACTCGGACTCTGGGGGAACAGTAGATTGTGTGGGCTCGCCCGCCGCTGCGTCCGCGGAGAAGGAACGCGTGATCGAACGCTGCTGCGATGCCTCGCGGGAAGCGGACGGTGTTGAATGTCGAACGGTCACCACCTTGACGGCGGGCACGTTTGAATCGCTGTCAACGACCTCGTGCGAGACGAGTTGCATGCCGCGCGTCCGTGCCTCGGCGGGTAACCCGGCGACCTGCTGTTCAATCAGAGTTCGCCAGCCCTGCGGCTCAAGGTCCATCCGCTCGCTGGTCCAGAGAAACGCCATCCGCTCACTGCCGGCTGGCGGCGACAACTGCAGGACCAGTTCGTGAGGCTGCTGCGGAGTCAGGCGGGAATCGTGACCGCGATCCGGAGGGAACACGACATCGATGTCCCCCGAGGAGTCGAGATTGACGACCGTCAGGTAGCCGTCGCGGCTCGTCGCCACGTCGAACCTCACGAAGTCCCCGGTCTCGACGACGACCGGTTCCCGCGAACCTGCCGCGGCAAAGCCCGCGTGTTCAACAAACTCTGACGAAGCCGGTTTTGCTGTCGAGACCGCAACGCGCAGTCGGTTGCCGCTTCGCTGCTCAAGCAGGTTCAGCGAGTCGGCCAGTGACTGCAGATGCGCGGACCTGACTTGCTCGGCGAACTCGGCCAGCGAAGCGCGCCTGTCAGGCGAAGGATCAAGTCCGGCCAGCAGTGCGTCGCGGACGGCCACGGGCACATCGGCCCAGACGGCAGCTTCCGAGTGCAGTCCGGCCCGCGCCTGCCGCAGGCTCAGATTCGCGTTCTTTGCATCAAACGCCGTCGCACCGGTACCGAGAAAGAACAGCGTCGCCGCCAGTGAGAAGACATCGGACGTTTCGGACACCTGGCCGGTCAACAGTTCCGGCGGCAGGTAACCGGGAGTTCCACCGTGCTCGCGAATCGCCGATGCAGTCGCGGCCAGACCGAAATCCACCAGCACCGCCCGGTCAGTCTTTTTGTCGAGCAGAATGTTGGCCGGCTTGATGTCGCGATGCAGAACTCCCGCCGCATGCACATCCTCAAGACCGCTGGCAATCTCTGCGACGTAGCGACAGGCATCCGCCCAGTCGATCGGCCCCTGCCGTGCGACCAGTGAACTGAGCGATGGCCCGTCGATGAACTCCATGACCAGCGCCAGATAAGGCGGCGCGACGACACAGTCATGCAGGATCATGCGATGTACGTGCCGAGGCAGGCGTCCCATGATGCGCGCCTCCTCCAGAAGCCGGTCGAGACCACTGTCTGCCTTGATGGCCGGGTGATCGCGATTCTGCTGATCTTCGCGAGCGAGTTCTCGGCCAGTGAAATCTCCTCCGACATTGAAGTCCCCTCGGCCGGTGAAATTACTGAGCAGTACGAGCTTGACGGCTCGCAGTTCCGACAGGTGCGTGTGGCGACACAGCCACACCTGTCCCTGTCCCCCCGTGTCGATCAGCTCCAGGAATTCGTGATTGGCGAGATCGAAGGCAGGATGAGCATCAGCTGGTCCTGCTTGACGGAACGCGCCGTCTTCACCTGCAAGCGCGGCGAATTCGAGTTGCTCTGCCAGTTCTGTACGACACGCGTTGCATTCGGCAACGTGCTGCTGCAGTCGCCGGTGGTGAGCGGCGTCCAGAACTCCCTGCGACCAGGCCGACACTTCTTCCGTGGTCAGGCAGGGCGCCTGCTGCGTGTCTCCATGATTGACCGGATCAGTGTTGACACGGCCCGGAGAAAGCCCGTCCGGACACAGCGCGTCCGGAGAAACAATGAAGGTGCGATCCCCGGATTCAGAATCAGACACAGTACTTCGCGCCACGTCTGCGTCAGCCGCGTGTTCAAACACCAGCTTGAGTTCCGTGAGAAGTTCAGGCATGAGATCCGGAAACGCTGTTGCGACAGATGCCGGATCAACAATCTGCCCCGCCGACAGATCTGCCAGACATGCCTGGATGATCTCGTCGATTTGCTCACGTCGATTCATGCGGGAAAGTCTCCATTGCTGTCGGTCTACGGACCGACTCAGGAACGCGTCCGAAACAACTTCCCCATAGTGGCGCCTCGCTCCGCGAGGCCAGCCCAATTGCCAGGCCTACCTCGCGGAGCGCGGTGCCACTGTAAAACGGGAAGTTGTTTTGAACGCGTTCCTCAGCGTGTCGCTGCCGGACTCGCGGACACGAACGAGTGAATCAGGGACGAGCCTCTCACGCAGTCAGATCTCAGGATTCGCACGGCGCGCTCCAGAGTGATTCGATCGACCTTCGGCACAGTCCAGCGGCAGCGCCGGCGTAAACGAATCGCCCAGTGCTTCCCGGAGTTTGAACCGCGCCCGCTTCGCCCGGGTTTTGACTGCCGCTTCAGAAATCTCCAGCTCCACAGCCGTTTCTGTGACCGACAGCTTCTCAAAGTAACGCAGATGCAGGAGTTCACGATCGCTTTCCGGCAGTTCGTTCAGTGCCTTCTGGAACTTCTGAAAACGTTCGATTGCCCGCAGTTGACGGCTGGGTGTGGCGACGGCTGATTCCGGTTCCCGTCGCGGGGCACCGTCTTCGCCTGAGTGTTCGCCAGCTTCTCCGCGGCCGATCTCCGACGTGCGTCGACGCTGCAGTTCCTGAACGCGGTGTCCCATGATTGCGGCGATCCAGCTCACAAACTGTGCTTCTCCCTGCCAGACGAAATCCATGAAGCCGCGCCGCCCTCTTAACCAGGCATCCTGCAGCAGTTCGTCTGCATCGCGTTGCGCGTATGGCAGACGCCTCATGACAAAGAGGGCTCTGGTTTCGATCTGGTGACTCAGATTTTCCCAGAGTTCATCAAAGATCGATTCGCGGACGATGCCGACCGCCGTTCGATCCAGGCTGGCCGCCGCTTCTTCAGGCGACACGTTTCTCAGGTACTGCGCCAGTCGCGCCGCCACGGTTTCCAGCGACCGATCGATCTGCTCGGGCGAGAACGACGGGATGATCGCCTCGACAAGCAGGCGCGTGCGCAGCCGATAACGCTCGACAAGAGCATCGCGGGCATTCGCGTCGCCCCGCTCAAGTGCTGCCAGCAGTGCTGCGCTGTCCGACATGCCGATTTCTCCTGATCCAGATTCGTCCCGGCCATCGTACCGGTCCGCGAATCGAATCAGCCACTGACGGTCCGGAATGCACCGACGGTCCGGAACGCTGCACCGTCGACTCAGAAAGCAGATTCGAAATTTTCAAAAACTTCGTGTCACCAATCGAGCAGCCGGCTCCTTTGCTGAATGTGCCCGGCGGAACACCTCACTGGCTTCCGCTGCCAGAGAACACGCACGCATCTGAACCTCGCGGTATGGCACAGCCGGTTCTGATGCCCGTCAGGAGCCCGACATGTCCAGAACTCAGATCAACGTTCGACACGCCCAGCCCACATCGTTCGAGCTGTTTGCGGAGTTGCCAGCACTGCTCGCGACCGCCGCTCAGCCTGACGACAGCAGGGCCTCACAGATCGAAGCCCGCTTCAAACTCTGCGGTCGGATTCTCGATGCCTTGCCGCTGGCCTCAGACGAATACCTCTTCGCCCGGAACTGGCTGACGTCGGCGCAGAACCTGTGGAGCCGCGGGGACGGCCATGTCGCTCGATTTCAGGTCCTCCAGATTCTCCGCCGCCTCAAGGGCGAACTGTGTGCCGCTGCCGACCGCGAAAGGAAGCAGCACGCAGATATCCGGATCTGTCCACGGGATTGAACTCATCACATTGTTAGCGTACCGTGAATCCTTAACGAGACTGCCTGCCGACTGACTGCTGAGGTCTTCCCCGCCGCAACAGTCAATCCATTCTGGAGAGCACACGGAATGCGGACTGGAGAACCAAAGATTCCGCTGCTGAAGCAGGTGACCTGCCCGACCTGCTGGCACGAGTTTCCTCCCGAAGAAATGCACTGGATTGCGGTGCATGACGAACTCGTCGACGAACGCTTCAATGGAAATCGGCAACTGCGGTTTCTCCCGTCGCGGTTCACAATCGGAGGGATGGCCTACGACGAGAAAGGCCGGGAGTGTACGGAGATGGCCTGCCCGCGATGCGGCAACGTCATCATCCCGCACCTGCTGCAGATGCGACCGCTGTTTCTTTCGATTCTTGGCGCGCCCGGAAGCGGCAAGTCGTTTTATCTGGCCGCAGCCGTTCGAGAACTCCAGAGGACGCTCGGTGCGCGGCTCAACATCCGGTTTCAGAACTCGAACCCGCTGGGCAATCACCTGATCACGGGCTACGTCAAGGAACTCTTTGACCATGCCGATGACCCGGACACGACCGTCAAGCTGAAGAAGACAGAGCTGGACGGAGACGACTGGTACTACCGGACCATCATCAACGGTCAGGATATGCTGCTGCCCAAGCCGTATCAGTACGCCGTGCAGCCGTCTCGCAACCACGTCATGTTCAGAGATCAGGGCGGGATTTCCCGAGTGCTGAGCCTCTACGACAACGCTGGTGAGCACTTCCTCCCCGGTAGCATCACAGGAACTGCCCCGGTCATTGACCACCTGGCTCGGTCTGAGGCACTCCTTTTCGTTTACGACCCGCTCCAGGAATCTTCGTTTCGCGAGCGTTGCAAACAGCACAGCGGCGCGCTGGACCCGCAGGTGGAATACGCTCCGTTCAAGTATCCTCAGGCCGACGTGCTCGCCGAGGCCGCGGCCCACGTCAAGCGGCTGAAGAAGATTCCCGCGACCGAACTCTACGAAAAACCCCTCGTGGTCATCGTCCAGAAATTCGATGCCTGGCAGCCACTCGTCGGCAACGCGCTTGACAAGCTCGATAAAGTCTGGGGTGTTGATGCCGAGGGCCAGGCGCTGCTCGATTCGGACATGATCCGGACGATCTCCAGAATCGTCGAGGACCTGCTGCTGGATGTCGCCCCGGCGATTGTCAACGAGGCACAGTCCTTCTGTGAGGAAGTGGTTTTCATTCCGGTCACGGCAACCGGTCGCTCGCCTTTGGTGAAGGGGATGGACGATTCCGGGCGTCCCGACCTGCTGTTTCAACCGGGAACACTTACGCCGCGGTGGTGCGAACTGCCGGTCCTGTATGCTCTGTTGCGAGCGGCCAGGGATCGCGAAGGCGGAGCACTGCTGCGCAAGGTGGTTCGCAAGCCCAAGGCAAAACGGAAACGCGAGGGGGTCGTGCCGTTCCGCCAGCCGGAGGCCGAGACAGGTTCCACGGAGGACGACGGTGACGTGAGCGCGTGGAAGACGCAGTAGCTGATTTCCCGTGCTGAGGTGCTCCGGAGGAACGTCGGACGGTCAATCGCACAGAAGAGTCGCAGCACACGACAGACGCGGCACAGAACAGACGCATCAGAAACACCGGTCATAATTGAGGAGCTGATGGCGTGAGTCAGGAGATTGTCTTTACCTCGGCGGAGCGCGGCCTGCGTTCCGGAAGTACCGGATTCTGTACGGTCCGCAGCACAGCCGGCATGCCCGCCAATACGGCTTCGGTGCTCGAACAGCTCACCGGGTACACACATGCGTTTGACGCTTACGACCGGAACGTCATGGACAGGCATCCGGTCAACTACGCCCACTACATCACGCAGGTCGCCGGGCAGCGTCTGCATATCCTCGGACGCATCAGTAACGCGCCGCTGGACCACACCAATCGCTCCAACAAACTCGCCCACCTGCTGGCGATCGACGATGACGAGATCGACCTGGCGAGAACCCGTGGCCCGGCAGCCGTCATCGAGCAGCGCATCGCCTCGCGCGGAAAACAGCTCGATTCAAAAGACGCCCAGTTCTGGATGACCGAGTGGTCTTCCGATCGCGAACCGGTTGTGCTGCCGGACTCGAAGACGTACCAGGTCCCGGCGGAACGTGATGCCCCGGTGCTGTGCAATACCTGGAAGCAGGTTCTGGGCGATGCCGGCTGGGCAGCGACACTCGCCGACTCCATTCATGACCGGAAACGCAAAACCGTCCCGATTGTGTTCTCTGTCGAGCAGAAAGACCTGTGTCTGGCTCTCGTGACCGAGGCCCTCAGTCTGCTGCCGCCGGAAGAACGCTGGGACGTCACGTTCAGCACGTTCTACTCGGGCAGCCTGCCGACGAAAGTCGAATGCCGCTGGCAGTTCCTGCTCGATTCGACCGACCTCGCGAAGAAGGCACTCCGGACAGCGCACCGCAACCCGGTCATCGACCTGACGTCGCTGCGCGGAACCCCGGCCGAACCCAACGAACTGACCCCGTTCGTTCTGAGCAAGGATCGCCCCTGGCTGTCGACATCGCGAAAGCGACCGGAGCAGCGAATTCCCCGCAACCCTGGATTCCGTCCGCCCAGGGAACAGGACGATTTCGACGCCGCCAGTTCAGACGCTGATGTCGACTCAGACGGTACCTACAGCTTGGGGGGCGACTACGATTCGTACTCATCGAAGCGGCGCCCCGGATCGCCGGAACGTCAGACCAACTGGATGCCAAAGGTTGTCATCGGGTGCGCCGTTCTGCTGTTCATTCTGTGCGGCATCATCCTGCTGCCAGGATCATCGTCGAAACCCACCGACGAGTTCTCGCAGCTTGCTCAAGCCGACCAGGCGAAGTCTGCCAAACAACGCGAGGAAGAGCTTGTGCAGCAGCGGATCGCCCAACGCCAGAAAGAGCGAGCGCCCGAACCACCTAAGCGACGAGAACCCGTACCAGAGGCTCCTGATCCCACTCCGGCGATCACTCCCGTAAAGCAGTCGAAACCTGAGAGCGACTCGATTGCTGCAGTGCCCACTCCAGACAGGAAAGCAGTTCCGCAGAAAACCGACAAGCCAGCACCTGACCATCTCCCGTTCGATTTTATCCGCAGTAATCTCGATGGCCGTTTGTCACTACCCGAGCCACCACGAGGAACACTCAGCCGACAAACCAACACCGACCTGGCGACTGTCCATCTTGATTCCGCTCTCGACTGTCACCTCAGCATCCTGGGATCCGAATCTGTTCTAAAACCGGGGAACACATTCGATGTCACCACTCAGGACATTGTTGATCTGGGAAAACCGATCCGGAAATGGCATATCTCCATAACCCAACCGAAAAGTGGCCTGTCGCGCAAGCAGGTTGTGGGGACCTTCACTCTTGCGGACGGCACTCTGAGTTTTCGCTGGGATCCTGGGGCGACGCTCGAATTGCAGAACGCTGAGGTTCAACTGGATGCACAGATTGGCGAGACCGCAGACAGCATCGTCTGCAGTCTCCGCAGCCCGAGATATCATGACGTCGCCGGAGTCAGTAACGATCCCGACAAGAGGAGAATCGTTCTTATCGACCAGGCAGAGCGTCCGCGCCCGGAGGCCTTCGTTCTCGATTGCACGGTCAGCGGCCTTCCCGAGCACTACAGCGGAAAAACAACGGCGTCGCTCAAGATTCCCACGGAGCAGAATCGTGCTCCCGGAATTCCAAAACCGAATCTCATCCTGATCAAGGGGGCTCAGGATGTTGATGGGACCAGATACAGCCTCATGGAACTGGAGATCGCGTTTGAGCAGGACACCACCGGAAGTCTCGTTTTGCAGATCGCACTCTGGTATACGATCCCGGTCCTTGACAAACAGGGCAATCTTCAACTGAGCAGGCAACGGTTCGTCGAGAGCGTGTTTGAACAGCTCCCAACCAAGAACCGTGAAAAGCTCGCAACAGCGAATCAGGCGCTCCGGGAAGTCAAGGAAGCGATCGCGAAGCTCGAACCTGTTCTCGCTGACCTGAAGAAGAAGGCGGAGAAGCAGCCCGACAAGCCCGTTCCCGGACTGCCAGGGGCGAGTGCCGAGATGCAGCGGCTGACGAGTGCTCGGCAGTCGATTGAAAGAATCGAGAGCATCCTTGTCGCTGGCACGACGTGGCAGGAACTCATCAGCCGCGACCTGGCCCGACTCAAAGAGAATATTGAGATCCGTTACGAGCTGAAGCGACTGAGTTCAACAAGCGAAGGCGTGACTGAGCCGATTGTCGCAACTCGAGGTTGAGAGTCGGCTGTCACATAAGGCAGGTCGTCCGAAACAGTTTCACAATTGAAAAACAATAGCGAACGCATTCTCACCTTGAAACACACCATGCCGACCATCGCCCCGCGGAACAATTACGTTGTGGCACAGTGTCGCACTTGTGGGAAAACTTCTTCGGGCAGCGAACGATCGACGCGCATCAGATGATTCATTGAACTGGAAATAACAACCATGCACCGCAGATCGGTGTAAGGAACTTCTCATGACATCACCATCTCCTCCACCGTTGCCTCCGCCGCTTCATGCTCCGGGAGGCGGGATGAGCACTGTGGGTTCAGTGGCCAGTGGGTTCTGGACGCCGGTGGCGCTTGGTGTTCTTGGGGGGATTCTGGGCGTCTTTGCGACCGGGGCCGGGACTGTGGCTGTCGTGTCGGCCCCGGCGAACTCGTCGGATGGTTTTTCCACGCTTGTCGCAGGCAATGAGGCAGACAGCCGAGTCAATCCCGGCAGCACCGCCGCGAGCACGGGAGGATTCAACGGCAGCGCAGATTCACAGGACTCGTCTCAGTCCGCTTCCGGCTCGACAGCGACAGCACAAACCAGCCAGGGCAGTTCTCCCGCCTCGAACGCTGAAACTCCGGGCAGCAGCGCAGATGGCGGCGGAGGAAGTGGTGGTGCTGGCGGGCAGGCAGGTTCGGCGGACGGCTCAAGCTCAGAAACGCCCAGCGTTTCGCAAACAGAGAATCCTCCCGCGGAGAATCAGCAGCCGCGGCAGACAACGTCGGCAGGTCGACCGCTCGATGACATTCGGGCGCGCAGCAATCTGCTGCCGATCGCTGGAATCACTGCGGACGGAGCTGCCCTCTGTGCTCTCCCGGTCGCCGATCCCGGCGAGGTCGAGCTTGCACTCGAAGGCAGCGAGTTTCAGGACAAAACAGGGGCCAGGCTGTCACTGTCAGCTCCCGCTGAGAAGACAGATCGAATCTGGCAGGTCGAACAGAATGCGGCCACCGGTCTCGGAAAACCGCAGGACTGCGGGACATTCAGCCTGCAGGACGGGCAACTGCGTTACAAGCCCGGCCCGGACGGAATGGCACGACTGCCCTTCTGCCTGCTGAAAGTCACTGCCGGTTCCGGAGCAGGCCGCGAGACGGAACTCTGCCAGCTCTGGAAACCGCTGGTCAGCAAAGATGTCCCCATCTCGCTTGAGGGGAACCGGCTGGAGCAACCAGTGATTCCCGCCGAACTGCCCGCTCTGCCCGCGAAGTCGCTCAACATCACAGTGCTGGCCGATGGCTTCGGGGATACGGACTTTCCGGACGGCAACGCCCTGACCGCGGAGAAGCCCGTTGTCCTGGAGATCTACGATCCAGAGCTGGCCGGCGAATTGCTCTTCAGTGCAAAGCTCAGCCTTGAAGAAGGACGCTCAGGCGCCGTCTTCGTGATTTCTTACGAGGCAACCATCGAAAGAGTTCAGGTGCGCAACCTCAAGGTCACATCTGAAGAGGAAACCGTGCCCTTCTCGCGCCCCGGAGTCGAAAAGATCGCTGAAGCAGCCAGCGACGAAATCGAGTCGATTCAGAAGCTGGTCGACCGGCGTGTGCAGCCGGAGATCGAGAAACTTGAGAAAGCAATCGACCAGCAGCAGAAGAACCGCGGCTCCCCGGCTCTGGCCCGGCTCGAGAAAGAACTCGAGAAACACCTCGACGCGATCGACGAACTCGATGAAGCCATCATCGCACTGGACAATCTGATTCTGTGGGCGGAAACCGCTGCCGAAGTCTGTCAGGACCTGGAAGGCACGGCCAGAATCGGGCTGAAGGTGGTGCGCACAACGTCCGACGGTCATGAGATCCCCGTGTTGAATACTCAACTTGCCAGCGAGAGTAACTGATCGGCATCCAGCGGTACGTCAACAGGTTGGTAGAGAACAGGCTTAGTGGAGACTCGCAATGTCAGTGCCGGATCGAGG
>Ga0209578_10002397_pt1 | contig 15674 bp, 16 predicted proteins | sample tdAd472_FD_187127 | JGI IMG/M metagenome (GOLD analysis project Ga0209578, IMG submission 187127) | Marine sediment microbial communities from the Atlantic coast under amendment with organic carbon and nitrate - tdAd47.2 (SPAdes)... | ecosystem: Environmental > Aquatic > Marine > Coastal >...
TTGCGCGAAGTGGCGGGCGATGAAAGCCCGCGAAGCGCCATGATGAAAAGCACACCCGAAGCGAGATAGAGCAGCGCTGCTAGATTGGCGTCCATGGCGCTAGCCCTTCTTCTTGTACATGGCGAGCATGCGTTGAGTGACAAGGAAGCCGCCGAAGATGTTGACACTTGCAAGGATCACCGCAACAAACCCGAACCATTTCGACGCAGCGGGGCCGGTCAATTCGAACATGCCCGAAAGGCCGCCAGGCACTTCCACGGCAACCGCCAAGATCGCGCCGACAATGATCACCGATGAAATAGCGTTGGTAACCGACATCAGCGGCGTGTGAAGCGCCGGGGTAACTGACCAGACGACGTAGTAGCCGACGAAAATGGCCAGCACAAAAATCGTCAACCGGAAAATAAATGGGTCAATGTGAACGCCCATGGCCGCGGCGCCTGCAGCGGCGGCATCGGCAATGAGGTTAGCGTTTGCGGCCGGATCGCCCATGCTTGAGAGATCATTCACGGGCCCATCGCCGAGATTATTGAGCGGCGCATCATTCGCGGGCGCATCACCCACATTGGGCTGTTCATTCACTGGCATGTCACTTCCCGGCCCTTTGTTGGGCGGGGCGGGATCAAGATCATCGCCGTTCGAATTATCCTGCTTCATTTGCCGCTCTCTCAGTCTTCCGTAAGTGCCGGATGGACGACTTTGCCGTCTCGCGTAAGGCATGTGCCCTTGATGATCTCATCATCCCAGTCGATCGTAAGCGCGCCGCTTTCCTTATCGATCAGCAGGCTGATGAACTGAAGTAGGTTCCGCGCATATAGCGCCGATGCATCCACCGCAAGGCGGCCCGGGACGTTCGTATGGCCCATGATCTTAACGCCGTGCGCCTCGACAATTTCCCCAGGGCGCGAGAGCGGGCAGTTGCCGCCCGCTTCAACGGCCAAATCGACGATAATTGAACCGGGCTTCATGGACTTAACGTGGTCTTCGGTGACGAGCACAGGCGCGGGGCGACCCGGGATCAAAGCTGTCGTAATCACCACGTCCTGCTTGGGGATGTGGCTCGAGATGAGCTCAGCCTGTTTGCGCTTGTAGTCCTCACTCATTTCCTTGGCATAGCCACCTGCGGTTTCCGCATCGGCGGTTTCTTCGCTTTCGACCATGACAAACGAGGCGCCCAGGGATTCAACTTGTTCGGTTGCCGCAGCCCGCACATCTGTTGCCGAGACGATGGCCCCAAGCCGCCGCGCAGTGGCGATCGCTTGAAGCCCCGCAACTCCAGCACCCATAACGAAAACCCGCGCGGCAGGGATCGTGCCCGCCGCGGTCATCATCATGGGAAAGGCGCGGTGAAATTCGGCTGACGCATCAATAACCGCTTTATAGCCCGCGAGATTTGACTGCGAAGACAGAACATCCATCGATTGCGCGCGGGTAATGCGCGGCATCATTTCCATGGCAAAGGCTGACACGCCCGCCGCTGCGGCGGCATCGGTGGCCGCGCGATCAGTAAAGGGCGACATGATGGCGGCGACAACCGCGCCGGATTTCATGCTGGCAGTTTCGTCCGTCGTTGGACGAAGAACTTTTAGAACCACGTCCGCATCAGCGAGCGCGGTCGCTGCGCTGGGCATAATTTCTGCGCCAGCTTCCTTATAGGCTTCGTCCGAAAAGTATGATGCACCACCGGCTCCGGTTTCGACAATCAGAACGACGCCGAGCGCCTTCATCTTCTTGACGGTTTCCGGCGTTGCGGCGACACGCGGTTCGCCGTCCCGCGATTCCTTAATAACTGCGACTTTCACGTATGGCCGCCTTTCGTCAGCAAGCACGACTCACATGGCGCTTGGCCACGCCGCGCGCAGTTGCTGTTAGCCAAAGATGAAGATGAGAATGAGAACGACGGCGACGGTCGCCAACGTGCTGTAGGTGACGAGCTTGGTGAACCCAGCCCAGACTTTTTGATGTTCGGTGATGTCCATCGAGCCGAGCTCGTGATCGCCATCCGCCATGGATAAACCCCTGATTTGCCTCCGATTCCGGGCGGCACTATATCAAACGCCCCCCGCCCCGCAAGCGGGCCAAATGTCTCACAAACAGCTTAGTCGACGGACCTATGAGGCCGGGAGTGATCCCAGTCCGCAAGAAGCGCCCTTAACGCCGCCACAAAGGCGATCGGTTGATCGAGAATAAGGTGGTGGCGCGCCTGAGGTATCTCTACGACGGGCACGTTTCGGCCCAGGATCTCGAACATGTAATCGCCCACATCAGGCGGAAAAATCGCGGAAAACTCCCCCCGAAAGATGCCAATCCGGCACTTGGTCTCGCGCAGACGCTCGGCGGGGTCGCCGATTGAAAACCGCTGCCAGATCAAGGGATCGAATTTCCAGGTGAAACCGCCCTCCACCTGTTTGATCGAGCGACGCCCCACATAGTCGATCAAGTAATGATTGTCGCAAGTCTGCTCTGGTGCGAGCCGGAACCGCGCCAGGGCATCATTGAGCGTAGGGTAGATCTTGTGCGGGCGGATCAGCCGATTGGGCGGCCCCCCATGCCGGCCCGGCGGGTTGACGGGACTATCGACGATCACGGTCCCGGCAAGCCGGTCGCCGTAGAGGGCGCCCGTCAACATGGTGACGAACCCGCCAAAGGAGTGAGCGACGATAATGGGCGGCTCGCCCACATCGTTCATGCCCGAATGATCCATGACTGCAAGTTGTTCTTTGGAGAAGATATCGAGCGAATACTGCTCGCGCGTGCCGCTATCGCCCATGCCGGAAAATGTCAGCGCGGCCACGTTGTACTGATTGGCAAGAAAAGGTGCGATGAAGGACCACCAATAGGCGTGCGCGCCGTTGCCGTGACAGAATAAAAGTCCGGGCTTTGTCCGATCGCCCCAGCGCAAATACTCAACCTCCGCGCCTTCGACCTCGATCCGGTGCGTTTCATAAGGTTGCGCCACCGCCTCATCGAACCAGCCGGGGGCTGGCGGTTTCTGGCCCGCATATGCTTTGAGAGGGCCTTCAACATTGGCTTGGGTTTGGGCGCGCACCTCGCCCGACATGGGGTTCTTAGTTGTCACGGGACTAAGTTTCCTTTGGCCGTTCACCGAGCGTTTTAAACAGCCCCGTTCCTGACATGATTGTTTTGTCACCCACCCAGATGCGGCCGTTGACGTTGTAAAATTCGTCCTCAATGCCGACGATCTCGGCCGTTCCTTCAACCCAATCGCCAAGCTTTGCGCTTGAAATAAAATCTGTCAGCAGGCGGATGGTCAACCAATAACGGTTGGTGGCGCGCGTAATCGCGTGGCCCAGAACCATATCGGCGAAAGCCATCAGCATCCCGCCATGGCATATGCCCATCCCATTGATGTGATGATCACTCACAGGAAAGGCGCGAATATAGCCGCCATCGTCGAAATGCCGGAAGTAAATGGGTCCCACCTGATCGACGAATGCAGACGACCAATTCGTGCGCTCAAATCCTTCGGGTATCACGATCTTCGTTTCGTTCGATTGGCCGTCGGTCATAGGCGATCGCCATCCTGCAGGGGTTCCGGGCTCCATTCTATCCAGCGGCCGTGCGATTCACAAAACGCGAGCTTCTGAAATGTGGCATTGCCGCCCTGGTAACGCGCGAGATCGAGGATGTTCTTGTTGATCTGAGTATCAGGATCATAGACCCCGGCCCACTCAACACCGACGCGCCAAATAGGCCGTGCTTTACTGGCTTCGCGCAAAATCTCAGAAAGAACTCGACGCCTTTTGGGGGGGATCTGATAAGCCGCGAATGAATGATGGACGCATATCGCCTGATCCTCGGGAATGCACGCAATCACATCGCTGATCGTTTCAACAGCATCGCCTGCGATGATCTCCATCTCCGTTGTGCGCGCCACTTCGATCGCTTGGTCAAATCGCGCGGCGCGGTCTTGGTGCTCAGGCCAAATGAGCGCGCGCTGCCATGCAATCGTATGAGGGTCCGTTAGATCAACGGGATGCATTTCAAGGCCCGTTCGGCTCGCCACATCGGGCAAAGGGCTTTTGATCGGCGGTGGCGGGCCGCGCAGTTCGGGGGCAAGCGTGACAGTGCTATTGGGATCGCCCAATTCAAGGTCACCATATTGGTATCGGTACTTATCCCAGCAAAGGACAAGCCCGCAGCTGGGCCCAATCTCAACAAGCGCAAGCGGCTTTTGCGCCTCCCTCGCCGCTTCAAGTAAGCCTGGCAATAAAAGAGCGGCCCGAGCTACTTCATTTGTGTTTGTCACATTCGCGAGCATGAGATCGAGTAATTCGCTTTCTCGATCCCATACAAATTCAGCGAACAATCGTGCTGTGTCACCATCCGGCTCGCGCGCACCCCCAAGTGACGGGTAATAGCCCGCAAGCTCATCGGATCCGCCGCACGCAGCCAGTAGGTAGTGAACGCTTCCCAACAGTAAGTTTGCCGGAGGCTGGCCCTTCTTGGCTTTGGCGGCGAATTCGAGAAGTGATCTATCCCCCGCTACATGTGCGGTGAGAACGGCATAGAGCGGCGAGACAGGGCCCGCGTGATCAACAGAGAAGGAATGAAAGTAAGCCTTGAGATCGGCCAGGGGATCCTTGGTCATAGCCCAAGGTTAGACGTTTTTGTGCACCGCAGCAATCATCCGGTCGGGGAAAGAAAAAACCCGCCACCTCTATTCGAGGCAGCGGGTCAATTTGGTGTAGGACGAAAAAGCGTCCCTCTTTATTTTCCGAACGCCCTTAGCGGGAGATCGAAACCGTCACACGGCGGTTGTTCGGCTCACGCACGCCATCACCGGTCGGAACCGCTGGACGCGTTTCACCGAAGGCATCGGCAGACATTACGCCTACGCCGCGTGCGTCGAGTGCGTCGCGCACTGTTGCATTCCGGCGTTGCGATAGACCGACATTGTAGGACGCTGCACCCGAGGTATCAGCGTGGCCGCCAAGAGCGATGTCCGCACTTGACCATTGGCCAACGTATCTGACGATCTCATCAATCAGCTCGACCGCTTCGTCTGTAAGATCAGAGCGATCCCAACCGAAATAGATGATGAATTCCTGCGCCTGCATACCTTCGCAAGGCGGGATCCATTCGTAGTAGGACGCTTTTTCCGAAGCGACATAGTTCGGCTGTACCGGGCCAATAAAGCCGGGGCCGAAGTCGTTGTCGTGAGATTGCTCAAGCCAACCGTCGTAGTAGACCTGCGCTTTGGCGCAAGCTTCGGGAGCACTTTGGCGACCACCGCCATTAAGAGCAGCCATCAACCGAGCACGTTGCGCGTCCAGCTCGGGCATATCAGCCGGATCAACGTTCCAATCGGACGGCACCCACGGCAAAACCTGTTCGCCATTAAGAGCGGCATAGCCCTTCTCGGCGAGACGGCCGGCGTGTGTCCATTCCATGTCCACATCCCGCTCAACTTGCGTACGGCGCTGATACTCATGGGCCAACCAGCTATTGAAATCGCTGGGCGTGATGTCTTCCTCAATCAGCGGATCAACTAGAAACGTTCCGTTGATGCCGGTGCAGCCCGCCATGAAAATGGCGAAAACCCCTGCCGCCAAAATTCGGGATAGTGTCTTCATCCCACCACTCTCCGTCTTAGTGTTCAATTCAACCTCCGGGTCATTTAAACCTGGCGGCCCCCGGCCAAACCAGGGTTCCTCAGTAATAACTGGTTAAGAGTCTCACAGACCCGTTAATCCTAGCAAGGTGATTGCGCGCACACCTTTGGGTTCCGCTTGTGGAGTCACGTTTCCGCAACACTAATTGTCAGAAAAACGCCCTGAATCTGCGGCTTTGTAGAGCAATAATTGTCTATCGATCTGCCAACCCTTCCGAAACCGGGTTTTAACCTCTCTGCGCCATGATGAAACGAGAGGCGCAACCCATGCAAAAAGGGCGAATCAGCGCCTTTGGGGGGAAGTCCACTGGACGGTTTCACTCATAGCGAGTGCCCGTCCCAGTGCGGCATTAAAGGTGAGGCATCAAGGGAATCATGGCCCAACAAGTTCTTATTGTAGACGACGATCCGACACAGCGCCGCCTGCTGGAAGGTGTCGTAACAAAGCTTGGCTTTCGCGTGGTTCAAGCAACCGGCGGGCAAGAAGGTCTTGAAATCCTTGATAGCGCAGCTGGCAAAGACACTTCCGTCGTTTTGCTCGATCTCAAAATGCCGGACATGGATGGTCTGGGTGTTCTTGAGCAATTGCGCCCCCAGCGGCCGACGCTACCCGTCATCGTGCTAACGGCCCAAGGTGGCATCGAAACCGTCGTCAATGCCATGCGCGCAGGCGCAGACGATTTTATCGTCAAGCCCGCCAGTCCCGAACGAGTACGGGTGTCGATCCAAAACGCATTAAAGCTCACCGCACTTTCCGGCGAAGTGAGCCGCTTGCGCAAAACCACCAGCGGCGAATTTGGCTTTGGCGACCTCATCGGCGAAAGCGCCGCCATGCATGAAACTGTGGCGCTCGGCGAACGCGCTGCGCAGTCGAACATTCCCATACTGATTACCGGCGAGAGCGGCGTAGGAAAAGAAGTCGTCGCGCGAGCCATTCAAGGAGCAAGCGATCGCGCGGGCAAGCCTTTCGTCACAGTGAACTGCGGCGCCCTTCCCGAGAACCTTATTGAAAGTATTCTTTTCGGCCACGAAAAAGGTGCGTTCACAGGCGCGCATGCAAAACACACCGGCAAGTTCCAAGAAGCAAACGGCGGCACTCTCTTCCTTGACGAGATCGGCGAATTGCGCCCCGACATGCAGGTAAAGCTTCTGCGCGCGCTTCAGGAAGGTGAGGTTGACCCGGTTGGCTCAAAGCGTCCCGTCAAAGTGGACATCCGTCTTATCTCCGCGACAAACAAGGACCTTGAGCAATTGGTGCGGGCCAATGAGTTTCGCGAGGATCTGTTCTATCGCTTGAATGTCTTTCCCGTTCATATCCCCGCCTTGCACCAGCGCAAGGACGATGTGCCACTTTTGATCGATCACTTCATTGGCCGTTTCACGGTGGAGGAAGGCAAGAAGATCGTGGGGATCGACGCCGCCGCCATGGAAATGCTGCGACAATACAATTGGCCAGGAAACATTCGTCAGCTTGAAAATACGGTCTATCGTGCCGTGGTGCTATGCGATGGCGATGCGCTTTCTATCCGGGATTTTCCGCAGATTGCGCACTCATTGGAAATTGAGTTGCCGCCGCTCGACGAGACGCCGCGCGAAACACTTGCCCTGCCTGAAACCGCCGAGGCGCAAAAGTCGCGTCCGTCGCTCGAAGACGTGCCTTTGCTCGAACCCGTGTGCGAAGCAGACCTCAAAGGTCACATCCGCGCGCTCGAAGGCGATGGGCACCTGCGCAGCCTCGATGAAGTTGAAAGCGAAATGATCCGTCTCGCCATCGACCGGTATGCGGGCCACATGTCCGAAGTGGCGCGCCGACTTGGCATTGGTCGTTCGACGCTCTATCGCAAAGTGCGTGAGTTGGGTCTCGACCCAAAAGCTGAAGCGAGTTAGGCCCCGCCTAACCAATCATACCCATGGCCGCCAGGTAAGTGTCGAGCAGGGCTTCTTGTTCAGCCCGCTCGTTGCCATCCATCTTCCGTATGCGAACCACTTGGCGCATGATCTTGGGATCGTACCCGTTCGACTTGGCTTCCGCATAGACTTCCCGAATGTCTGCCGAAAGCGCCGCTTTTTCTTCCTCGAGCCGTTCGATGCGCTCGATCAAGGAACGCAGCTGTCCCTTGCTCACGCCGCCAACAGATTCAGGTGCGGTGACTTCTTGTGCGGACATGGGCCGGGCTCCTCGGATGCTTTGATTCTAGATCGGGCGCGGACCATAGGCGCGGCATTCCCCGCGTTCAAGCAGAAGATATCCACAGGCACTTGTGAGTTGTTACGTGGCTTTGTGCCGCGCCTCGAACGCCGCCATCTGTTCTGGGCTGGCTTCGGTCTGATACTTTGATTTCCACTCATTGTAAGGCATGCCGTAGACGTACTCGCGCGCCGCATCTTTAGAGATCTCAATGCCCCGCTCAGCGCCCGCCTCCTGGTACCAATTGGAAAAGCAGTTGCGGCAGAAATTTGCGAGCACCATCAGATCGATGTTTTGGACATCCGTACGCTGACGAAGGTGTTCCAATAGGCGTCGAAAGGCGGCAGCCTCAAGTTCGGTTTGCGTGATCGGATCCATTTTGTCCTCCTTGATGACGCGCGGAATTCGCCTTGCGGGGCGGCCTCTGCTCAGGCATGACTTCGATCATGAACCTACAGCCTCGTGCAGCTGATTCCACCCTCGCCTTTGTGGCGCTTTTTCTGGGCGCGATAGCCATCGGTGCCTCTCCCATATTCGTGCGCCTTGCGGACGTGGGACCGTATGCTTCGGCTTTTTGGCGGGTGGCCCTTGCCTTACCGCTCCTTGCGGCCTGGATGGCCCTTGAGAAGCCTCAAAGCGGCCAACTACCGCTGCGTGGTTGGGCAGCGTGGAAGCCCATGGTGCCCGCTGGCCTTTTCTTTGCGGGCGATCTCACGTTCTGGCACCTCTCGATCCAGAACACGACCGTCGCTAACGCCACGCTGTTTGCGAATTTCTCACCGGTCGTGGTGACGCTCGGCGCGTGGCTTATCTTGAAAGAACCAATCACGCGGGCTTTCGCGCTTGGTCTTGCATTTGCCATGACAGGTTCAATCTTGCTTGTGGGCTCAAGCTATAACCTCGACCCCTCTCATGTGGTGGGCGATGTCTACGGCATGATCACGGCATTCTTTTTTGGCAGCTATGTTCTTTCGGTGCGCGCCGTGCGTGACCGCGTGGGTGCGGCCGCGCTGATGTTCAGGTCGGGCGTTATCACAACGGCGATCCTTTTCATCGTCGCGTTCGTTATGGAAGACCGGCTTTTGCCCGCATCGCTTAACGGTTGGGTCGTTCTTCTGGCGCTTGCCTGGATCAGTCATGTGGGCGGGCAAGGGTTGCTCGCCTTTGCACTCGGCCATGTAACCGCGACGCTTTCCTCGCTTGTCATACTGCTTGAGCCTCTCGCCGCCGCCATCCTTGGCTGGCTCATCCTTTCCGAGGCCGTAACGCCCCTTCAGGCGGCTGGCGGGCTTGTGATCCTTGCTGGGATCTACATCGCCCGCCGCAAATCGAAAGCCCATCCCGATGACATGGCGTGAGCAGAAAAGAGAACTACTCACCCGCGCTTTCATAGCGGGGGTCGAGGCCGCGCAACCTGCCACGATGATACATCCTGATCTCATCAATGCTCTATTCCATGACATCGATCACGACCAACCGAAAGTTGTTGTCTTAGGTGCGGGAAAGGCGGCTGCATCCATGGCAGCCGCCCTTGAAAATGCCTGGAGCCGCGCCGGCCTTTCACCACCTCTTACTGGCGTTGTCGTCACTCGTGATGGGTATGTTTGCGACACGCGACTTGTTGAAGTGGTTACTGCCGGTCATCCAAACCCAGATGAGCGCAGCCAAGCACATTCAATCCGAATGCTTGAGATTGCTGCTTCCCTTGGCAAAAACGACACGTTGATTGGCCTTTGGTCGGGGGGCGGCTCCTCACTTCTCGCCGCGCCACCAGAAGGGGTGGGCATGGAATCACTCGGCTCACTGACGAACCGCCTCATCCTGTCGGGTGCAACAATAGGGGATCTCAACGTAGTAAGGCGCCACCTCTCGATTATTGCGGGTGGGCGGCTGGCAAAATGTGCCGCGCCTGCCAGTGTGGTCAACATAATAATACCGGATGTTGTGGCGGAAGGTTCAGCAGAACGTCAATTGGCGGATGTCGCGTCCGGACCCTGTGTGCCCGACCCAAGCACACGCAAAGAAGCAATCGACGTACTTGACCGATTGGGCATTCACTCAGTGCCAGACATTCGCCGCGCCTTGCTAAGTGAAAATAGTGAGACACCGTCAACACATGAAGAGATAGGCACGGCAGATATTGCCACAATGGTGCTCAGCGAAAAAACTGCCATTGCTCGCGCAAAGGCAGAGCTGCGAAAAAAGGGCTTCAAGATTATTCAGCTACCGCCGATGTTAACAGGCGAAGCACGGACCGTAGCGAACCAGATGGCCGATACCGCCCGGCGACATGCGGTCCACAACGCGCCCGCAGCGATCCTCACGGGCGGCGAACTCACCGTTACCGTGACAGGCGATGGCAAAGGCGGTCCCAATCAAGAATACGCCCTCGCCCTCGCCCTCGCGCTTGATGGCGCTAAGAACATTTGCGCCTTTGCCGGTGATACAGATGGCATTGACGGCATAGGCGAAGCGGCCGGTGCTTTTGTCTTTCCTGATACGCTTGAGCGCATGCGCGCGGCGGGCATCGACCCTGAGGCTGCTCTCGCGAACAATGATGCGGGCGCGGCTTTCGAGGCGATTGGCGATCTTTTGATCACCGGGCCCACCTTCACGAACCTCAATGATTTGCGCTTGATCGTTATCGGTGGTTAACAAGGCCCTGTTTCCATCCCTCCCGTAATCATACAGCCCTCAAGAAGGCTCAAATGCAGCGCCGCCAACGCAATGTCAAAATTCTCGCGACCTTAGGTCCTGCCTCACAAAGCCCCGAAGCGATCGAGGCGCTGTTTGAAGCGGGCGCCGATGTCTTCCGCATCAACATGAGCCACACAGATCACGCGACGCTCAAGGAACTGCATGGTCGCCTTCGTGATCTAGAGGAAAAGCAAAAGCGCCCCGTTGGTATCCTGGTGGATCTGCAGGGCCCGAAGCTGCGTATCGGCAAGTTCAATGGCGGCGCAATTAAACTCAAGAAAGGCGCGTCTTTTCGGCTTGATCTCAGCGCCGCTGAGGGCAACGAGAAACGCGTCTACTTGCCCCACCCTGAAATTTTCGAAGCCCTTTCTGAAGGGCACTTGGTTTTGCTCGATGATGGACGCATCAATTTGCGCGTCGTATCCGCCGCCAAGGATCACATCGAAACCGAAGTCATCGTGGGCGGCAAGCTGTCCGACAAAAAGGGTGTCAACGTTCCCGACACCGCACTTCCGCTTACGTCGCTTTCTGAAAAGGATCGAGCTGATTTGGACCGCGCTCTTGATCTTGGCGTTGATTGGATCGCGCTGTCATTTGTGCAGCGCCCCGCGGATATCGCCGAGGCCAAGAAGATCGTGGCGGGCCGCGCGGGTGTCTTGGCGAAAATCGAAAAACCAGCGGCGCTCGATTACATGTACGAGATTATTGAGCTTGCCGACGCCATTATGGTCGCGCGTGGAGACTTGGGTGTTGAGCTGCCGGTCGAAGAAGTGCCGCCGTGGCAAAAGCGCATCGTGCGTGCCTCGCGCCGCGCCGGCCGGCCGGTTGTGGTGGCAACGCAAATGCTTGAGAGCATGATCACCTCACCCGTGCCGACCCGGGCCGAAGTGTCTGATGTCTCGAACGCGATCTATGACGGAGCCGATGCGGTGATGCTCTCAGCGGAATCAGCGGCGGGCGAATACCCCACCGAAGCTGTCGCCATGATGAACCGCATTGGCGTGACCGTGGAAGAAGACCCCTCGTACCACGCGCAACTCGACATGCAGCGCACGGACCCTGAGCCCACCACGGCCGATGCCATGATGGCCGCGGCGCGCGCGGTCACGGACACAATCCGCATTGCGTCGATTGTTTGCTACACAAATTCAGGATCAACCGGTCTTCGCGCCGCGCGCGAGCGCCCCAAGGTGCCGATCCTTGCCTTTACACCCGTGCCCGAAACTGCACGGCGGCTAACGCTCGCCTGGGGCGTCCATTGCGTGCTTACCGAAGATGCGAAGACTTTCGATGACATGGTGGGTCGCGCGTGCTCGATCGCGCAGCGCGAAGGTTTTGCGCGCGACGGCGAACGCATCGTCGTGACAGCAGGCCTTCCCTTCGGCACGCCGGGCGCAACAAACCTTCTTCGAATTGTCTATGTAGGTCGCGACTAGAGGCCTGCGCCGCCCCGCGCTAGGCCGCGATGTAGATCAAGTTGTTCGGCCAAGTTCTCGCTTAAGGGATAATATTCGAGCGCCTCGCGTGTCGTCGCGAGCGCGCTCGCGTACCGGCCTTGCGCTTCGAACGTACGCGCAAGAAGCCCAAGCCCTGCATAATAATCCGGCGCTAATTCCACCGCGGAAATGGCATCATCGAATGCGCCTTCCACATCCCCCGTTTCAAGACGCACGTGACCCCGCAATACCAATGCAGCCACCAAATCGTCGTCAAGAACAAGTGCGCGTGTCAGCTTGTGGAGCGCCGCATCACCATCTTCATCGCCGACCACCACTTCGGATTGGGCATAAAGCAATTCGGCACTGGGACTTGCAGATTCCGCATAGATCGCGCGCAGGGCATCGGCAACCTCGATCGCCTCATTCAATGTGCTAGCGGTCGCAAGCCTGGCGGTCAGCACATCCACGATCTCTGGACGCCCGCCCTCTTCAACCGCCATTGCAGGGATGGCAGCGATAAGCCCGATAGCCAGAGTTAATGCACAAAGTCCACGCATTCCGGGATGATACGTGCTTTGCGCCGCATTGGCCAAGGCCACCAAAGGTTAAGATGAAGGAGATGTGATGACCCGGACACAACAAAAGCCGCGCTGGGCGAGCCGGCGCGGCTTTCAATCAATGTCAGGTGTGCGGCTTAGCCTTGGCGGGCTTTAAAGCGCTTCTTGACCTTGTTGATCACGTATATGCGGCCCTTGCGGCGAACGACTTTGCAGTCCTTGTCGCGGGTTTTCAGCGTTTTAATCGAGTTCCGTACTTTCATCGGTCCTGCCTCACGCGGGTCCCGGGTCGATCCCGATGCCCAAGAAGGCGCGGAACTTACCGATGGCCCCAGGACCTGTCAACCAATCCATGAGTTGGCAAAAATGTGAGGGAATCTGCCTCCCGCAAGGGGCTCGAAGAGGCTATGATGGCGGTCAAGGCACGGGGGACATGGGGCCATCGAGCGTATTGTGGGAGTAATCGGCATGGCAGTTCGCGTGCGCAAGGGGCTGGCCCCAATAGCCCTGGCGGCAGCATTGGTATGGCCCACAGCCGGTTGGGGGCAAGACAGCGGCACCTTCGACACATGGCTCGAAGCCTTTCGCATTGAGGCGTTGGCGGCGGGCATCCCTTCCGAGACCTTCGATCAGGCCTTTGATGGCGTAACCGTCAGCCCCCGGGTTTTAGAGCGCGATGCGTTCCAGCCGGAGTTCACGCGATCGGTGTGGGATTATCTCGACGGCGCGGTCTCCGACACGCGAATCGCCACGGGACACACACGGCTTGGCGAAAACCAAGATCTGCTCGCTGCCCTTGAAGCCGAATACGGCGTCGATCGTTATTTGGTGTTGGCGATCTGGGGGCTTGAGAGCAGCTACGGCGCCATTCGCGGCAACACTTACATTATCGAAGCGCTGGCAACGCTTGCTTATGACGGGCGCCGTGCCGCATGGGCGCGCGCGGAACTGATCGCGGCGCTACGCATCCTCGAAGAAGGCAATATGGAACCCCGTGCGATGCTGGGCTCGTGGGCCGGCGCGATGGGGCACACCCAATTCATCCCCTCATCGTACATTCAGTATGCGGTTGATCAGGACGGCGATGGGCGCCGCGATCTTATCAACACCCACGCCGATGCTCTGGCGTCCACCGCAAATTACCTATCGCTTCACGGATGGGACCCGGATTCCAATTGGGGCTTTGAGATCATTCTACCCGATGAGTTTGACTATGGCCTTACCGGACGCCGGAGCCCGCAACCCATGTGGCAATGGCGAACGCTTGGCGTGATCAATGTGGACGGGACACCGCTTCCCAATAGTGACGAAGCGGCGTCCATTCTCGTGCCCGCCGGTGCGCGCGGTCCCGCATTCCTCGTGCGCGCAAACTTCGGTGCGATCATGCGGTACAACAATTCAACATCATATGCGTTGGGTATTGCGCATCTCGCGGACCGCTTGCGGGGGGATGAACCCTTCCTAAGCGAATGGCCACGCGGCGAACGCGCGCTGACCCGAAGTGAGCGATTGGAGCTTCAGAGATTGCTGGCGGCGAACGGCTTTAATCCCGGCCCCGCCGACGGCATCATCGGCGCGCGGACCCAGGCGGCTGTCACCGCCTTTCAACGCGCGCAAAGCCTACCCGCAGATGGGTTTGTGACCACCGCACTTTTGGAGCAACTGCGCGCCGCGCCCTAAACATCTAGCGGCGGTGTTTCTGGTTCATCATCAAACACAAGTGCCGCCCGCTTGAACGCAGGGTCGAACCAGGCAAAAAAAGTTACGACCACTGCCATCACAATCATCACCAAAAACATGAGTGAGGGATCACGGGTGTAGAGCAACTGCATCAGCAGCGGGATTACGATAAAGCTGGCCGCGCCAATGCCGCCTACAAGCCCCGTCACGCTGCCTTGCTCAGAACGCCTTGCTGAAAGCGACGCCGCACCGATGATCCCCGGCCGTGATAACCCGAGCCCCAGGCCGATCAGTACAAGACCAAAGATCAATGCGCTAAAGTCCAGTGAGAGAACAAACATCAGTGCGCCCGCCGACATGGCCGCACAGCCAAAGATGATCATTTGCCGCGCGGTCATTGAAATGCGTTGCACAATCACCAGCTGCGAGAAGAGCGTCGACATGGCAAGCACGGTAAGCGCCACAAACCCAGGTTCCGCGCCGTGCCCCGCGGCGCTTAATTCGCCCGGCAGTTTGTCGATCATAAAAAAGCTAACGGTCTGAATAGGGATCGCGCCCGCGATGCCGAGCATAAAGCTTGAAAGAACAAAAGACCGAAACCGCGGATCGAGCGGATTAACGCGCGGGGTTTCTTCGCGTTTGCGCGGCGCTGTTTTTTCCGGGAGAAACCGCCAGATCGCGATGGCGCTCACGACAGCGATAGCGGCTACAAAATAAAAGGGCGCGGTTAGCCCGAAAATACTTGCAACGATCCCGCCAACACCCGGCCCGATCACCATGCCAAGGCCAAAGGCGGCGGCAACGCCCGCAAGCTCGCGCGTGCGATCAAGCCGCGAGGTGCGATCAGCCACATAGGCTTGCGATGCTGCCATCGCTCCAGGCCCCAAGAAGCCATAGACCGCGCGCGAGGCGATCATCATCGGATAGACAATGGTGATGGCGAAGAACCCGGCGATCCCGGCCCAAAGAATGCTTGCCAGCAAAATGGTCGAAATCGCATAGCCGCAGAGCCCGATCAGAATCACGAAGCGGCGCCCCATGAATTCCGAGCGGCGCCCCCAAAAGGGACTCATAAATACCCAAATCGCAGCGGAGAGTGAGAAGACGGCGCTGGTCGCCCATTCCGATATGCCGAGCTGTCGCGCAAGCGGCGGCAAGTTGGCAAACATGATGGTGTGACCCATGCCCAGGCAGATCAGACAAACGAAAAGAAGGCGAAAGGCAAACTTGCGCCGCCGCTCCATAGCCACACGTTCGGCAATGGTCTCCGAAATGCGCATGGATTCGGATGTCGGCTGAGGGGTCTCAGCAGAGGTCGCCTGTTCGGGCTCTATGGTCATTTCAAGCTCAAGGGTGAGATCATTTGTCCCAAAATAGGTCGGGTCGCGCCGAACCGCAAAAAAATCCCCCGATTTCCGCCGGATTCATCCTGGGGTTGGGTGATGCACAGGCGCAACGATTAGAAGGCGACTCACAAA
>Ga0209578_10002398_pt1 | contig 15672 bp, 14 predicted proteins | sample tdAd472_FD_187127 | JGI IMG/M metagenome (GOLD analysis project Ga0209578, IMG submission 187127) | Marine sediment microbial communities from the Atlantic coast under amendment with organic carbon and nitrate - tdAd47.2 (SPAdes)... | ecosystem: Environmental > Aquatic > Marine > Coastal >...
TCCGTGCGGGGTTGACGTACTCCCGGTTGCTGCTCAATACGATCAGTTCGATGGAGTCTTACTGGCGAACGAGGGACACGGCGATCGCCGGTCAAGTGCTCTCCAACTGGAAGTCAATGGAGCAACTCTGCCGGGACCATCCGTACGCGATCAACTGGGGACCGGTCCGGTCGACGACGCCACGAATGCTCGGGCTGCACCCCGATCATCCGAACCCGAAATGGAAGCCGAACGCGACCAACGATCTCGACCAGAACTGAATCCCAGCCCTTTTCTCATCACGAATGCCTGCCATGCAACGTCCCGTCGCGGTATCGCCAATCGTCGTCTTTATGCTGGCCTGCCTGCTGCACGTCACGCCAGCCTCGGCAAAGCAGCCGAACATCGTGCTCATCTTCGCCGACGATCTCGGCTGGCAGGAGCCGGCTTTTGCTGGATCGGATTACTGCGAAACGCCGCATCTCGATCGGCTGGCGTCTGAAGGCATGGTCTTTCGCCACGCGTATTCCTCGGCGGGAAACTGTCAGCCGAGCCGCGCCTGCATGCTCTCCGGCCAGTACACGCCCCGGCATGATGTCTACGCCGTGGGCAGTACGAAGCGGGGACCGGTCGAACTGATGCGTCTGCTGCCCATCCCGAATCAGGGCAGTCTGCCGCAGAAGACCGTCACGATGGGAGAGGCGATGAAGGCAGCCGGCTACGCGACCGGGCTGTTCGGCAAGTGCCATCTCAAGGACACGAAAACCGGGAAGTCGGAACGGGCCGGCTTCGACGTGGTCAAGGTCTCGCAGCATAGTCTGAACAGCGACGATCCCGCCGATCCCAAAGGCATCTTCTCCATCACCAATGCGGCGTGCGATTTCATCGAGGCGAATCGCGAAGGGCCGTTCTTTGCGTACGTCTCACACTATGCCGTGCATTCGCGACTGCAGGGTCGACCGGAAACACTCAAGCATTTTAAGAACAAGGCCCCCGGAGAACTCGGCCACGGAGACCCGCTGTTGGCCGCCTGCCTGCGGGACCTTGACGAGGGCATCGGCCGGATCAGAGAGACGCTGAAAGAGCTGGGCGTCGAGCAGAACACGCTGATCGTGTTCACGTCGGACAACGGCGGAACTCACGTCTCGCAGGAACCTCTGCGTGGAAAAAAAGGCGGCTACTACGAAGGCGGCATCCGGGTTCCCATGATCGCTCACTGGCCGGGAGTCGTCAGGCCCGGATCGACCTGCGACGTGCCGGTGCTCAACGTCGATTTCTTCCCGACGTTTCTTGACGTCGCCGATGCTGAGCTGCCGAGTTCTCCGCTCGATGGCGCCAGTCTGGTTCCGCTGTTCCAGGGCGAGCCAAAGCTGAAACGCGAAGCGATCTTCTGGCACTTCCCTGGCTATTTGAACGGTCCTGTTCCCCGCGGCCGCGATCCCGTGTTTCGCACGCGGCCGGTCAGCGTCATTCGCAAAGGTGACTGGAAGCTGCACCTCTACCATGAAGAATGGCAGCTCGACGGCGGACGCGGGAAGCTCGATCGAAGCAACGCTGCCGAGCTTTACAACATCTCTACAGACCCTGGTGAGCACGAGAATCTGGCGCTGTCTCAACCGGACCGGCGTGACGAACTGCTCGACGACCTGCTCGCCTGGATGCAGGCAGCGTCGGCGAAACTTCCCAGTCAGCCGAATCCGCAGTGGAAAGGCAACTGAATTGAAATGCTTCGCCCTGGCAATTGTCCTGGTCTTCGCCTGCCCGTTCTGCGCGTCCGCAGAGAAAGAACTCGATCCGGATATCGCTCTGGAACCGGCGCACGTCATCATCAACCCGTGGCGGTTCCACATCCCACCGACAAAGCGTCAGGGAGTGCCGGGCATCGCACGGACCGCTCAGGGACGGCTGTGGGTGATCCACGGGCGCGATGTGGAAAGCCCACGCAATTATCAGGTGCTGATTCGCAGTGACAGTGGTGGCCGTCGCTGGTCAGACCCGAAGCTGATGATTCTGCCTCGGGAAGGCGTGCGTGCGATGTCCGCGACGATCTGGATCGATCCGACCGGACGCCTGTGGGCCTTCTGGGGACAGAGCTTCGGTCAGCAGGACGGTCGCTACGGCATCTGGGCGATCACAAGCGACAACCCCGACGCGGAAAACCCGCGCTGGTCCGCACCGCGACGTCTCGGCGACGGCATCATGTTGAACAAGCCGACCGTTCTATCGAACGGCGACTGGCTGCTGACTTCGTCGGTGTGGAAGGCGGACGACAGCATCAAGGTCTACGCGACGAGCGACCAGGGAAAGACTTTCCAACTCCGTGGGACAGCCAACGTGCTGCCTCCGGAAACCCGTGGGCCTGACGAACCAATGATCGTCGAACGGAAGGATGGTTCGCTCTGGATGCTCGTGCGTCGGCGAGGCATCGCGGAAACGGTGTCCGGGGACGGCGGGAGAACCTGGTCGCCGGTCGAGCAGACGTCGATCCCTCACCCCACAGCCCGTTTCTTTGTGCGTCGGCTGAATTCCGGAGCGTTGCTGCTCGTCAAACACGGACCGCTCGACGAACGAACGCGGCGCGAAAAGCTGATGGCGTTCGTCTCGGATGATGACGGTCGGACCTGGCAGGGCGGGCTGATGCTCGACGAACGTGAGAAGGTGACGTATCCCGACGGCGTCCAGGCACCGGACGGAACGATTCACATCGTCTACGACTACGATCGCACTCCCCGCGGCGAAGTCCTGATGGCCACCTTTACTGAAGACGATGTCCGGGTCGGCAAGCCGGTCAGCAACAAAGTCCGACTCCGCGGCGAAGTGGCCCGGCTGACGGTCGATGAATCAGACGAGCGACCAGGTCAATGATCTCGACGGGCAGCAGTTGTCTGCCACGCTCGCGCCAATTTCACGGCAGCGCGGTACTCCTCGAATTGATTGGGGACGACAGTGCGCCATTGAAACTCACCGTGAGATCGTCAATGCGCCGGTCGTCAGAGAATGAGATCACGGACTTGATATCGCGCCCGACTGGCGTGTGTTTCGTCGGGCCATCGTAAAGGGGCGAGCATTCATCGCTGAGTGGCCGCGGCTACCGGCCACGAGGATTGGATTCGAGATATCTGGAGACTGCGAGTCCGAGTTGGGCTCCAACCGTCCTGTAGCCTTCCTGAGTGCTGTGTGGCGTATTCCAGACCGTTTCCAGAGTGGTCGACAGAACATGATCGGCAGTGTGGTTTCGCACCCAGTTGGCGCTCATGCGGTTTCGTTCTTCATCGGTGCGCACGTAAGTCGCGAACTTGTATTGCGGCTCAAGAGGAAGCGGGCCGGTTATGGCCTCTCGGGAAACTGCCAGCCAGCGTGAATGATTCTGTTGCTGGATGGCCGGCAGCGCATCGAGATTGAACGGCCCGAAGAAATAAGGACGCCGCTCGCCGCCCCCCGGATTGTGCAGATCAAGGAACACGTCGAACCGGTCGGCAGCATTCAGCTCCAGAATTCGCTGCTGAGCGGCAGCGACCTCCGGATAGTGGGGATTGTCATCCCAGTCTCGATTGTGATCTCGGGGCACGGCATCTTTGCCACCGGCTCCGATTGCAGCGTTGTCCACGTCCATGATCGGCACATAGTAGATGGTGGCAATGCGACGCAGTTTCTCTGCAGACGGATCGTCTCCGGTCAGCCATTCTGCGAAACCACGGCCCACCCAGCTGGACCCTGCTTCCCAGGCATGCTGCCGAGCCTGAACCCAGACTCCATAAGTGCGTGCGTCCTCGGTGCCCGTGCCGCCGATGCGAATGCCGCGGACGGTCCGGCCACCGCGGGTCACCGCCAGCTCAAACACTGTGGACTGTGACAGTCGTGATTTGATGAACTGCAGAACCTCATCGGCATGGGAAGGGAGAAACGGCGGCCCCCAGGCCATCCAGAACGTGCTGGCCGGCGCATCGATCGTATATGTGGCAACGCCGTCCGCCTTGTGACATGTCGACGTCTGCGTCCATGCGACATTGTCGACGCTCACCGCAGCCCGGTCAGGCTGTGACCAGGCAGCATTCAGCACGCGCCCCGGCCTGAACTCACTTTGACCGGCTGTCACCTTCAGAGAGAGCGACTGTCCGGCAACAGCGCCGTCGACTCTGATGTACCACCAGCACGGCCAGCCTCGCTCGGCACGCACTTCCGGCGTGATGTGGATAAAGCCTGAGTTCGCGTCAACGACCTTCACTTCAGCAGAACCGCCGGGAAACTCCGTCGTGACTGTCATGTCTGCTGCAGCAGCGATCGGCAGGGATATCAGAAACAGGCAGGTAACGATCGCAGATTTCATTGGTCAGTCTGGCTCGATTGTGGCTACCGGAAACGGGATTCGAAAAAGGCAGAATTCGCGCGAACAAACTCCGCAGCTCGCGCATCTATGGGGGGCGAATGCGATGGAGTCAACTCAACCCGCCGCATTGATCACCAGGCAACACAATCGGGGAAGACGAGAAATGCTTTTGAGGACAGGAATCATACGCGAACGGAGCGGTGATGGGCGGTGTGCCGATCAGTCGGCAAATCCGACGTCGCTCCCCTTGCGCTTGTGACACCAGGCTTGTCTCTCTGTGCGATTGCATAGCCCGGTGTCACGCGACATCGGGCTTTTTTTGTTGCCTGTTGGCAACTCTCAGCGGGTCGGTAGCTGAGACGGTTTGGCGGCGGTCTGAAGAACCGTAGACGAGGATTCGAGCGCCTCCCGACCCACTCACACTCACGTTGCGCATTCAACACGCCCCGTTGGTCTACTGGCGAAGGATACCGGTCTTTCAACCCGGAGGGATGGGTTCGATTCCCATACGGGGTACTACATGGCCTGTTAGTGAAACTGGACATCACGCGACGCTTCGAACGTCGCCCCTCTCATGTTTGAAAAGGGCGGGTTCGAATCCTGGGCGGGCAACTTAGGTGCAATCACGTTATCGGAGCGTGGCGAAGTCTGGTCATCGCGCCCGGCTGGGGGCCGGGAGATCGCAGGTTCAAATCCTGCCGTTCCGACTGAGGAAAAGCACATTCGGGTGTGGGGTAATCTGGGAACCCGCGTGGCCTGGGACCACGAGATTGTCGGTTCGAATCCGATCACCCGGACTTGAGTCACGGAAGAGAAGCAGCCCGGTCGTTCAACGGTTGAGGACGCCGTCCTGATAAGGCGGAGACGAAGGTTCGACTCCTTCTCGGGCTATTCGGAAGTCACACGACAACAACAGGGAGTCTGCCATGCCGACGCTGCAGCGATTGAAACAGATACCCACACCTTTCACGAGGTCGTGGTGTAGCGGCAGCACAGCGGTCTTTTAAACCGCACGGCGAGGGTTCGAGTCCCTCCGGCCTCATTGGGCAGCGCGAGTCGAACGGCCCGTAGCTCAATGGTGAGAGCAGGCTCCTTATCAGGGCACGACGACGGTTCGACTCCGTCCGGGCCGACTGGCGAAGAAACAACAACACGGGATCGAGGTGTTAGCGGCAGCACATCCGGCTCTTAACCGGACAGGTGAGGGTTCGAGCCCCTCCGGTCCCACTTATGGAATGCTCAATGTCCACACTTCAATAACCAGAAGCAGCATCGCTGGTTGGTCATTGGCTCCTGCTCATTGATCATTTCCCAAAGCACTGGTCGTTCAGCGGCAAGGACACCGCACTCGTAATGCGGCAACGTGGGTTCGAGTCCGGGCACCGACCGCAGGTTGGTCCGGTGCTCTTTGCGTTTTCGACAACTGGTTCATTCACCAAGCGCCCATGATGTAGCGGTAGCCTGCTGCCTTGCCATGGCGGAAGTGCGGGTTCGACTCCCGCTGGGCGCTCTCGGCAGACCTTGCGTCTGCACCTATCAGGGCGTGGGAAAGTCTGGGAATCCGCGGACCAACGCTGCGCGTCGGTGCCCTCGGGAGCACGAGATCGCCGGTTCAAATCCGGCCGTCCTGACTGGATTGGGTGGTAGGAAGTCGTCCGTGCCGGCGCGGCGTTCGTCTCGGAACAGACTTGATTCGGCAATCCGATCCAAACGCCCGGTTTGGTGCGGTGGTGCTCGTGCTGGTACGGGCCGGCGGCTGTTAACCGTCTTGACGCAGGTTCGATTCCTGCCACCGCAGCTTTACGGAAGCCATCCGGCTGGATGAGGAGCCTGCCTCGAAAGCAGGTGCGGGCAAATTGTCCGCGACCACCCTTCGGGCGGTGCCCGGTTCGAGTCCCACGGCTTCCGCTGATGATCGTAGGGCCGGTTCCTACCGGCCAATTCAATGATGCTCATGCTCACGGCCGGTGGGAACCGGCCCTACACAAAACACGGTCCTGTGGCCCAGCGGCGAAGGCAGCTCCCTTACAAGGAGACGATCGGTGGTTCGAGTCCACCCAGGATCATTTCACTGAGATTGTGCGACCAGTCGCCGGCCAGGAGTTGGAGTCCGATGCACGATGACAAACGCCGTCTGCGGCAACTCAAAAGAGACATCAAGAAGCAGGGAAACCGGAAGCGGAGACGGTTCTACAAAGACGTCTCTGCTGCCGTTGACGACTTCGATTTCGGGTTGGACTCGTCGCGGCTGCTGAATGAGCAGCGAACGCAACGCGACAAGCAGCAGAACTGAAACACGGAAACAGATACGTCCTCGCGGAGCAGCCCGGAGTGCTCGCCACCCTGTCACGGTGGAGATCGTGGGTTCAAATCCCATCGGGGACGCCTTGCATAACACAACAGAGCGGCACGGTACGCAAACCGGTAAAGCGACGCGACCAACCTGCGGTCGGTGCCCGAAACCTTCGTGATCGTCTGCGGGTTCGACTCCCGCCCGTACTACTGCAGAACAACCACGGCCCATTCGTCTAAAGGTCAGGACGTCAGGTTCTCAACCTGGAAACGGGAGTTCGATTCTCCCATGGGTCACTTCACACAAGACACGGCACTGTAGCCCAACTGGCAGAGGCGTCTGGCTTAGGACCAGAAGGTTGAGAGTTCGAATCTTCCCAGTGCTATTTGGAGTTGAGTGTTGAAAGTCCAGAGGTGAGAGCCAGCACAAATCACGCGAACCCGTCGCAGGGCTCTGGACTCTGGACACTCAATCAAAGCGGGCTTTGATCCTCACGGCGGTCTGTAAAACCGTTGTCACAAAACAAGTGAGGTGGTGACGAGAGGTTCACTTCCTTCAGAGTCCACTTTCAACTGGCCAGATGGTGGAATGGTAGACACGCGACGCTCAGAACGTCGTGCCCGTGAGGCGTGGGAGTTCGAGTCTCCCTCTGGTCACTTCGAGTTGATGGTTGATTGTCGAGAGTTGATCGATTCATCCGAACCGAACGCGGCTGAGGCTCTCAACTATCAACTATTGACTATCTACTGACAACGCGGGTGAGCGAGTGCTCATCGGGGCCTCATAAGCCTCGACGACCGGGTGCGACTCCCGGACCCGCCATTTGAAGTGGGGAGTGTGGAAGAGAGGGAGACGATGATTCCCAATTTCCTCCTCTCCTTGGCTCGTCGCCTGCTCACCTCAACCGGGCTGCTCGTCCAATGGGAGGACGCCTGGCTTGCAACCAGGAAATCGGGGTTCGACTCCCCGGTGGTCCACTATGAACACCATGCCAACAGCACTGCTTGATAACCACGACACGACAGTGGCAGCCACGGTCGCGCCGGAGGATCTGAGATGTGGAGACCACGTCGCCGCGCTGGCGACGACTGTGGAGCTTCCGTCTTTCCTGTGGTGCTGCGATTCCGGCACGCTGCCTCCTGATCAACTGGTCTGTCTTCGGATGTCGGCAGAAGACGCCGGCACTCCGATGCGCATCAAAGCGATCTGCCTGCCATTCGTGCTCGTCAAAACACCGCGATCACGGTCGCAGATTATTGACGTCCGCCATGTCGAGCTTGTGAAGCTCGACCGGCTGTACGCGACACTGACATGGAAGGCCATGAAGAAAAGACGACGAAAGAACGGAAGGTAGCCGGATACGGTTGGCCGGACCGCACTGCTAATGCGTGTGCCTTCGCGGGCATGTGGGTTCGAATCCCATGCCTTCCGCTTACTCCACGTTGGCATGGCTCGATGGTGAAACGGAGATCATCCTCGCTTCTACCGAGGCCAGTGTTCGTTTGAAAAGGGCGGGTTCGAATCCTGGTCGAGCTACTCAGAAACAGTTCGCCTCGCGCGAACATACGGAAGGGCAACCCGAATGGTGACGGGAGCCGGTTGGAAGCCGGTCGAGTGCGTGCACACGTGCCTTGCGAGTTCGATTCTCGCTCCTTCCGCTGTGGCCGGGTCCGGTGCTGGTTTCCGGAGACAGACTGTGAATCTGTTTGGCGGCGGTTCGATTCCGCTCGGTCACCCTGCAAACCAAGGGTTTGCATCCGATTGCCGTAGGGATGCATTTTCAAATCGGGACATCACTACGGCATGTGAGTCTGTTTGCAAAGGATGGGATCGATGGTTGCCTCTGTTCTTGAACGACCAACGCTGGTGCTGAATCGCAACTGGCAGCCTGTCGGCGTCGCCACTGTTGCGAAGGCACTGACAAAGGTCTGGAACAACACGGCTCGGATCGTCGATCCGGCTGATTATCAGCAGTACACGTGGGAGGACTGGTCGCAACTGCGTCCGGCTGACGGCGATCTGATGATCCAGACTCGCCGGTTCCCGCTGCGGGTTCCGGAGGTTGTCACGCTGACGAAGTACGACCGTCTTCCGACGAACGCTGTGACGTTCTCGCGACGGAATGTCTTCAAGCGTGACAGGTTCATGTGTCAGTACTGCGGTGCTCAGCCCGGCAGCGAGGAACTGACGATCGACCACGTTCTGCCGCGGGCTCAGGGAGGTACGTCTTCCTGGACCAACTGCGTGCTGGCGTGCATCGACTGCAACTCGCGCAAGGCTGACCGGACTCCGGAGCAGGCAAAGATGCCGCTGCGGTCAACACCGGTCCGCCCAACGTGGCGACCGTTGTACGCGGCTCGCGGAGTCCGCATTGAAAGCTGGTCACGTTTCATCAGCGAGAGCTACTGGAACGTGGAACTGGCGGAGTAACGGAAATGCGGAACTCGGAATGGCGAATGCGGAATGGTTATTCATTCCGCATTCCCAACTCCGCATTCCGTATTCGACACAGCGGTGTGCTCCTGGGAGAGCAGACAGATTCCAAACCTGTCCCACGGGGTTCGAATCCTCGCACCGTTGCCTTACGTCCTTGGAGTGTGGCGGATTCGCACGCGACCCTGCGACGGTCGAAGACCAGGTTCGACTCCTGGCGAGGACAGATTCATTTGATGGGTGATAGGCGATTGTTGATGGCAGCACGACTGACGCACTCTATCAACTATCCACCATCCACTATCAACTCCAACGAGACCGATGCTCGATGGCCGGGCGGCGGGTTGCAACCCCGTTACCAGTGAGTTCGATTCTCACCGGTCTCTCTTTTCAGGCAAGGTCGTTGATGCGGTCTTTCCAGCGGCGCGCAGGCCGCCGGGTCTCTGGCTGGGTTCTGCGTGTTCCGGACATGGGTTCTGACGGGACGCATCAATGTTGGTTAGCTCAGCGGGTAGAGCACCAGACTCAGAATCTGGCTGTCGCGGGTTCGACTCCCGTACCAACCTCCACCTGTCGGCTGGTAACCGACTCTTCGAGACGCTGTAAACGTCCCGACCAGGAAGGCCCGAAGGAGATGAGCGGTCGCTTGATCGGCGGCCAGTGTCGTCCCGCATGTCCAGCATCGCGGTGAGAATCGTCGGTGCTGCAGGTGCGAGGCGCGGCGTCTGGTTGCAGCACGAGCGGCGCACCATGCAGTGTGTGGATACCGCCGTTTCAAACGGTGAGGCCAGCCGGCGGGCTCGCCCGATTCGCGATGACGTCTGACGTGATCGCCGATCGGTCGACAATGCCGACGAACCTCACCAGTGCGAGACTGCTCAAGCAACACTCCGTGCGCCGACGTGTGATTGGCGAACGACTCATCTCCCGACGGTTTCTCTCTGACGATTAACTCTAACCGTAGCTGCAGTCGCAAGACTGCGGGTTCCACCGTCTGGCGACGGTAGCTACGAAAGACGGCAAACGTCACCCATGGAAAGGAGGTGGCAGATGTTTCCGATGAAAACCGTTCGCATTCGCAGCTACGAGATCGGCCTGCGCTTCCATGACGGAGAGTTCCGCGGGCTGCTCGCTGAGGGGACGCACCGACTGTTTGACCCGCGTCTGAAGACTCAGGTTGATGTCGTGTCGCGCCGCAATCCGTGGCTGCAGCACGAGAAGCTGGACGTCATCGTCAAGTCCGGAGCGCTGCAGAACTGCGCGGTCATCGTCGATCTGAAGGATCACGAGCGTGGTCTGGTTTCGATCGACGGTCGCTTCAGCCACGTTCTTCCGCCGGGCCTGTATGCGTACTGGACCGGCTATAAGGACGTGGAAGTTGAGGTCGTCGATGCGCGGAATGTGCGCTTCGAGCACGGTGACCTGCGGGTCATCGCGCGGTCGCCGATGGTCGGTCAGGTTCTCGACATCTGCACGGTCAACCGGCAGAGCGTCGGCGTTCTGTTCATCGACGGACGGTACATCGACACGCTGGAACCGGGTCTGTACGCGTTCTGGAAGGGAACCGGCGACGCGAAGATCGTCGAGGTGGATCTGCGTGAGACGATGGCTGACGTCAGCGGTCAGGAGATCATGACGTCGGACAAGGTCTCGCTGCGGATGAACGCCGTCGTGTCGTACCGCATCGCGGATGCCCGCAAGGCGGTCTCGGCAACGGACGATGCTCGGCAGGCTCTGTACCGCGAGGTGCAGCTGGCTCTGCGGGCCGTTGTGGGAGCGCGCGAACTCGATGCGTTTCTGGCTGACAAGGACGCGGTCGCGAGCGAGATCGAATCGCAGGTCCGACGACGGGCGGCCGAACTCGGCCTGCAGGTCGCGTCGGTTGGCATCCGGGATGTGATCCTGCCTGGCGACATGAAGGAGCTGATGAACAAGGTCACGGAGGCAAAGAAAGCCGCCGAGGCGAACCTCATCGTGCGTCGCGAGGAAACGTCCGCAATGCGCAGCCAGGCCAACACCGCGAAGGTGCTGGCTGACAACCCAACACTGATGCGGCTCCGCGAGCTGGAAGTCCTGGAGAAGATCGCCTCAACCGGCAACCTGAACGTCGTCCTCGGTGAGAAAGGACTCGCCGACCGCGTCGTCAACCTGTTGTAGCTGCAGGACGCCCCCGATCTGAGCATTCGGATCAGGGGCGTTTTCGTACTCGCTGGCGGCTCGTTCGGAGCATGGCATCAGCGGAACGTCGGGGCTCGATGGGCGCGAGATTCTGCGGGAGGGCACTCCTGTCATCAGCTGTTCTTTGGTGCTAAGCTGCGAGGCTTCGTTGAGACGGTCGGCGCGTTCGCGTTTCTGTCAGGAACGACGGTCTCGACGATGCCCGCATTTCGCCAGCTGATTCTCGAAATCCCTTCGCAACTTTGACGAGCTGACTTATGGATCTGCCTACGTGTCCTTCGTGTGGCCAGTCTGTTCTCGATGACGATGCCGTTGACTGTCCGTTCTGCGGAGCGTCCATGTCGGCAAAGCCGGGCAAGGCCGCTGCGAAGCCCGCGGAGCCTCAGCCGACGCAGAAGAAAGCAGCGAGCCAAAAGGCGGAAACAGCTCCTGCGGCAGACCCCGACGATCCGTTCGGCGTTTCCGCTCCGGTGATGAGCAAGGCGGTTGCTCTGTTGCCGAAGCCGGCCAAGGGCAAGCTGCATCGCATTGTCTGTCCGATGTGCGAGACGCCTGGTTTTCAATCGAAAAAGGCGGCCGGGCGCGAAGTCCGCTGTGCGAATAAGGAATGCCTGGTTCCGATCTTCACGGCACCGCCGCTGGAAGGTGAGGAAGCCGAAGAAGCCCCGCGTGTTGAAGCGGTGACGGAAGAAAAGAAGTCTGGCGGCCCGCTGTTGCTCTATGGAGGCGTGACAGTCGTCATGCTGGCCATCGGCGGAGTGGCATGGTTTCTGAACAAGCCGCCGTCGACCGCCGGACTGGATGCTCCTTACGTGCCGCCGCCGGTGACAAACGGTGGCGGCGAGACCGTGCCGGATCCGGGGCTCGACCCGACGACCACTGTCACGGCAAACGGCGACACGGATCCCAAACCTCAGCCCCCTGAGCCAGCCGGGCCGACTGCGGACGAGCTTCGCGCCGAGGCCATCGAACTGATGAACAATGTCTCGCTGATTCGCGATCGGAACTCGCGCAAGCCGTACTGTCGCCGCATGACTGCGGAAGCTCAGGCTCTGACCGGAGATTTCTCCGGCGTCGACACGCAGCTCCAGCAACTGGAGATCGTTGGGAAGTCGCTCAGGTTCTACGGTGTGCCGCCGCTGGTCGAAACCGGATGGCAGCATCTGATGGCCGGACGAACCGACGAGGTGAACGCGACCCTCGAACGCATCCAGGAACCACTGGAATCGCTGCCCGAGTACGGCACGATCACCGTCAGCACGATGACCGGTTATGCGGCATTGCTGGCCGGAGCAGGCCGGACTGACGATGCCATCTCGGCTCTGCGCGAGCGTCGCAATGTCGAGGAACTCGGTCAGTTTGTTGAGACCTGGTCGCGATCACTGGTGGCTCCGCAACTGAGCTTCGCGGCGGCACTTCAGCAGCGTCCCGTCACCGGCTGGTCAGAACCACAATGGGCCACGATCGCGTTTGAACTCAGCTGCCGCGGACAGAGTGACACAGCGATCGCCTGGGCGAACCGGGCTCCAACACCGCAGTCGAAAACCGAATGCATCTCGGCATGGGCCGAGGGGCAACTGCTGACGCAGGGCCTTGCCGCACAACCGGCGATCGATCAGCAGATCTCCGGGCTGTCCCCTGCCGAGCAGGCGTTCGTGCTCGCGCGTTGCCAGCTGGTGCTGGCCACCAGTTCGAAGGACGCGTCTGCATCGGCTCTGCTGGCCCGCGCCGTCAAAGCTCTGAGCGCCGCCGGAACACCGTCGACAGTTCCCATGCCGAATCTGAAGACCGAGACCAATGTGTCGCTGCCTGATGCGGAACCGCTGACGGCTGCGTCTGTTGCCGCGGCCGAGATCGCCCATGCTCAACAGGTCAGCGGGCAAACCGACGCCGCCTGGAAATCGGTGATGCTTGCTCAGAACTGGGCGCGGGCCATCTCGCCAAGCCCGGTTCAGACTCAGGCGCCACTCGCCGAAATCAACCGGCTGGGCGCGTCTCAGATTCAAGCGTTGCTGAAGGTCTCCCTGAACCTGCTCAGCGACAGCGACGCTCAGAACGCGTACCTGGAATATCGAAACCGCTGCAATCGGTTGAACGATGTGGCCATGTCCCGGCTGACACTCCAGCAGCAGATTTTCGCCGCCGCAGCCGACTGGGGCCTGAGCGAGAAAGTCTGGCAGGAAATCAGCGCCCGGGCGGCTGCCGACGCCGAGCCTGCCAAGGCCGAACCGTGGTTTGATACGCGCCTGCCCGCTCGGCTGTACGCTCAGTTTCAGGCCAGCCAGCAGGACGCATTGAAGTCCGCGGTCGAACAGGCTGTCACCGTTGACCGCTTGAGAAAGAACAACGATGTCTCGGTCCCGACCGGGCTGGTCGTTGAACAGAATATCGCCAGTGGCAAACTCAAAGCGGCCGCCGGGGTGCTGGAACAGTTCGCCGCGACCAATCGCGAAGACCGTGACCAGCGTTTCCAGCAGGAGACCGCGCTGCGGCTTGCCTCTGAACTGGTCGCCGCCGGGAAGGCCGACCAGTCGCTGCAGTTCGCGCTGGCGTTTCAGAAGTCGCCTCAACTGACCGAGGAGATGCTGCAGGTGATCGGAGCCGAGGCCACCTCTGCGGGTCAGCCGCTGGCCGTCATGGTCCCCGCCCGCGGCGAGGAACTCACTCCTCCGGAGCGGATTTCTCTCCTCCGAGGACTGGTCGGCGCTCTGCAGGAATCTGCGAACTGACATTCATCCTCTGGCTGCTAACGGGCCGCCCGTTTTCTCTGAGCTGAGGTCACCATGAGTAAGCAAAAAAAGATTGGCCTGTGTGTCGGTCTGCTTCTGGTTGGAGGCTGTACGGCGTTCGTGATTCCGGCTGTGCATCGAGCCCGCGTGGCGGCTCAGCGCAGCAGCGATCTCTGAAACCTCAAGCAACTCAGTCTGGCGGTCGCCAACTATCACGAGGAATGGGGCTCGTTGCCTCCGGCCTTCGTCGCCGACGAGACCAGTCGGCCCGCGCACAGCTGGCGGGTTCTCCTTCTGCCCTATCTGGATGCCGGTGATCTGTACGACCAGTATGACTTCAGCGAACCCTGGGATGGTCCGAACAATCACCGACTGCTCGATCAGCGACCGCGAACTTACGCGCTGCACGACCGCAACGAGGAACCCGGCTCGCTCACGAACTATCTGGTCGTCGTCGGTCCTGACACGATGTGGCCCGGCAGTCAACCGACGGATGAACCATTCGGCGGGCGAAAGATTCTGATTGTCGAGAACGTTGGCGCTGATGTGCCGTGGACTGAACCGCGAGACCTTCATCTCGACACAATGAACTTTGATCTTGCGGCGTCGAGCGCTGAGGGCGTGAGCAGTTCGTACCTCCCTGCTGCCGTTGCCCTGAGCGACGGCACAATCCGCAGGCTGCCCGCCGAGAAGATTTCACCGCAGGAGCTGCGCGATCTTCTGACGGGTAAGGTGGATCTCAAAACGGCGTTGAACGCAGCAGACTTTCGGCTCGAAGACGGTCGCGACCGACCGAAGCGAGACAGCCAGTAGACGGTATCGTGTCGGTCGAGTTACGACGGCGGAACGTCGCCCAGTTCCTGACGCAATCGGCGGAGCACTCGCGAACGAGCCTGCCGAACGGCATTGGCCGAGATTTCAAACTCGGCAGCGACCTCCGATGTTGGCCGCTCTTCAACAACAGTCTGCCAGAAGAGCTGCCAGGTGCGTTCCTCGAACTGACAGCGCACCAGTTCAATGCCGCGACGGTGCAGCGAATTCAGCTGCGCCTGATCCGTGTACTCGTCCGGGTTGTCCGACAGCGATTCCGCCACGGCTGCAAGCTGCTGCCAGGCGGCCGTTCCACCAGCCGCTCCCGCCTCGGCAGCGCGGCGGCGGAAGAAGTCGCGAATCCGATTTCGCGTGATCGTCCACAGCCAGCCGCGAAACGTCCCCGTCGACCGCTGTTCGAAACGGCGAACCGCTCGCGCGACCGACGCAAACACGTCCTGCGTCAGGTCGGCGGCGTCGTGCTCGCCCACGCTCTGCCGCCGGCACCAGTGAAAAACCAGCGGTCCGTAGAGATCGGTCAGCCGACGCCACGCATCCGCATCGCCGCTGCGCACACGTTGCAGGAGCGTCGGCGACGTCGAACTCAATGAGCTGTTCTCGGAGGCGATGGGCATCTGATTGAGTATGACCTGAGGGCTTGCGTCCAATGGTCCCCGAGTTGTGGCCCATGAGCCGGCACGCGTTAGCGTCCGGTTCTCAACGATCGGGAAAACCGCGAGCTAGCGCTCGGCGGCTGATAACAATTCAAGGACCGTTGCGCGTCGACCCTTCCGCAATCTCGTTTCAAGATATGTCACGGCGAGACGGTCATCTGCCGTCCGTTGTCCGTCGGGCGGATTCCCAGAATGAAAGGCACGGCGAATCGAGCCCAGTCGTCGGGCGTCGGATAATGCTCGGCGGAC
>Ga0209578_10002403_pt1 | contig 15655 bp, 6 predicted proteins | sample tdAd472_FD_187127 | JGI IMG/M metagenome (GOLD analysis project Ga0209578, IMG submission 187127) | Marine sediment microbial communities from the Atlantic coast under amendment with organic carbon and nitrate - tdAd47.2 (SPAdes)... | ecosystem: Environmental > Aquatic > Marine > Coastal >...
CGAGGTCAGCTTTGATGTCGACCCAGCTGCGTTTGTCGAACGATTCGAGGCACGAGTCGGCGACGCACTGGGCGATCGCTCCGTGATCAAAGCCCGGCACACAGTCGCGGCCTTCGACGATCGACGAGACGAACTCCCAGACCAGGTCGTATCGGAAGACGGTGCTCGGGACGCCTTCGTGCTTCGGTCGCGGGCTGCCTTCGATGACGAGGAACTCGTCCGGCACCGGAACCTTTTCCATCGTGCCGCCGTGCTTGCCGATGATCACGTTGTTCGGGTCGGTGAGCTGGTAGGCGGCCGAGCCTTCCGAGCCGTTGACCTCAGCCCATTCGTAGCCAAAGCCGTTGTTGTGATGCCCCTTCATCAGCGTGCTGCCTTCCCAGACGCCGGTGGCACCGCTCTCGAACAGGCCGATCAGCGAGGACCAGTCATCGACCTCGGAAGGAGCGCAGTCTCTGCCATCGTCGAATTTATCGCGCGGAGCAAACTGGGCGACGGCTCCGCAGATCGACTTGATTGGCCCCATCAGGTCGGCGGCGAAATCGATCCGGTGAATCGTCATGTCGAACAGGTCGCCAGCTCCGGCCTTGTCCTTATACTGTCGCCAGCCCCAGCTCGTTTCCGGCCAGTCGAGGAACCGCTGACTGCGGAAGTGCCGCGGAACGCCGAGCGCTCCCGACTGCACCAGATGCCGGACGTAACGCATCGACGGTGCGAAGCGGTATGTGAAGGCGGTCATGTGCCGGACGTTGTTATCGCGAGCGGCGCGGTACATCTCCGCGGACTGCGAGAAGTTCAGCCCGAGCGGCTTTTCGCACATGACGTGCTTGCCGGCGTTGACGCACGCCAGAGTCTGCTCGTGATGCACGAAGTTCGGCGTCGCGATGATGACGGCGTCGACATCGGGATCGTTGGCGACGTCCTGGTAGTTCGTCGTTTTCTTCGTCGGTCCCCACTCGGACTGCCGCTGTTCGAGCAGTGCTTCGTTGGGGTCGCAGACGGAAACCAGTTCGCAGCGGTCGTCGATGCGGATACCGGGAACGTGGTGGTAATCGGAGACGGCACCGGCTCCGATGATGGCAATGCGGACTTTGTCGGACATGAGTGATGAGTTTCGAGTTGAAGGGGCGCTGTTGGCGATGAACTGGATTGATTTGGGTGGCTGGGGTCGAGCCTGAGCGAACGCCCCAGGACCAGGAGTGACGACTGGGGGCTCGCTGCACTCGGCCCCAGCCACCCTCTATTCACGGTTATTGTTGAGGGACTCTTTCAGCTTCCACTCGGCGCTGTTCGTCGAGTTTCGACAGGACTTCGCTGACGGCAGAGTCGACCGGCACCTTGTCCGGGCCGTCGGCCCAGCGCCATTTGAGTTCGACCTGGCCTTCTTTCAGACCCTTGCCGCCGATGACCAGTCGCAGCGGGATGCCAATCAGGTCGGCGTCTTTGAACTTGAAGCCGGGCCGAGCCTTGCGGTCGTCGAGCAGGACGTCGACGCCGGCGGCGGTCAGTTCGTCGTAGCAGCGGTTGGCGACGGACATGACTTCTTCGTCGGCGATGTTCAGAGGGATGATCAGCAGCTGGTACGGGGCGATCGACAGCGGCCAGACGATGCCGTTTTCGTCGTACCGCGTCTCGCACAGCGAGGCGATGATGCGATTCACGCCGATTCCGTAGCAGCCCATGATGATCGGATGCCGCTCTTCTGTCTCGTCGATATAGACCGCGTCGAGGCTCTTTGAGTACTTCGTGCCGAGCTTGAAGACGTGGCCAACTTCAATGCCGTGAACGTGCTCCAGTGTGCCGTCGCAGCGTGGACACGGATCGCCGTTTTCTGCGTCACGCAGGTCAAATGTCGTATCGAGCTGGTAATCGCGACCGACATTGACGCCGGTGTAATGAGCGTCCGCAGCATTCGCTCCGGTGACCGCGTTCACGATCTGCGGCACGTCGTGGTCGGCGATGATCGGGCACTTGATGCCGACCGGGCCAGCGAATCCGACCGGAGCACCGGTAACCTCGCGAATCGTGTCTTCGTCCGCGAGTTCCAGTGTTGTCGCGTCCAGAGCCCGGCGAACCTTGCCCTCGTTGGCTTCATGATCGCCTCGGACCAGCACGGCGGTTGGTTTGCCGTCGGCTAAGTAGATCAGCGTTTTGATGAGCTGCGACGGTTCGCAGTCGAGCATCCGACTGACCTGTTCGATGCTGGTGGCATTTGGCGTGTCGACCTTAGTCAGCTCGGCGCAGTCTGACGGCTGAGCGATCGCTGGCGATTGGCGTCCCGTGTCGGCACGTTCCATGTTCGCGGCGTATGAGCATTTCGGGCAGCGGACGATGGTGTCTTCGCCGTTGCCGGCCGGGACCATGAACTCGTGCGACGCATCGCCGCCGATCGGGCCGCTCTCCGCTTCGACGGGCAGGTATTCGAGGCCGCAGCGGGCATAGATGCGGCAGTAGGCGGCGTACATCGCGTCGTACGCCTCGTTGAGCTGCTCGACGTTCGTCGAAAAGCTGTACGCGTCCTTCATCAGGAATTCGCTGGTGCGCAGGACGCCGAACCGCGGACGTTCCTCGTTGCGGAACTTCGTCTGAATCTGAAACAGAGTGAACGGCAGCTGCTTGTAAGTTGTGACGACTTTCGAGACGAGGTCCGTGATAACTTCCTCGTGCGTCGGCCCGAGTGCCAGGTGGACACGTTTGTCGCCGCGTTTGACTTCAAAGTTGATCAGCACGTTGCCAAACGCGTCCTTGCGACCGGTCCGCTCGAACAGCTCAATGGGCTGCAGCGCCGGCATGTGAATCTCGATCGCCCCGGCCCGCTCCATTTCCTCGCGGACAATGGCTTCGGCCTTGCGGAGGGCTCGGTAGCCCAAGGGGAGGTAGGTGTACGCTCCGGCCATGAGCTGCCGAATCAGCCCGGCCCGCAGCATCAACTGGTGCGACGGCACCTCAGCATCCGAGGGCACTTCCTTGATCGTCGGAATCAGCGTTTGGGACCAGCGCACGGGGACTTCCTGCAGTTGGCGGGCGATGTTCAAAAAGTTGCCGACAGCCACAGCGAACAGCCGTCAGACACAAAGAGGGGCGGATTCTAGAAGCCGAGCCACACGATCGGAAGCAGACCGAATTACTCGGAGGGCAAAGCTGTGCGGGACCAGAAGGCTCATTCGAACACGGCGTTTCGATTCAGTGAGATGGCCACGAAAAGGCGCAAAGAGACACGAAAAGAAAGGCACGAGGAGGAAGTGAGGTTCCTCTTCGTGCCTTTTTGTGCTTCTTTGTGGCGATCTCGTCTGCCGCGAAAGCCGGTGGGGGCTATGACAGTAGTTCGTGGATCGGGGTGTCGTCGGAGACCAGATGCGTCGGGCGGCCTTCGGGGGTGTAGTACAGCTTGCCGGGGTCGATGCCGAGTTTGGTGTAGACCGTCGAGACAAAGTTTTCGGGCGCGAGGACGCGGTCGACGGCGGAGTAGCCGTTTTTGTCTGTGGCTCCAATGACCGTGCCGCGAGGTGTTCCGCCGCCAGCCATCAGGACGAACATCGCGTTCGACCAGTGGTCGCGGCCCGGTTTGTTGGCTCCGGTCAGAGTTGAGATCTTTGGAGTGCGACCGAACTCGCCGAGTGCCAGAACCAGCGTTTCGTCGAGCAGGCCGCGTTCGTCGAGGTCTTCGAGCAGGGCGGCGACCGAGTTGTCCCAGGTCGGCAGACGCTTACGGCAGGTCGGGAACAGATCGCGATGGTGGTCCCAGCCGCCGTCGTACACGGTGACGAACGGGACGTCGGCTTCGACCAGGCGGCGAGCCAGCAGGCAGCGCTGGCCGAACGAGTCGCGTCCGTAGCGGTCGCGGACTTCGTCAGGTTCGCGGTGAATATCGAAGGCGGCCTGGGCGGACGGGGAGGTGATCAGGTCGAAGCCCTGCTGGTAAAAGCCGTCGAGGGCCAGCACCGGGTCGCCAGCAACTTCCTCATTAATACGGGGCAGTCGGTCGACAAGCTGTCTCAAGTCGGTGCGGTGCTGGAAGCCGTCGTCGGTCAGGCCTTTTGGCAGGGCGACGTCGCGGACGCGGAAGTTCGACGAGTTCGGATCGTCGGCGACCACAAAGGGGGCGTATCTCGCGCCGAGGAAGTTCGGGCCTCCGGAGCGCGACATCCGGGCCAGCGAAAAATAGGCTGGCAGACCGTTCGGCTTGCCGAGTTCCTTCGCAGCGACAGAGCCCATGCTCGGGTGGAAGCTGACGAACGCGCCGCAGCCGACGGGAATTCGTGGCGGGGCACCGGTCATCATGTAGTGGTTGCCGGCTCCGTGATTGCCCTGGTTGTGGCGGATCGAGCGAATCAGCGAGAAGCGGTCCGTGTTGGCGGCCAGTCGCGTCATGTGCTCGGAAAAGTGGACGCCGGGGATGTTCGTCGCGATCGGGTGGAACTCGCCGCGGATTTCTGCCGGAGCTTCGGGCTTCGGATCGAACATCTCAAAGTGAGTTGGTCCGCCGTCCATCCAGATCAGGATGCAGTTCTTCGCCGTCGGGACGATGCCGTCGCGGGACTGAGCGGCCTGGCCGCGGAGTCGCAGGGCGTTGACCAGTCCGCCGCCGAGCAGCGTTCCAAGGCCCAGTTTGAGGCAGTCGCGGCGGGACGTTCCTTCGCAGTTTTTGCGGAATGCCATGATCAAATCTCAACGGAAGGCGGGAATTACGGCGGGCAGCGGTGCTCGCCGGGAGGCACGGCCAAATTGACCGAAATTCGCAGGGAGGAATTGTCACGGGGACGACGGATCGTCGCAACCTGATTTGAGTTGGCAGTGAGGATTGGTGATGCCGGATTCACTGCTTTGTTGAACGCTCAGCCGAAGACGCCGGCCACTTGAGATGCTCCAGGCTGTCAGGTGGCCGGCGCCTGCGGCTGGGCGTTAAACGAGGTTGCTCGACTGGGTCGAACTGCGGACTTCGCATTGACCCTCTGAAAAAATCGGTCGTACCATTCCCGGTTCTTTCCCCAGCTCCGTCAGACAGGGACGTCGACGATGAGTTCTGTTGCTTTGAAACATTCGATTCCGTTCGGTCAGTTTGAGCAATTGCGGGCGGCGCGCGAGATCATTCTGCACGAGTCCGAGGCGCTGTCTTCGCTGGCCGGGCGGCTCGACACGCGGTTCTGCGAGGCTGTCGAACTGCTGCTCGATTGTCCGGGCCGCGTCATTGTGAGCGGGATCGGCAAGGCCGGGCTGATTGGCCAGAAGATTGTCGCGACGCTCAGTTCGACCGGCACGCCGGCGCACTTTCTGCATCCGTCGGAAGCCGTGCATGGCGATCTGGGCTGTGTGTCGGATCGTGACATCGTGATCATTCTGTCGAACAGCGGCGAGACCGAAGAAATCTGCCGGCTGACTCCGCTGGTCAAGCAGCTTGGCGCGAAGATCGTCGCTGTGACGAACAGTTCGCACAATTCGCTGGGCAAGGCGGCGGATGTGGTGCTTGAACTCGGGCGGCTGCGAGAAGCTGGTGAGCTTGCTCTCGCACCGTCGACGACAACGACAGTCATGCTGGCGATGGGCGACGCGCTGGCGCTGGTTGTCAGTCAGCAGAAACGTTTCACGGCGAAAGACTTCAGCGTGTTTCATCCGGGCGGGAGTCTCGGGCGGCGGCTGACGCCGGTGCATGAGGTCATGCGGTGTGGTGACGAGCTGCGGATCGCCGAGCAGGGCGAGTCGATCCGGGCGACGCTGCAGCGACTGCGCAAGGCTGGACGTCGGACCGGAGCGATTCTTGTCGTGAATGAGGACGGCGAGCTGTCCGGACTGTTTACCGACAGCGATCTGGCTCGCCTGCTGGAAACGCATCGCGACGAGCAGCTCGACCGACCGCTGGCCGAAGTGATGACGCGCGGCCCGCTGACGATTCGTGAAACGGCGAGTCTCGACGACGCCGTCGGTCTGCTGACGGATCGCAAGATCAGCGAGCTGCCGGTTGTTGATGAGGACGGCTGTCCGATCGGGCTGATCGATATTACGGACGTGATTGGGCTGGTGCCGAATCCGGCGGCCTGAGTTGATCTCGGTCTGCCGATAAGTCTTTTCAAGGAAACGGTCTGCTGCCTGTGTTCTCGCGGATTCGTCTGACATTGCTGACGACGGTGGCTCTGGCGGCGGCGTACTTCGGGTACGCCGCGGCAGTGCGGGCGCTCGTGCGGTCAGACAGGCCGGCGCCGGTGTTTCAGGTCGCTCCGCAGGATCTGCAGGCCCTCGCGGCGGCGCCTCAGATTGACGAGACGGCTCGGATTGCCCGCGAATTTCTGCCGGGGCACGAGTGGGCGGCAGTTGCTGATCTGCGGTTTCGTGACGATGCCGAGGATCGTGAAGCCGGGCCGCGACTGTTTTATTACTCGCAGGATGCCGAGCAGACGGACGACGATCACTCGCTGCGCTTTCGACCGCTGGCGATGGTCTGGTTTCAACGCGCCGACCGTCAGCCGCTGGCGATTGTCGCCGACGAAGCCGTGATCACGTTTCAGTCATCGATTGATCTGAAGAGCCTCGATCCGGGCCGGGTTGTGGGCGGGCAGTTGGTCGGAGCCGTTTCAATTTCTGGAGCAGACGGGTTGGCGATCGACGGCAACCACTTCGTCTTTTCGGAGAAGTCGGCGAAGATCCACTCAAGTAATCCCGTCGAGTTCGCGTGGAAAAATCATCGTGGACGGGCTGAGCAGATTCAGATTGACCTGGATGTCGACGAAGCGCCGCTGGCCGGTTCGCCGCTGGCCGTCTCTGCCATCCGCGAGGTTCATCTGATTCACAATGTGCATATGGAGTTCGCCCTTCCGCAGGATGGTCACAAGGTCGCGGTCGGGCAGAAACGCTCTGGTGATTCCGAGTTGGATTCACTGTCGCCCGATAGTCGGCAGCGGGCAGCGACGCAGTCCAGCGAGCCGGAGCAGCCGCTCATCATTGATGCGGAGGGCAGTTTCCGGTTGCAGTTTACGGGACCGGAAGAACGGTTCATGGATCAGGCCATTGCGACCTTTGATAGAAATGTCATGGCTCGCATGGAGACGAGCCCGCGAAAGTTCGATTCAATCAGCGGCGATCGGATCGACCTGCTGCTCGAACGTCCCATCGGCGGCGAAGGTCGTTCGAGTTTCCAGAGCAAGATGTCGACCGAGGGTGATGCCGCACTGGCTCCGCGACGGTTGCGGGTGACGCGGTCGAAGCAGTCGCTGGTCTGGCTGCGGTCTGACGAGAACGCTCTGGAAGCTCAGATGTCGACGCTGGACTACGACATCGCGGCGCGACGCATTCTGCTCAACGATATGGATCCCCGTTCGGCAGGCCGGGACGCGGCGGCCGATCAGCAGCGCGTCCGGCTGAGTTTCGAGGGACGGCGGACCGAACTGGAGTGTGCTCAGATCGAGTTGCGGCATGATGTCGAACATCATTTGAAGGAAGTCTTCTGTCGCGGGAAGGGCTGGCTGGTCTCTCGCGAGGATGCCGAGTCCTGGGCTGATGCCGCATCGCAGAGCAAGCTGGCGGATGCCGGAATGCCTGTCGGGCCGGGCAGGGCGGCTCGTCTGCAGACGGCCCTGCAGGTCGAATGGCAGAAGCAGTTGCGGCGGTACTTCGACCCGAAGTCGGGACTCGACGTCATCGACGTTGCCGGTGATGCCGTCGTGAAGATTCCTCGCGAGCGGTCCGGCGCGACAGCGGATTACATCAAGGTCTGGGTTGATCCACTGGACTCGGCAATGCCCGAACGCAAGTCGTCAGAGGCTGGTCGACGATCTGAATCGAAGAGCCAGCCGGTGCCGCGGCGGATTCTGGCACTCGATCGTGTCACGTTCGTCAGCCCGCAGATTCAGGGGAACATGGACGAGCTGCAGGTCTGGTTTGAGGATGCTCCGGCCCGCTCGCTGGAGTCTCAGCGCGGCCAGCGCGCGGTGTCCGGGCGGTCGACCGATCCTCTGGCGAGTCGGAAGACGATTGAGCTGGTCAGCAGTTCCGAACCGTCAGTGTTGCCGGATGTGGACGAGGAGTCGGGGAAAGAGCCGGTCGAAATCAGTGCTCGGCTGACTCGGGTGCGGATGGTGCGGTACGCAGGCGAGAAGTCGCCGGATGTCGCGGAGGTGCTGTGCGAGGATCGCGTTGAGGTGCGGCATCGCCGGTCGCCGGATGAAGAGCCCGTCGTGCTGACCGGCAATCAATTGCACATTGATAATCGCGGTGGAGCTGATCAACGGATGCATGTGCTCGGGCAGCCGGCACGCATCAATGATCCGCAGATGTCGCTCGAAGGCGCCGAGCTGTATTTCAGCCGAGGCGACAGTCAGGCGTGGGTGCAGGGTGCGGGAATGATGCGGCTGGCTGTCGACAAGGACCTGGAGGGCCGACCGCTTCCGGAACCAGATGATTTGACGGTGACGTGGGCCGAGCAGATGGTCTTTGACGGGCAGGTGGCACAGTTCAACGGACGCATCAACGCGACGTTGCAGGACAGTTCGATGCGCTGTCGCGAGATGCTCGTCACGCTGGCTGAGCGGATTTCGTTTGGCGAAGCGGCGGCGGCTGGTTCCTCGGCTTTGTCGTCGGGCAAGAAGTCGCCGCAGGCCGCGATCGCAAAGATTGATTGCTCGGGGCTTGTCGAGTTCGACAGTCATGTCGTCGAGGACGGCGGACTGGTTGAAGTTCGTCGGGCGCGCGTTGCTGAGTTCTCGGTGAACAACCTGACGAACGATGTGCGGGCGCTCGGGCCGGGGACGTTGACAGTCTGGAAACGCGGGCAGGGAAATCGAGCTTCACTCGGGCCGGTGTCGATGGTCGCCGCCAATCGCGGACTCTCGGCCGAGAAGACAAAGTGGGAATATTCGCGGATCGACTTTACACGGGACATGACCGGGAAAATCGACCAGAAGTCATTGTTGCTGGAGGGGCAGGTGCAGGTCGTCTATGGCCCGGTGCCTGCTCCGCTGGACGTGATCAGTGTCGATGACCTGCCCAAGGATGCCGGCATCATGTCGTGCGGCGAACTGCGAGTGTCCCAGGAAACCGGTCAGCAGGATTCGTCTTACGTGACGCTGGTTGCCAGCCACAACGCCCGGCTTGAAGGCCAGTCGTTTTTCGCTCAGGCGGACGAGATTTCGTACGACGAATCGAAGGGCCTGTACGTGTTGCGGTCGAAGGGCCGCGATTCGATCCTGACTCGCGAACAGCAACGCGGCGGCAAACGAGCCGTCGCCGCCGCCCGCTCCCTCCGCTTCACGCCGTCGCAGAACAAAGTCCAGGTCGACTCAGCGTCGCATATTCAGGGGATTCAGTAGGTTGAATGGTGGAGCCTCTTCGGCTTCTGAGATTGGCAGAATGATTCGGGGCAGAATAATTACAGCGTTGATTATTCTGCCCCGAATCATTCTGCCTGAATTTGGCAACTCTGCTGCGGTTGCCATGTGGTCTCAGGCGGACGGCTTCGCGGTGAATCCGTTTGGGCGTTACGATTCGTGCCCTCGAATCGTGCCTGTTTTCTCGACGAACGGATTCATGGACGGCCTGACGAAATCTTCTGAACGTGCTGCTGAGACGCTCTCCGCCGAAGAGCGGTTGCTGGCGGATCTCAACGAGCAGCAGCGGATTGCGGCGTCGCACGGCATGGATCCGCTGTTGGTTGTGGCCGGAGCCGGGACCGGGAAGACGACAACGTTGACGCATCGCGTTGCCTGGCTGATTCATTCAGGGATCGATCCGCGACGGATTCTGCTGCTGACGTTTACCCGGCGTGCCGCCGCGGAAATGCTCAATCGAGTGACCGCCTGCCTGCAGCGACTGTATCGCCAGGGGGGAGCTGTTCCCGGCGGCGCGTTGAAGGGTGCTCAGAACGGCCTGTGGGGCGGGACGTTTCACGCCATCGCGGCGCGGCTGCTGCGACAGCATGGGCGGATCATTGGGCTCGATCCCGACTTCACGGTGCTCGATCGGGCCGACACCGAAGACCTGCTCGACGTGATCCGTGCCGAACTGAAGCTGTCGAAGGAGAATCGCCGCTTTCCGCTCAAGCAGACCTGCCTGGGTATTTACAGCCGCTGTGTGAACTCGCGGCAGAAGCTGTCGCACGTTCTGGAAGAAGTGTACCCGTGGTGCCTCGAATACGAGGACGAGCTGAAGAAGCTGTTCCAGGGATTCACGGATCGCAAGGAGCGGTTGCACTGCCTGGACTATGACGACCTGCTGCTGTTCTGGAACGCGCTGGTCGCGGACGGTTCGGGGGCGAGGGCGGTGCGGAAGCAGTTCGACGCGGTACTGGTCGACGAGTATCAGGACACGAATCTGCTGCAGGCGGACATCCTGCGGAATCTCTGCCCGGACGGTCAGGGGCTGACGGTTGTCGGCGACGACGCTCAGTCGATTTACGCGTTTCGAGCGGCGACGGTGCGAAACATCCTCGACTTTCCGGAGCAGTATCCGGGGACGACGATCGTGCTGCTTGAAGAGAATTACCGCAGCACGCAGCCGGTGCTCGAAGCGGCGAACCGGGTGATCGGCGAAGCGACCGAGCGGCATCGCAAGGAGTTGTGGACGGCTCGCGAAGGCGGCGTGCGGCCGCAGGTCGTCTCGTGCATGGATGAGAGCGAGCAGTCGGACTTCATTGTTCGCGAAGTGCTCGCGCATCGCGAAAAGGGGATCCCGCTCAAGCGGCAGGCCGTGCTGTTTCGAGCCTCGCACCACAGCATCCAGCTCGAATTGCTGCTCGCTGAGCAGAACATTCCGTTTCACAAGTACGGCGGGCTGAAGTTTGCTGAAGCCGCGCACATCAAAGACCTACTCGGTTTTCTGCGGCTGGGTGAGAACCCGTTCGACATGGTTTCGGCGATGCGCATTCTGATGCTGCTGCCGGGGATCGGCCGCAAGCGGGCACTCGATCTGACCGACCTGCTGCATTCGTCGAACGGCAGTTTCGACGTCTGGAAGGACGCGAAGATTCCGAAGGCAACTCGCGAACTGTGGCCGGGCTTCGTCAAACTGCTCGACCACCTGGCGACCGTGAAGGCCGGGCCGCGCAGCGGGACGTCGGTGCCGACCGAGATTGATGCTGTGCGGAAGTTTTACGGGCCGATTGTCGAGCAGACGTATCCGAACGCGCGCGAGCGGAACAACGATCTTGAACAGCTGGTGCACATCTCGGCGAAGTATCCGAATCGGGCCGAGTTTCTGACGGCGATCACGCTCGACCCGCCCGCGTCGACGCAGGACCTCGCCGGCGATCCGGAACTGGATGAGGACTTCCTCATTCTGAGTACGATCCATTCGGCGAAGGGACTCGAATGGGATTCCGTGTTCGTGCTGCACGCGTCGGATGGGAACATTCCGTCGGACATGTCGACGAAGGACGAGTCACAGATCGAGGAAGAGCGGCGGCTGTTTTACGTCGCTCTGTCGCGTGCGAAGGATCATCTCTACGTGTGCCATCCGCAGCGTTACTACCGAGCGGAGCGGCCACGCTTCAGCGACGCGCACAGCTACTCGCAGTTGACGCGGTTCCTGACGCCGAACGCGCGAGCCGCCTTCGACTGGCGCCTGCCGGACAGCGACGACGTCGTCACTCCGCAGGAAGCCGAGTCTCAGCCGAAGCCGCACTTCTCGCCGGGGCTGAGTGCCCGCGACCAGACGCGCGCGATGTGGGACTGACGGTCGCTCTGGCTGTGATGCTGCCCGCGAGAGAATTCGCGTTGTCGTGATTTCGCAAAGCCGCGATTCTTGTCCGTTCAGCTTCGAGTGACTGGCAGATCGTTTAACGCCCAGCCGCAGGCGCCGGCCACCTCCCGGGATGCAATGTCGCTGGTGGCCGGCGCCTGCGGCTGGGCGTTAAACAGGCCGATCTGTCTTCAGAATTAGCAACAGCCGTTTGAGCAGGGATGCGCGATGGCGACTGAGTTTTTGGACGGTCGACAGTCGGTGGCCGGGGGACGAACCGGGCAGCGGAGTTTCTGGCTGGTTGGGCTGTGTTTTCTGCTGTCGGGTTTTGCCGGGCTGCTGTACGAGACGGTCTGGTTCCGGCAGTTTGCGACGGTCTTCGGAACGTCGGATGCCGCGATTGGAGCGGTTCTCGCCAGCTATATGGGCGGGCTGGCGATCGGCTCGGCTCTGGCGGGACGCTGGGCGAATCGAGTCCGGCGACCGGTGCTGGCTTACGGGCTGCTGGAAGTTGGTGTTGCTGTTGGGGCACTGCTGATTCCAGCCGGACTTCGAGCGGTCGAGGCGGCTCGGCTGGCGGTGCTTGGCGGGCAGCTGGAACTCCCGTCGGCTGGCGGCTGGCTGGAGATTGTGGCGGATTCGACACTCGCGTTTGTGCTGATCGCGATTCCGACGATCTGCATGGGAGCGACGTTGCCGCTGCTGGCTCGGCATGTGGGGCGAGATTCGGCGACCGAAGCCTCCGGGCGAGTCGGGTTGCTGTACGCGATCAATACGTTCGGTGCGGTTCTGGGAACGCTGGTCGCGGCATTTGTTCTGCTGCCGGCTCTCGGGCTGTGGCAGACGACGCTGGTTGGCGTTGCGGTCAATGGCGTTGTGTTTGGGCTCGCGGTTGTTGTTGAACGGGTTTGTGGGCGCTCCTGCGACGCCACCGTTCAATGGCCAACGGACGGTGACGATGAGGCCGTGCAAACCCTCCCCGCTCGTTCCTCGCGACCCTCCCAGAGGGAGGGTGAAGTACAACCCGCGATGTACGAATCACGCGGAAAGAGTGGCCACTTCGGATGGGCCGCGCTCGTCGCAGTCGTTGGCGTTTCGTCGTTCATTTACGAAGTGCTGTGGACTCGGCTGCTCAGTCAGATTCTGGGCGGCAGTGTGTTTGCGTTTGCGACGATGCTGTCCGCGTTTCTGGTGGGGATTGCCGGCGGTGGCTGGCTGGCCGGAGTCATCGTTTCGCGCGGGCGCGATCCGCGAGTGGCGTTCTGCTGGTCGCAACTGGCGGCAGCTTGTGGAGCGATCGGCGTTTATCTCGGGCTGAATCCGTTGCTCGAACTGTGTGAGCTGATTGGCGGAGGAACTGTCGTTGGAGCCGGGAATCCGAGCAGTATCGCGGCGTGCCTGCTGATCCTGCTGCCATCGACGGTCGCGATCGGGATGACGTTTCCGCTGGCGGTCCGTGCGGCGACGCAGGACGCGGACAACATTCCGTCAGTGACCGGGCGGTTGTACGCGGCGAGTACCGTCGGTTGCGTGTTCGGGGCTTTACTGGGCAGCCATTTCTGTCTGCCATTGCTGGGGTTTGGCGGGACGATCAGTGCCGCGGCAGTGCTCAATCTGTCGGTGGCGACCGGGGTGTTCTGGCTGGCGTTTCCGCAACAAAGACAGCTGGCCTTTGCGGGCATGGCGGCGGTTGTCGCAGTGGCGATCGTGCCCTTTGGTAACCCGACCGCTCTGTTGAGGCGGACGAGTTTTGATACCGCGCCGATGCCGGGCGAGCTGCTGTTTGTCAAAGCCGGCGTGTCGTCGACCGTCGTGCTCACGCGCGAGCATGACCGGTTTCGCCTTTACACCAATGGGCTGCCGGAATCGGAAATCTGTCCGCGCGGAGTTGTCGCCGGAGCCGAAGCCGGGTTGCGGTGGCTGACGACGTTGCCGGTCATTGCTCGGCCGGAGACCGAGTCGATGCTGGTGGTCGGTTTTGGCGGCGGCGGAGCGGTTGCCGGAGTCCCTCCGTCGGTCAAACAGATCGACGTGATCGAACTCGAGCCTGGCGTCGTCGAAGCGGTCCGGCGGGTTGCTGATCTGCGGTTTGACGATCCGCTGGCCGACCCGCGAGTGAACATCGTACTCAACGATGCCCGCGGTGCTCTCTCGCTGACCAGCAAGTCGTACGACGCGATTGTTTCGCAACCCTCGCATCCGTGGACGGCCGGAGCGTCGCACCTTTACACACGCGAGTTTCTGCAACTGGCGGACTCGCGGTTGACGGACGACGGCGTCTTCCTGCAGTGGATGAATTCAAGATTCGTTGACGAGCGATTGCTGAAATCTGTCTGTGCGACAATGCTCGATGTGTTTCCACAGGTGCGGTTGTACCAGCCCTCGTCGGGGTTGCTGCTGTTCGTGGCGTCGCCCGCCGAACTTGATCCCGAACGGCAGATTCAATTGACGGGCCGACCTCTGCGGGACGGGTTCAGCGAGTATCAATGGCTCGGGCTGAACGATGTGCATGACGTTGTTGCCGCCCTGACGCTCGATACGGAAGCGATGCGCGAGTTTGCTCGCGGAGCGCAGGTCAACACGGACGATGTCAATCTGCTTGCCATGTCGTCGCACCAGCAGGTTGGTGAGTCTTACGGAACAGAGACTGATTCATTCGTTTCCAGTTTTGACGTCCTGTCGGTGCGGCGTGACGGGCTGACGGCGATTGAACGGCTGCAGCTTGATCCGTCGCGAGTTGTTCGGCGGCTGCTGCGAGCGGGCATGCGTGAGCGGGCCGAGCAGCTTGTGGCGTCGATTGACGACGGAAAGCAGCGCGCGGTGTCTCTCGGAGTGCTGGCGACGTTCGCTGGAGATGGGGCTGAGGCTCAGGGGCACTTCCTGCGAGCCCTGGAGCTGGATCCGAAGGACCGCCAGTCTCAGTTCCGGTTGCTCGAACATGTGCTGTACGAAGCGGCGACGGGACGCGGCAATCGGAGTGTCATTCAGCTGGCGTCGCAGGCGCGAGGGCTTGAGGCGACCGTGCTCGAAGCGGCAACGCATTATTACGGGAAGAACTGGGCGGCGCTGCAGCAACTTGACGGAGCGCTCGCCGTCGCGACTCCGGCTGATAATGCGCTGCCGCTGGCATTGACGTTTCGCGCATTGTGGCGGTCGAAGGTTGCTGGCGGTCCGGACCGGCGGGAACTGGGCACCGAAGCGATTCGTCTGGTCGACCGCGCTCAGGCCATCGCGCCAACTGTGTTCGCGGGTACGGTGCGACTGGAAGCGGCGGAAACGGCAGGCGACTTCGACGCATGGCTCGAATCGGCGGCGTACCTCGTCGAACTGTTTGAACTACAGCCTCACGCCGTGACGCGTCCACTGGCGACATCAATCGCCAACCGCGTTGAACTTGTCCTTAAGCAGGCAAAGTTTCAGAACGACTGGCAGAAGCATCGGGCCGAGTATGTCGGGGCGCTGTTCCGTAAGGTGAAACAGCAGGCGGCCGATTAAGGCACGACTCAGCTGGCCGTCCTGCCTGAATCGGCTGGCCGTCCCGGTCATTGGTCCTCCCAGTGGGGAATCATCGTGCCAATGTAGCGCTGTTCGTGAGCCGCGAGATCCTTTGAGGACCAGACCGGGGCCGCAGGTTCCGAGATCGAGACCCGCGCGCTGTCGATCAGGAAGCCGGCAGTGTCGATCGTCCGGGCACTCGAACGCAGCCGTAAGTACGAGATTCCATTGAGCGTCTGATGACGCAGCGGCAGAGTGGCCGCGGGCTGGCCATTGATGGTCAGTGTGCAGGCACGTTTTGTGAGATCCCAGTCGAAGCACAGTTCAGCCCATTCGTCCGGCGGCAGGTTTGCCGCACCGATCTGGCCGTCGGCGGTGATCGTGGCCTGAAAAACGGCAAAGTCTTCACCGAGGTCGTTGGCCGGGTCGAAGAAACGATCGTTGAGGCTGATCGTGGCTCCGTGAAAATTGCGGCGGATCAGAACTCGCGCGGTGAGGC
>Ga0209578_10002406_pt1 | contig 15639 bp, 14 predicted proteins | sample tdAd472_FD_187127 | JGI IMG/M metagenome (GOLD analysis project Ga0209578, IMG submission 187127) | Marine sediment microbial communities from the Atlantic coast under amendment with organic carbon and nitrate - tdAd47.2 (SPAdes)... | ecosystem: Environmental > Aquatic > Marine > Coastal >...
CAAGTGCGCGCCGAGGGAGGGAGCGAAACGGCGCTTTTCCGGTTCGCGACCGACGGAGGGTACCCCAGCGGGGCGCGTGTACCAGACGGGCGGTTCAGGCACTTCAGCGACGGCTTCGGCGCGTCACGGGGAGTATAGGTAGTGGATAGTGATGTCGAAACGGAAGAAGGCCGCTGCGATCGTGGTATACCCCCGAAAGGGAGTCAAAGGGGGTTCGACCGCTCGGGGGTATACCACGATTGCAGTGGCCGCTCAGCTGGAAAGTGTCTATTCACTAAGCAACTCCGCTAGTGTGCGATAAATCTTTTTCGCCCCGGTGATATGGGAGAAATGGCTCGCGCTGTTCTGCGTATGTAATCAGTCAAAAAGCGCCAATCAACGGCGACCGAAAACACATTGGTTCATACTACCTGCTCTTTCACGGAAAAGCAGGGAACGGATGCCATGCTTACCCGCAGGACCTTCGCCGCAGGCAGCAGCGGTTTCAGCCTGATCGAACTGATGATCGTAGTGGTCATTGTTGCTGTGCTGATGACGGTCGCGCTGCCCGTTTATCAGCACCAGGTGATGCGCAGCAATCGGGCCGCTGCCCAGGCCGAGATGCTCGAGATTGCTGGTTTACAACAGCAACATCTGCTGGCAACCCGCCGGTACATGGATGCATCTGCTCTTGCTGCAGCCGGTCATACCCTAGATTCTGCAGTGTCTAAGCACTACCGCAGCAGCCTGGTGCTGGGGACAGGTGCAGCGCCTGGCTACCAATTGCGTTTTACGCCAACCGGGTCGCAGCAGGCGGATGGCTGGTTGCAACTGGATGGCGACGGCAATTACAGCTCCCAGTATGAGGGCAAGTGGTGGCGTCGATGACGCGTTGCAGTGCCCTCAGGAGATCCCAGCGGGGAGCGTTGATGATCGAGATTCTGCTGACCCTGTCGGTAATGGTGATCGGCATGTGGGCAATGCTGGACTTGCATACGCGACTGCAAGTATCCGAATTTGAAGCTTACCAGCGTACCCAGGCGCTTGCCCTGCTGGATGACATGGCTAACCGTATCATGGCAAATCGCAAAGAGGCTGCTGCCTATGTCACCGATTCTGTAAGGGGTATCGGGACTTTGCCCTGCAGCAATCCGGCGGAAAGCTCCACCCTGGTTGCCCATGATCAAGCAGAGTGGTGCCAGGCGCTGAGAGGCTCTGCTGTCGGGAGATTGGACGAGGCGGCGCGGATCATTGCCGGGCGCGGATGTGTGGAGGCGGTTGGCGGTCTGCTGGAAGAGGAGTACCTGGTGACTGTGGTTTGGCAGGGCGCCACACCCCTTGCACAGCCGCCTGCTACGTTGTCCTGTGGTAAAGACCAGTACAATCAGCCAGCGGATTCGTCCTGCGCTGATAGCGACGACCGTTGTCGTCGCTATGTTTCCACACTGGTACACATTGCCAGCCTGAGCGCCGGATGAACGGACGCGTGTCGCTACCCGTTGTTTGCAAACAAGGCGGTTTCACCCTGGTGGAAATGATGATTGCGTCGGCCCTTGGCCTGGTTATCATGGCCTGGCTGACACAACTGCTCATTGACACCGCGCGCATCAATCGTGAAATGGCGAACACCAGTAACCTGCTGGAAAGTGGCCGTTTCGCACTGCAGCGACTGCGAGAAGATGTCGGTCATGCTGGCTACTGGGGTGCGTTCGTGCCCAGCTTCGATGACCTCACCTACAGCGAACTGCCGTCGGACGTTCCCGTTCGTTTTCCCGACCCCTGCCTGCCCTTTGCTGCGTGGCCGGCCAGACACGGTCAGGTCGCCGCATTGCTGGGAATGCCTGTACAGGTTCAGCCCGGTGCAGTGGGTGACAGCTGCGATGCCCTGTTGTCCGCAGAGTCCAGTGCCCTGGGCACTGACGTGTTGTTGCTGCGTTATGCACAACACTGCATTGCTGGTGACCTCAGCTGTTCTCCTGCCTCCAGCGGACCCTTGTACCTGCAGGTATCCAATTGTGCTTACGAACTGGCTATGGGTGGTCGCTTTGCGCTGGACCCAAACGCAGCTCCCTACACCGAGAGAGACTGTACTACACCCGCGGCGCGGCGCCGTTTTGAGCAGCAGATCTACTTCGTGCGCAATAACGGCCGGGGCATACCCAGTCTTTATCGCTCAGAGTTCGGGTACTCTATGGGCGAGCAACGACAGTTGGCCGCGCAGGAGTTGGTGGCAGGGGTGGAGCGGTTTCACGTCGCCTTGGGGGTGGATGACCGAAGCCAGACGGGTGAGGCTGTTGACTACAACTCTGCTATTGCCTGGCAGGGCCTCAATAGCAGAACCGTGGCGCGCAATCGCGGTGATGGCACTCCAGATGGTCCGTTCCGGTACTGCAGTGACACTACTCCCTGTTCAATCGCGCAATTGCTCAACACTACCGTCCTCAAGGTGTATTTGTTGGTGCGCGCTGGCGTGGCCAGCCCAGGTTATCTCAATAACCAGACCTACGTCCTGGGCGACCTGACTGTGGGGCCATTCAACGACGCATTCAAACGACACCTTTTCTCCTCTACGCTTCGTGTTCACAACGTCGCTGGCAGACGAGAGACGCCGTGATCAAGGTTCACTCGCTGCGTGGGAATCGTGGGGCAATCATTATGATGTTTGCCGTCGTTGTGCTGATGCTTATCACGGCTATGGTGGCGATGGCAGTCAAGTTGAGCGCCACTAATCTGTTGGCAGTGGGTAACGTGCAAACGCGGGCTGGCGCGGTGGCCGCTGCAGATAAAGTGATTGGCCAGGTGCTCAGCATGCGGCCGGGTGCTGCCGGGTTTCGCCAGGCCAGGCAGGAGACTGTTGATATCAATCGCGACGGGGTGGGCGACTACACGGTGGCGTTATCTGCTCCCGTTTGTATTCGCGCACAAGCAGCTTCGAGCGCTGCTGCATATAGCGTAACGCTCGCTGGCTATGCTTTCGAAGACCGGTGGAACACGCTTTGGGAAGTCAGCGCCGTTGCCAGCGACGAACGCACTGGTGCCAGCGCCAGGGTTACCCATGCGGTGCGTTACCAAATGACCGAGACTGAAAAATCGATGTTCTGTGGGTGAATTTGGCGCGGGGAAGCGTCGCATGACACAAGGAGAGTGTTGTGAAGGTAAAAAATGTCGTCAGAAAATTGGTAGTGGGGGGATTACTGTTGCTTGGCACATCAGTCGGCTGGGCGGAAGATACAGACCTGTTTTTTCCTGCTGACTCAGGGGTTGAGGACAGTGCCAACGTATTGGTCATCCTTGACAATAGTTCTGGTTGGCTCGCCAGCGAGAATGACGGTATGCCAGTTATGGCTGCAGTAAAAAGTGCAATGGCTGACGTTTTGCGAGGATTGCGACCCGGCTCCGTTCGTGTGGGGATGCTTCTGTACACACCGCCGCAGGATGGACGAGCCCGCGACCGGGGTGCCTATGTACGTGCGGCATTGAGGCCGATGACCGAAGCGGCGGCTGAACTTTACGCACAGCAGATCGAACATCTCGCTGTGGAGGAGGATGTCGGCGTCGGCGGACACTCAGCACTTGCCCTGGCTGAAGCCTATTTCTACTACAGCGGAGGTGCCGCCCTGGCGGGTAAAGGTCGGGACAAGGCGGATTTTCCCGGTAAGTCAGGCTGGGTGGACGCGCAGACGGGCCAGCCCGACTGTCAACAGCGTGCTGGCAATCGCTGTGTCTGGGCCGGCCCCGGCAGCGCCGCAGACGCTGCGGTATGGGCGCTTGAGGGCAACGCCCTGGACAAACTCGACAGCCTCACTTATCGCCCCCCGGGAAGTGCCAATAGTTGTGGCAGCAACACAATCATCCTTGTCAGTAGCGGACCCAATCCAGACGTACAATCGGCATCGAGGCGAGCGCGAGACCTGCTGCAGCAAATGGGAGGAGACGTAACGCCTATTGAGTTGCCCTATGCCAGTGCGATGCGCAACTTCGCTGATGAATGGTCGCGGTTTATGGCAGTCGGCCCCCTTCGTGTCACCACACATGCGATTGACATCAACCCCGGAGAGGGAGATGAAGACAGAGCGTGGACGGCCCTGCTGAGGAGCATCGCCGCAGTGTCCTCGGGGAATTATCTAGCCACTGATGCCAGCGCCCCGGGGATTCGTGGCGCAGTTGAAGCAGCGTTTGCTCAGGCGTTGACTGTTGACGCGAGCTACACATCGGTAGCGATGCCAGCCAGCGCTTTTCTTCGCGGCACATTTCTGAATCAGGTGTATACGGCTCAGTTCCGACCGGACGGAAGTGGCAGGCCACGCTGGCTGGGAAACCTGAAACAGTACCAACTGGGTATTGAACCTGGCATTGGGGAGACCGAACTTCGCGTGCTGGATGCCGACGGACGCAACGCGATTGAGCCTATAGACGGGCGGGTTCGCGCTTGTGCCCGAAGCTTCTGGACACCCGGTTCGCCAGACGCGTACTGGCGCTTTCTCGCTTTGGGCGAGCAGCACGGCGATTGCCCCGACGGGCTCAGTGAGTCCAACTTTCCCGACGGATCACGCGTGGAAAAAGGCGGTCAGGCCTATGTGGGGCGAGGTGGACGGGCCTATACCGATGCAGCGGCAGATGCGCGCTGGGTCACAACAGCGACCGCTGAGTTGTGCGGGGGAGAAACCGGGGTTGCCTGTGCAATGATGGATTTATCGGTCGCCAACCCCGCTCTCACTGCTGCAGGACTCGGAGCTAGCAACGCGAACGAGCGGGACCGCTACATTCTGTGGGCGCGCGGGGCCGATACGGAAGATGAGGATGGCGACGCCAATACTGATGAATATCGCCCGTCCCTTCACGGTGATGTCATTCACTCTCGCCCGCTGGCAATTGACTACGCTACCAGACCTGACGAGGAGAGTGTGGTGGTTTTTTATGGCAGCAACGACGGCTTGCTGCGTGCTGTAAACGGCAATCGCACCCTGCCTCAGCAGGGTGTGGAGGTCGCGCCGCCGGTTCCTGCAGGTGGTGAATTCTGGGCATTTATGCCGCCGGAGTATCATCGCAAGATAGGCGTGGCAATCAGTAATATCGCCGGTGATGGTGCTGGCGGTCGCCTCAAAATCTACGGGCCTGACGGACCTTTGACCTCCTGGCAGGATCCGTCCGGGCGTCGCTATCTGGTCATGACGATGCGGCGCGGAGGAAGCTCCGTCTACGCCTTCGACATCACCGATCCCGCCAGGCCGCTGATGCTATGGCGCCAGGGGTGCCATACCACCGCAAACGGTGCCCGGGAGTGCGCACCAGGCTGGGCTGATGTCGGACAAACATGGTCTCCGGTGCAACTGGCGTGGCAAGACCCAGATGCAGCGCCATTGCTGATCATGGGGGGTGGTTACGATCCTTGTGAAGACCGGGACATACCTGATTTGCTCGCTAATCACGATTGCGACTCCAGCACTCGCGCGAACGGCATCTACATTCTCGACTCTGCAACCGGAGCTGTGCTTAATAACTTTGGCACGGAACGTGCCGTACCTGGCCGTGTTACCGTTGTGCCCGCAGCTGACAGCGAGCGCGGTACCAGCTATGCCTATGCAGCAGATGCTGGCGGGAATCTCTATCGCTTGTCCGGGCCCGCAGGGGAACCCATAGGACAGACTGCTCCGGCGCATTGGGTGCTGACTCGAATTGCTGAGCTTGGCTGTGGCGACAAATCAGATTCCCTGTGCAGCGCCAACCGGAAATTCCTGTCCGGGCCGGATGTGGTGCGCATCCCCGGGACGGAACGTTACGCTGTGATGATAGGCTCTGGAGACCGGGAAAAGCCGACTGCGGCAAGTATTGCAGCGATGTCTGTGGAAAATTATTTCTATGCCCTGGTAGATGCTCCCGGCAGCACAGAGTGGCTGGATTCGATGCTGGCGACCTGCAACCGGGCGACGCTGTGTGGTGACGCATTGACCAGGGTATCTATCGGCAGCCCTGTGCTGAGCGGCCACGACAGGGACGCGAGAGGTTGGCGGATGAAATTGCGCCACGGTGAACAGGTTGTCTCGGCGGCCCTCACGATCGCGAATAAGGTCTATTTCAATACTCACCTCCCCGGCGCAGCCGCTGCCAACGTGTGCCGTCACGGCATGGGGGTGGCAACCAGTTATCAGCTTGACTACCGTGATGGGTCCGGGACGGTGACTGTAATGCCAGCGGGCGGCTTGCTGCCCACGCCAGTGGCGGGGAAGGTTGTGCTGGATGACGGGAGGCTGTCGCCGTTTTGTATTGGGTGTGGCGGTGAAAAGTCGGCGATCGGCAGCGGGGGTATCACCCTGCCGGCTTACCTGCCGCGCCCCAAAGTACGTGTCTACCGCAGCGTCGAACGATGAATTGACGGGCCGGCCGTTGGCTCGTGGCTAGCGACCGGCGCAATGCCCCGAGTAGCTCAGGGACAATAAACGCTCGTCAGCGCTTCCGCTTTTTCCCGCTCAGACTCAATCTCTTCCGGGGTCAGAACGCGCTCCTCGCCCTGGTCGTCGCGCATGATCACCTTCGATTTTGTGGTCAGTGCCTCCAGGTTGGCGCGAGCGCGTGCACACAGTTCCGGATTCTTTTTGTTGCGGCTGGCTGCATCTTCATCAACCGGGTCAAAGTCGTTGCCCACGCGTGGTTTCACCTCAGGCGGGACGGCGCCTTCATCTGCAGTAACGACGCGCTTCAGGCCGGATCCGGTAGTAATGACTTCATAATCCACACCTTTGGGTGGAGGCCGGTCACTGTGCACGGGGTAGCCGCGTTCGTTCACCCACCGATAATGTGTTGTTCCGGCCCAGGACTGCATGGCGCTGACGAACACGGCGCATGTCAGGGCAGTGCCCAGCAGTGTCTTGATGAGTTTTCTGGCAACCATGGCAACAGCTCCGATGGGCGGTTTACGGGCAATGAGCCTCGATAATCTCGAGGTTATCCTGTCTTTGGGCAGCGCGCTCTTCATCACTAAGATAGCGCAGCCCGCCGTTTCCGTCATCAACTCTGATGCGCGGGGCACGGTCTATCACTTCGAGATTCTGTCTCGCCGCAGCGCAGTATTCGGGGTTCTTTTCATGCAGTCTGCTGGTGGGCTTGCTGGGCGAGGCTGCTGGTGTTGGTGGCGCGTTGGACGGGCTCTGGTCAGCGACACCGGGCTTGTCGGAGCCGGATTCCACCCGGTGCACGACGCTGGAGGTGGTCGAGATGGTTTCGTATTCCACACCAGCGGGGGGTGGGCGGTCGCTGACCACGGGGCTGCCATCACTGTTCTTCCAGCGATATAGCGTCTCGGCTGACGTCGTATGAGTCATAGCCACAAGTAGGCTGAAGAAGACGGCAATCGCCGTGTAATTTCGCATAATTATCCCTGAAGACCTATGTTTACAGGCGTTACCATTATAGAAGCAAATTCAAGCTCACAATACTGGAATAGTCCAAATTGTGAGGAATATCACGACAGCCCCACCCATGGTTGACTTTCCCTTGCTTTCTGCGAAGATTGGCGCGTCTTGCAAATGGCAATCGCTAACGTCGAGTACCCTCGGCCTCTGGCGTACTGGTGTGATCCGATTATTCACACCAGCTGTTTGTGAGTCCCGTATTCGAGCTGGGCTGCATGGGCCAGGTCGAGGGCCAGACACTGCGCTACCCCGCAGGGCGACCGATACACGGGTTCGTGATCGTCATTCCCTGAGATGAAGTGACTCAGGGTGGGTTGCGAAGTGTATCGAGTCCAGCAAAGGGGGTGGCGTAGCCAAACCGGTACCGGTCCGAGGTACCCGTACAGCAACGTCCACACAAACTGTTGAAATGCGCCGGCGAGGGTTACGCGTCGGGCATTGCTATATTTTGGAGAATTGCTGTGGAACTCTTATCCGGCGGTGAAATGATCGCTCGCGCTCTGGAAGACGAAGGCGTTGAATACGTATTCGGCTATCCCGGTGGCGCGGTATTACATATATATGACGCGCTGTTCAAGGACTGTAAAGTCCCGCACATTCTGGTGCGCCACGAGCAGGCCGCTACTCACGCTGCTGACGCTTATGCCCGCGCGACTGGTAAGCCAGGGGTGGTTCTGGTCACCTCAGGGCCCGGAGCGACAAACGCCATTACGGGTATCGCCACCGCCTACATGGATTCGATTCCCATGGTCGTACTGTCAGGACAAGTGCAAAGCCACCTGATAGGTGAGGATGCATTCCAGGAAACTGATATGGTTGGTATCTCCCGGCCTATCGTCAAACACAGCTTTATGGTCAAGCGTGCGGAAGATATTCCCGGCATCATCAAGAAGGCCTTCCACATTGCTGCTACCGGCAGACCAGGCCCGGTGGTGATTGATATACCCAAGGATGTGACGCGTCCGGATGAGAAATTTGAGTACAGCTATCCGGAATCGGTGAAGCTACGCTCCTATTCGCCTGCTCAGCGAGGGCACAATGGCCAGATAAAAAAGGCCACTCGTATGCTGCTCGGTGCCAAGCGACCCGTTATATACTCCGGCGGCGGCGTGATACTGGGAGAGGCCAGCGACCTGCTTACGCGCCTTGCCCATGAGCTGAACTACCCGGTGACCAATACCTTGATGGGCCTTGGCGCCTTCCCTGGCTCGGATCGTCAATTCCTGGGCATGTTGGGGATGCACGGGTTCTATGAAGCCAATATGGCTATGCATCATGCTGATGTGATACTGGCTGTTGGCGCGCGGTTCGACGACAGGGTCACCAACACGGTGTCGAAGTTCTGCCCCAGTGCCAAGATCATCCACATCGACATAGACCCCACGTCCATTTCCAAGACAGTGCAGGCAGACATCCCCATTGTCGGCCCCGTGCACTCGGTACTGACAGAGATGCTGGCACAGATTGGACAGATGCGCGCCAAAGACGCTGATCTGCCGGATACTGCAGCGCTGGAGCGCTGGTGGCAGCAGATAGACGAATGGCGCGCAGCGCACGGTCTGTTTACCGGCAGGCGCTATCGTGAGAGCGAGCAGATAATGCCGCAGCAGGTGATTGAGAGCCTTTATCGGGCGACCAACGGAAACGCCTATGTAACCTCTGATGTCGGACAGCACCAGATGTTTGCCGCCCAGTACTACCGTTTTGACAAACCCCGTCGCTGGATAAACTCCGGCGGCCTGGGAACCATGGGCTTCGGCCTGCCCGCCGCAATAGGGGTGAAGCTGGCGTTCCCGGATGCAGATGTCGCCTGTGTCACCGGAGAAGGCAGCATCCAGATGAATATTCAGGAACTGTCGACGGCCACGCATTACAAGACACCAGTGAAAATCATCAACCTGCGTAACAACTATCTTGGTATGGTGAAGCAATGGCAGGACATGCAGTACGAAGGCCGCTATTCCGAAGTGACCTATGCTGATTCCCTGCCTGACTTCGTCAAATTGATGGAGGCCTATGGGCATGTGGGGATACAGGTGACCAGGCTGGAAGACCTGGATGCAGCGATGGAAGAGACCTTCGCACTCAAGGACCGGACAGTGTTCCTGGACGTACTCATCGACAATATGGAGCACGTGTATCCCATGCACATAGCGCCCAATGGATCGATGAAAGACATGTGGCTTTCCAAGAACGAGAGGACCTGATCATGCGACGCATTTTATCTATGCTGCTGGAAAATGAGCCCGGTGCCTTGTCGAGAGTGGTGGGCCTGTTTTCCCAGCGCGGTTACAACATCGAGACCCTGAATGTGGCAGCCACGGACGACCCGACCCTGTCGCGGCTGACTCTCACCACCAAAGGCGACGATTTGCATATCGAACAGGTCACCAAACAGCTGAACAAACTGGTGGATGTGGTCAAGGTGGTGGATCTTACGGAAGGTGCACATGTGGAGCGGGACCTGATGCTGATCAAGGTTCGCGCCACAGGTGCGGCGCGTGATGAAATCAAGCGCACTACAGACATATTTCGTGGCCAGATAGTGGATGTTGGTCCCAACGTGTTCACCATTCAACTGGTGGGCACTTCCGACAAACTCGATGCCTTTGTCGCGGCCATGGTGGACGTGGACATTCTGGAAGTGGTGCGCTCCGGTGTTGCGGGGATATCCCGTGGCGAGAAAGTGCTGTCTCTCTAGCGGACGACCTGCACCTGCGTCTGCGCGCAGCACCAGCACAAAAAAGGGGCCTCTGGCCCCTTTTTTGTTGTAATGGCCAGGCGAGTTAAACGATACGCTTCATTGCCGTCATGTAGCCGCGCAGCTCTTCACCGATAACTTCAACCGGGTGTTGTCGAATCTCTCGGTTTATGGCGATAAGCTCGCGGTTGTCCACGCTGTTGTCGCTGCCGATGCCCTTGCCAATAACGTCAGTGTCTATCTTGCTCATGAAGTCAGACAACAGTGGTCGGCAGGCATGGTCAAACAGGTAGCAACCATATTCGGCCGTATCGGAAATGACCACGTTCATTTCATACAGCTTCTTTCGGGCGATGGTGTTTGCGATCAGCGGTGTCTCGTGCAATGACTCGTAGTAAGCCGACTCCGCCTTGATGCCGGCGGCGACCATGGTCTCGTAGGCGAGTTCCACTCCTGCCTTGACCATGGCGACCAGCAGGATGCCGTGGTCGTAATACTCCTGCTCGGCGATATCCGCCTCTGTGCTGGGCGTCTTTTCGAAGGCGGTATCCTGTGTTGCTGCGCGCCAACTCAGCAGATTGGCGTCATCGTTGGCCCAGTCGGCCATCATGGTGCGCGAGAATTCGCCGGACATGATGTCGTCCTGATGCTTCTCATACAGTGGGCGCATAATGTTCTTCAGCTCATCCGCCAGGTGATAAGCGCGTATCTTGGCGGGGTTGGACAGCCGGTCCATCATGTTAGTAATACCGCCGTGCTTCAGCCCCTCTGTAACCGTTTCCCAGCCGTACTGGATCAGTTTGGATGCGTAGCCGGGCTCGATTCCTTTTTCTACCATTTTGTCGAACGACAGGATGGCCCCTGTCTGCAACATGCCGCAGAGGATGGTCTGTTCGCCCATCAGGTCAGACTTCACTTCGGCAATGGGAGAGGACTCAAGCACACCGGCACGGTCACCACCGGTGCCGGACGCCAGCGCTTTGGCGATATCCATGCCTTCACCCTTCGGGTCGTTTTCCCGGTGCACAGCGATGAGCGTGGGAACCCCGAAGCCGCGCTTGTATTCCTCGCGTACCTCAGTACCCGGGCACTTGGGGCACATCATCACCACGGTCAGGTCCTTGCGTATCTGCATGCCTTCTTCTACCAGGTTAAAGCCGTGGGCATAGTCCAGGCAGGCACCTTCTTTCATAAGGGGCATAATCGCTGTGACCACATCAGTGTGCTGCTTGTCCGGGGTGAGGTTCATCACAACGTCGGCAGTAGGCACAAGCTCTTCATAGGTGCCTACGGTGAAGCCGTTCTCGGTGGCGTTTTTCCAGGACTGTCGTTTTTCGGCAATGGCACTCTCACGCAGAGTGTAAGAGACATCCAGGCCGGAATCGCGCAGGTTCAGCCCCTGGTTCAACCCCTGAGCGCCACAGCCTACGATGACGATCTTTTTGCCTTTGAGGTAGTCGCAGCCGTTGGCGAACTCGGCGCGGTCCATGAACCGGCACTTGCCCAGTTCTTCCAGCTGCAGGCGCAGCGGTAGTGTGTTGAAGTAGTTTTGTCCCATGAGGGAGCCTCCTGTGGGGTGGTAGCGTTGCGGTGCCGGCACAGTCGCCTCGTTGCTGGCGTGACCTGGTGTTGCCGGCGTCCGCTGGTATATCCAGCGCAGGCAAGAATAGGGATTTTTTTGGCTTGCGTAAAACGCTAAAAAAGAAATACAGTGTTGCTCAGTTAGCAATAAAAGAGTACCAAGGGTAAAAATAATTGGATACGCGAGCGTTGTCGGTTTTTCTGTCAGTGGCGGACACACTCAATTTCAGCCGCAGCAGCCAGGCCCTGTTTATGAGTGTGTCGGCCGTCAGTCGCACCATATCCCGCCTTGAGGCCGAGGTGGGCCAGCCGCTGTTTCAACGCGACCGTCGCAATGTCAGCCTCACCCATGCAGGGAGCGAGTTCCGCGAATTCGCGCGGCGTACGCTGGCGGAATGGCAGCAGTTGCAACGCAGCCTGGACAGCGAGGGGGAGTTGGCCGGTGAGGTCAGTCTCTATTGCTCGGTTACTGCAAGTCACACCCTGCTTGCACCCATTCTCGCTTCTTTTCGCGCAGCGTTTCCATCGGTGGAAATCATGATGCACACCGGTGACCAGGCAGACGGCGTCAGTCGCGTGCTCACTGGTCAGGATGAACTTGCGGTGACCATTCGCCCCTTGCAGTTGCCCTCGCGCATGGATTTCCTGCCATTGCTGGATTCGCCGCTGCAGTTCTGTATACCCGCCTCAGCCTGCCTGGTGCGCGACAAGGTCCTCGGTGAGCGAGATGCGGGTGGCATTGACTGGGAGTCCCTGCCGCTCATTGTGCCCGAGCGCGGTACCACCAAAGATATCCTGGATGACTGGTTGCGCGACCAGGGTATACGGCCGCGAATTTATGCCCAGGTTGCGGGGCATGAGGCCATTGTGGCGATGGTCAGCCTGGGGCTTGGCGTTGGTATTGCACCGCAACTGGTCATCGAATCGAGTGGCCCAGGGCAGAACGTGGAGACGCTGCATTCAGTGGCTGAGTTGCCGGCACTGTCTATCGGGCTGGCCGCACTTCGCCAGCGCCTGGAGAGTCCCCTGGTGCACGCACTATGGGATGTGGCCGGGCAGACCTACCCCCGCTGCGTTTGATACAATTCACCTTACGAGACTGTCGGATAGCGCTATGCAACAGGAAGAACAGCAGCCAAAGAGTGACGCGGCAGATGCGGAGCCGGTGTCTCCTCCGGTTACGGCACCGCTGGATATGCTGGTTGATGAGCACGAGGAGGAAGTGTCGGAAAATGGCAGGGCGGTGCGCCGTCAGGGCATTTATTTACTACCCAACCTGTTTACTACCGGTGCCCTTTTTGCGGGTTTCTACGCGGTGATTGCGGCTATGCGTGGAGACTTTGAGAGTGCTCCCATTGCTATCCTTGCCGCATTGGTGCTGGATGGGCTGGACGGGCGCATAGCGCGAATGACCAATACCCAGAGCAAATTCGGAGCCGAATACGACAGCCTTTCCGATATGGTGTCCTTCGGTGTGGCGCCGGCGCTGGTGATTTTCAGTTTTGCCCTGGGTGACCTGGGCAAGTTCGGCTGGAGTGCCGCGTTTGTCTATGTCGCCTGCGCAGCGCTTCGCCTCGCCCGCTTCAATACCCAGATCGATACCGCCGACAAGAACTTTTTCACCGGTCTGGCCAGCCCGGCGGCGGCATGTATCATTGTCAGTACAGTCTGGGTTTGCAGTGACCTGGGTTGGACGGGAGCCGATTTACCGGGAGAGATAGCCGTTTTATTGGCGATACTGACGGCCATTGTTGGCTTCCTGATGATCGCCAATTTTCCGTATTACAGCTTCAAGGGTATCGATTTTCACGGCAGGGTTCCCTTTGTAGTGATGATTCTGGTGGTATTGGCGTTTGGCCTGGTGACACTGGATCCGCCGCTTATTTTGTTGATTGCCTTTCTCTCCTACGCCGCCTCTGGCCCTGTCATGTCGGTGATCAGGCGCCGCCGGAGCGCAGCCACGTAACCGTTTGAGGCGGGCTTTGGCGTAGCCGCCCCGGGACTCTCACGTGAACCCGGTTGGAACCATTTCTGCGTCTGGCGTTCTCATCAAGTGACAACCTGAACAGGCAACGATACCCATGGCTCAGTTCCGAGTTCCGCCCATTCCCTCTTCAGAGATAACCCCCGAGTCGGTGTACCTGCGTCGCCGACAATTTATGCAGGCGGCTGGTCTGCTGGCCGCGCCGGCACTCGCCGGGTTGGCGTCTGATGTCAACGCGCGGCCCGCCACTGGTGGTTCCCCGCTCGAATTTCGGGACGCCGCCAGCGGACCTGCAGGCTTCACTACTGACGAGGCCCGGACCCCGCGCCAGGATGTCACCTCTTACTGTAACTTCTACGAATTCGGATCCGGCAAGGACGATCCCGCAAAGTATGCCCACGAGATGAGCGTAGACCCCTGGTCAATCGCAGTAGAAGGGGAGGTAGCCCGCCCCGGCAAACTGACGATGGAAGATGTGCTCAGCCGTTATGACCTGGAAGAGCGTGTGTATCGACTGCGCTGTGTCGAAGCCTGGTCTATGGTGGTGCCCTGGGTGGGTTTTCCCCTGGCGGCTTTGCTAAAGAACTTTGAACCCACTAGCAAGGCCCGTTACGTGGCTTTTGAAACGTTGTATCGCCGTGACGAAATGCGAGGTACGCGCTCTTTTACCAGCACCATAGACTGGCCTTACCGCGAGGGACTGCGCCTTGATGAGGCCATGCACCCGCTAACCCTGCTGGCAGTGGGTATGTACGGTAAAACCATGCCTAACCAGAACGGTGCGCCTATCCGTCTTGTTGTCCCCTGGAAATACGGCTTCAAGAGTATCAAGTCGGTGGTCAGGATACGGCTCACAGAGAAACAGCCAGCGACGACCTGGCAGGACCTGAATGCCAGGGAATACGGTTTCTACTCCAATGTTAATCCCGATGTGGATCATCCCCGCTGGAGCCAGAAGTATGAGCGGCGGCTGCCGTCGTCTCTGTTGCGGCCCAACCGGATTCCCACGCGCCTGTTCAATGGCTACGAAGACCAGGTGGCCGGCCTCTACAAGGGCATGGACCTTAAAAAGTACTTCTGATGCATCCGCTGCTGAGAGCGACAGTTTTTGCGCTGTGCCTGTTGCCTCTGCTCGGCATTGTGCTCAGCCTGCAAAGTGGTGGACTGGGCCCCGATCCCGCGGAAGCTATCATGGGAATCAGCGGTGAGTGGGGTCTACGTTTTCTTGCGCTAACCTTGTTTGTCACCGTTTTAAGAACCTGGCTTGATCGGCCATGGCCGATGCATCTGCGCAGGATGTTTGGCCTGTATGCATTTTTCTACGCGACTATGCATCTGGCGACGTTCTGCCATTTCTATATTGGCTGGGCTGCCGCGCTGTTGCTCGAAGAACTGACTGAGCGGCCCTACATCACGCTGGGTTTTTTATCCTGGCTGTTGCTCCTGCCACTGGCACTGAGCTCCACGCGCCGGGCTCGCCGTCACCTTGGTCGCAAATGGCTGCTCCTGCATCGCCTGGTTTACCCCGCGGTGGTACTGGCCTGTGTTCATCTTGTTTGGCAGGTAAGGACTGATGCGGGCGAGGCGGTTGTATACAGTCTGTTGTTCGCCTTGCTGTTGGGGTGGCGGCTGAGGCGGCGCATGTTCCCGGCAACTCAGCCAGGGTGACACCGAGTTCATCTCCGACGCAATCTGTTTGCCCGGGTGCGCCTGGTGGCAGTGGCCAGTAACAGCTCAACAGGGTTGCTCCCGGTGGCCAAAAAACCACCAATTTATGCTGCCAATGAAAAACCCTGAAATTATTTTCAAAAGGGCCTTGCAGGGGGGTAAACGATCCGTATAATGCGCTCCTCGGTCGGGGGTCACCCCGGTCCAAATCCCGGCCCTGGCGGTTTGGGAGTTGCTTAACAAGAAGACGAAGACAGATGTGTGGGCACTTGTTGGGATAGTTGATGCAACTATTCAGATACAACAAGTGACCATTG
>Ga0209578_10002407_pt1 | contig 15637 bp, 13 predicted proteins | sample tdAd472_FD_187127 | JGI IMG/M metagenome (GOLD analysis project Ga0209578, IMG submission 187127) | Marine sediment microbial communities from the Atlantic coast under amendment with organic carbon and nitrate - tdAd47.2 (SPAdes)... | ecosystem: Environmental > Aquatic > Marine > Coastal >...
ATCTGGTCGGAGGGAACAGTCAGAACCGGCGGATTGTTCACCGGCAGTGTCACCTGCCAGCCAAATGCGAGCCCGAAGATCATCGTCATGTAGCCGACGACAATCGCGCCGAACGTGACGCTCAGCCCACGAACTTGGAAGCGGCGGTCTCGCTCGTCGACGATCCTCGGCTCTTCGCGACCTCGTTCGGCGATCCGGAACAGCACGGTGAAAATGATCGTGGCCCCGATGGCGGCCGGGAACGCCCAGGCGAGCACCGTCGCCCACTCGGCGATCGCGTCCTCCCCCTCAAACGCTCCGGAGGTGCGGAGCTGAAGCATCCGGACGACGACGAAGGTGTTGACGACAAGGCTGGTAAGAATGGCGACGAGACTGGCTCGCTCCTGGTAGCTCATAATTGTGATCCCCGTTCAGGGCCGTATGTAAAGCAGATCGAACTCAATGTACAGTTTGATTCACATTGAGTCAAGTTTCCCATTCATGCAATGTCCGCTGTTTCTGATCTTTTTGCTCGCGTGGTTGCCGCCGACCAGCCATGGCTGCGCGGCGACGCCCGTCTGGCCTCGAGAAACGGAAGCAAATCGTTCTGTTGTGAGGGAGACTCAATCGGCGCCAGACGTCACACCCGGTGGCTTCAGCATGTAGGACTGGTCCGCGAGGGTGCGATAGACGCTGGCGATGTTCAGCGGGTGGAGGGGCAACGGACTTCGTCGAGCGCATCGTCTTCGGATGCGTGGGCGTCCCTGTGTATCACGGAGAAATCGCCGGTGGTTTCCAGCACCACCGATTCGACCTCGGTGGTTGAGGCGTTGTTCTCGCCTCGGATCGCGGCAAGAATCTCGCTTCTGGTGACGCGTTCGCGTCGCATGGTGGAGGTGAGGAATCGGCCGCGGTGGTAGACCATGACCGGCTCGGCCTTGACGATGTGATCCACGAAGGCCCAGCGGGATGCGCTCCATGCCACGATGAACTGCAGGGCGATCAGCAGCGCGAGAGCGGCGACGCCTTCTGCCAACGCGACATCGGTCGAGAGCAGGATGGTCGCGAGGGTGGAGCCGAAGGCCACGGTGATGACCAGGTCGAAAGCGTTCATTTTCGAGAGCGTGCGCTTGCCGCTGATGCGCAGCAGAAAAACGAGGGCGGCGTAGGCGGGCACGCCGACTGCTACAACTCTGAAGATGCCTTGCCAGCCGTCAAAGAACATTGGGAGCGGCGATTTCCATTAGCGCTCGCGCGCTCACTTCGCGCCGATGACCCAGATCGCGTGGATCAATCCGGGGAAGTAGCCCAGGATGGTGAGCAGGATGTTCAGCCAGAAGTGGCCGCCGATGCCGACCTGCAGGAAGACGCCGACGGGCGGAATGATGAGGGAAAGGATGATTCGAAGTAGGTCCATTGCATGATCTCCTTGAGGGGCGGTTGGAACCCGCGAGTCATGCTAGAGACCGTCTCGTCGGACCTTCCATGAAACCCTGTTCATAGTGCGCGTTTGAGCTCTTCGGGCGGCAGGGCGAGTTTGAGAGCCTGGGGGAGCGCATCGTGGGCCGTTTTGGTGCGCGATCGGGCGTGGGACAGCGCTGCGCGGGCGGCTCTGGCGGATTCGATGCGGTCCTTGGCGCGCTGGGCGAGGACCGCCTTGGCGCGCTTGAACTCGGCGATGCGGTCGCGGTCGGCGGAGTCTTCGGATCCTCGGAGGGCGTCGATCTCGTCGTCGAGCATGGCCTGTTCCTGGCTGATTTCCTCGAGGTCATCGCCGACGGAGGCGAGGTTCTGGAGTGCCGCGGTCTCCGTCGAGAGGGCGACGATCTCGGCGCGCTGGGTGAGGGCGGTGCGCAGGCGCTGGAGGGATCGCTGGACATCGGGACGCTCGATGAGTTCGAGCAGGTCGGCCATGGAGAACTGCATCCGGGCGGCGATGCCGGGGAGAGTGGCGTTGTCCTGAAGGAGGGCCTTGAGGAGGGTGTCGAGGACGGCGGGGTCGGTTTGATTGGGTTTTGTTTGCATGGAGGCATTGTGCAACGAGATGCGCGGACTCGCAATGGCATTGTTTGGGTTTTTGTCGGGTCAGTGACAGGGTGTTGTCACCGGGGCGGCCGATGCCTGTAGCGCTCTGCCCGCGGCCCGACCGTCCCCATCTTTCAGGGATTTTCTGCTGGACGGAGGCCAGTTGCGGCTTATTCTGGGGATGAGGGCGGGGTACACGAGGAGGCGAATGCCGTGCGATTAGACCCTGCCGCTACCGTTTTCGTGATGTTCGCCTGTGGCCTGGGCGGCTTGGTCGGGGGTGCCAACGCGAGCCCGTTCGAGCCGATGCCGGAGCCGATCCTGCTGGACGGGCTTCTCGATGCGGAGAATGCGCCGATAGCGATGGACGAAAACTTCATCGTCATCGCAAACCCGGTGACCGAAGAGGTGTTCGTGCTCGATCTGGAGACGGGATCGCTGCTGTGGACGCTCACGCAAGAGGACCCGGGCCTTGCGGTTCGCGATTGGGGCGCCGAGCTTGAGATCGACGACGGGATCATCGTGGTCGGCTCGAACGCCAGTGGCTTTGGTGATGTCGGGATCGTCGAAGTGTTCGACGCGGCAACCGGGCAACGCCTTCACACCCTACAAGCGAACGCGACCGCCGACGATCGCTTTGGGCAGAGCGTTGACATCGACTCGGGCATCATTGCGGTCGGCGCGGACCTCGAAGACTTCACGGCCTTCCCCGCGCCGTGTGGCGTGGTGTATCTCTACGATGCGCAGACGGGTGGGCTGATCCTTGAGATCGGTGCGGCGGACACTTCCATGCCGCAGATATTCTTCGGGGCTGATGTTGCGCTCGGCGATGGCGTGCTCGCGGTGAACGCTAATAACGAATTGCTGTTCACCTTCGATGCCGCTACCGGAGCGGAGATCGGTGCTGCGCTCGCTACGCCGACGAGCGGGAATTATCGATCAGGCTCGCTTGCTGTGGAGTCCGGGATGCTGTTCATCGCTGATTCCGACGCAGCGGCACCAGGGAGCGGGACAGGGAGCGGCGCGGTCGCGATCTTCGATCCGAATGGTCTGAACCTGATCGATGTTTTCTCACCATCGCCCTACGCGAGCGGTGGCAACATCGGTCACAGGCTTCGTGCGGCGCCGGGCGGGCTTGTGGTGGGCGGACCCGGAATTGACAGCGGGCGGGGCGAGGTCTTCGCGATCGATCCGGGTGAGGCGACGACCAAGCGGTTGTTCCTCGCGCCGAACGAGTCCGGCGAGAATCCGAGCCGCTTCGGTGAAGATGTTGCGGTGAACGCGCAGGGAGATGTTCTGGTCATGGCGATTGGTGCGGACGTGCCGGCTGGCAACCCGTGGCTGTACCTCTATCGCGGGCTGCTGGCGTCGAACGATGCGCCCTGCTTGGGGGACGCGAACGGCGATGGGGTTGTTGATCTTGCGGATCTCAACGCCGTCCTCGCCGCGTTCGGACAGTTGTGCCCGTGACTGCGGACGCGTACTGATCCGCGTGCGGACAGCATCTGCTTCGAAAGAAGAGATGGATCAACATGCTCAAACGAGTTTGAGCGTGCCACACGAAACTCTGCAGTGGTCAGCCCACCTGCACCACGACTTGTCGCGTGTGCGGAGCGGTGCGGTGTTCCCAGAGGTAGATGCCCTGCCAGGTGCCGAGGGTGAGTTCGCGGCTCATGATCGGTATCGCGATGCTGGTGGCGGTGAGCGAGGCCTTGATGTGGGCGGGCATGTCGTCGGGGCCTTCGGCGGTGTGGGTGTAGAGCTCGTCGCGTTCGGGGACGAGGCGGCGCAGCCACGCTTCGAGGTCGCGTTTGGCGCTGGGGTCGGCGTTCTCCTGGATGATGAGGCTGGCCGAGGTGTGGCGGACGAAGACGGTGCAGAGGCCGGTGGTGGTATCGGCGCCGGCGACGATGTCGCGGACCTGGCGGGTGAACTCGTAGAGGCCCTGGCCTCGGGTCTGGATGGTGAGCTGCTGGGCGTGGGGCATGGGGGAAGGGTAGACGATCGGGGCAAAAGGAAAGCATGCTCAACCTTGGTTGAGCATGCGACCGTTGGAAGTCCCCTCGTCCGTCCGCTGCGCGGCCACCTTCTCCCGCGAGGGGAGAAGGAGGGAGAGGGAGTCGCTCGCATAGCCGCGCTTTATGTGGCCATGCCACCGACCGGAAGATTTTGCGTAGCCGCCTCAAAGGGCGACCATGCCTCCCTGGGAGGTTCAGAGCCAGTCGGCGGGGATGTCGGCTTTCTTGCGTCCGATGAAGGCTTCGTAGTGGAGTTTCTCGCCGCGGGTGTCGACGCGGTGGAGGTACTTCTCGCGCTCGGAGATATCGAGGATGTCGTTCTCGAGCATGCGTTTGATCAGTTTGGAGAAGCCGGACGGGTCGGACTCGGTGAGGAAGTCGGGCTTGATCGTGAAGGCGATCCAGCCGCCGTCGCTGACGCGGTTGTAGGCGGCGGCGAAGACCTCGGGGGGGATGTCGCCAAAGCCGAGCGCGGCGACGCAGGTCATGCAGTTGAAGTCGTGTGAGTCGAGTTTGGCGATCGACTCGGGTGAGGGGTTGGTGAGGTCGTCGATGATGAAGTCGTTGTAGAGGCCGGGGCGGTCGCGGTGTGCCGCGGGCTCGGCGGAGGGGGCGATATCGACGCCGACGAAGTTGCGGATTTTCAGGGGGAGCAGTGCTTCGGCGACGCAGCCGTTGCCGGCGCCGAGATCGAGAACAGTGACGGTCGAGGGATCGACGCTGTTGTCCTTGAAGGCTTCGGCGAGCAGGTCACGGATCTTGTCCGGCGATTTGCACTGGAAGACCTCGTAGACCCACTTTTCGTAGAGGCCCTGGACGGCGAAGACGTCGTTGTAATCGTGGAGCCGGATCTGCTTCCACTCGCCGCCGTCCTCGACGACGACCCACTCCTGATCCTGCGTCATGGACTTGTCGGGGACCGGCATCGCGATCTGGAGACTGTCGATGGCCTCCTGCAGTGTTCTGGAGGAGGAGGTCGGGCGTGTCTCGACGATGCTCACAGGTCGGTCCTTCCGGTGCGTGGGCGTGGTGTCTCCGGGCGTCGCGGACTGAGTGGTCCGACGCGGTGGTTTTGGAAGAAATACGGGTAGTCGTTGACCCTAACGCGCCGGCGCGTCTGCGCCAAGGATTGGGCGCAAGGGCTTTGTAAAACTCGTGTTGCGACCGGATGGTCGCTGAATTGTGCGTCTCGAGTTGCCGCGGGCTCGCGCGCGACCTAGCGTTTTGGTCTATGACCAGCCCAACGATCAACGAACCGGTTTTGCCCGAAGCGACGATGCACGCCTGTCGGCCCAACGAGCCCGCGACCGGCGTGGTCACGAAGAACGAACTGTGCACTGCCGGTCGCAAGTCGGCGGGTTTCGTGCGCCATGTCGAGATTGACGTGTCGGGCACGGCGCTGGAAGGCGTTTGCCGGAGCGGTCAGGCGATCGGCATCATCCCGCCGGGCGAGGACGCTCGCGGGCGCCCCCACCGCCTTCGCCTTTATTCGCTGGCGTGCCCGACCGGCGGTGAAGACGGCGAGGGGAAGATCATCTCGACGACGGTGAAGCGGACGATCGATGAGCACTGGGAGAACCACAAGCTGTTTCTCGGTGTGGCTTCGAACTACCTGTGCGATGTGCAGGAGGGCGAGAAGGTTCTGCTGACCGGGCCGAACGGCAAGCGGTTCCTGCTCCCGGAGGATCCGCACCAGCACGACTACATGTTCTTCGCGACGGGGACGGGGATCGCGCCGTTCCGCGGGATGGTGCTCGAACTGCTTCGTGGCGGCTACAAGGGGAATGTGACGCTGGTGATGGGTGCGCCGTACGCGACGGACCTGCTGTATCACAACGAGCTGCTGGCCTTGCGCGATGCGCACCCGAACTTCCGGTACCTGCCGGCGATCAGCCGCGAGAACAACGTGATCGATGGGACCTCGCACGACACGATGTATGTGCAGGACCGGATCAAGACCGATGCGGAGGCGCTGCGGGCGCAGCTGGTGGGTGAGAAGAACCTGATCTATGTCTGCGGCGTCGCGGGTATGGAACTGGGGATCTTCCAGCAGCTCGCGAAGAGTCTGACGGGCGATTCGCTTGAGCAGTATCTGCAGGCCGACCGGGAGGCGCTGGCGGACATCGACAACTGGGACCGTCGGATGATCCACAAGCAGGTGAAGCCGACTCGTCGGGTGATGCTCGAGGTGTACGCCTGAGCGCGTCCGGGCGACGGCTCCGAGGAAAGTGCGCAAAAACTGCGAGTTTGGCCCGAGCGGGCCCCGAATCGGGGTTCCGGACGGGCGCTCCGCCCCCGCTCTCTCTTATGCCGGACGCGTTCAGGCCCGATAGCCCTTGAGTCGCGATGACGCCGTTCGGTCGGATCGGGCGCGCGACGACAGGAGATCGGCCATGCAACGCGTGCTCGTCATCGATGATTCGTGTCTCGCGCGTGCGACTGCGCAGATCGCGTGCTCGCACCTGCAGTGGGAATGTTTCGAGGCCCGCGACGGTGTGAGCGGCAAGCGCATGGCCGAAGAGTTGCAGCCGGACGCGATCGTCGTGTCGCTGCACGTCCCGGCGCTGTGCGGGGCGGGTCTGGTCGGCGCGTTGAAGGCGGCTTGTCCGGATGCGCGGATGATTGTGATCGGTTCGCGCGGTGACGAGCAGCCTCTGGGCACGGATCGGATGCTGAGTCGGCCGGCGGCGCCCGCTGACCTGGCGCGGTCGCTGGTCGAGGGGCTGGCGGTGATTGCTGGGCAGCGGGCAGCCTGAGCAAAACGAAAGCATGCCCAAACGAGTTTGAGCATGCTTCGCGGTTGTTCTGCGATTTGCATAGCCGCCTGAGGAGGGCGGCCATGCCACCCCCCGACGGCAACTCGCTCGATGCGTCAGCCGCCCTGGGTGCTGAGGAGTTCGACTTCGAAGACGAGCATGGCGTTGGGCGGGATGACGCCGCCGGCGCCGCGCGGGCCGTAGCCGAGGTCGCTGGGGATGATCAGGTAGCGCTTCCCGCCGACCTTCATCGATGAGACGCCCTCGGTCCAGCCGGGGATGACGCGATTGAGCGGGAACGATGCGGGCTGGCCGCGGTCGCGTGAGGAGTCGAACTTGCTTCCGGTGGTGAGCCAGCCGGTGTAGTGGACGCTGACGGTGGCGTTGGTCGAGGCGGGCTGCTCGCCGTCGCCGACGACGGCGTCGATGTACATGAGGCCGGAGTCGGTGGTGGTCAGATCGTCGACGTTGACGTCCATCCCCTTGAGCAACTCTTTGGCGTCGTTGAGTTCCTGTTCCATCGCTTCCTGGCGTGCCTTCTCGGCGGCCTCTGCGGCGCTGCGCCATTCATCGACGCGGCTCTTCCACTCGGCGGCGTTCTGCATCGCGGTGTCGGAAAGGTCGCTGAGGTCGGTGACGGATGCGGACTCGATGACCTGGAGTTCCTGCGGCACGTCCTGAGCCGGGCGGCCGTCGAGTTTGCCCATGCCGGTCGGCGTGTTGCGGATGGCGTCGACGGCGTCCATCCCTTCGACAACGGTGCCGAACACGGCGTAGGCGGCGCCGTCGCGGGCTGTGTCGAGGACGGCGTTGTCAACGACGTTGATGAAGAACTGGGAGGTGGCCGAGTCGGGCTGGTTGCCGAGGCGAGCCATGGAGATGCTGCCACGGATGTTTTTCAGGCCGTTCAGCCACTCGTTCTTGATGGGGTCGCGGGTTTCCTTCTGGGCGTAGTTCTCATCGAACCCGCCGCCTTGGATCATGAAGTTGGGGATGACGCGGTGGAAGACGGTGCCGTCGTAGTGGCCGTCCTTGACGTAGGTCAAGAAATTTTCCACCGATATCGGGGCGTTGGCTTTGTCGAGGAGGAGGACGATCTCGCCGCGGTTGGTCTGGAAGGTGACGGCGGCGTAGTTCTCGGGGCTGAGGTTGATGTCGGTGTCCTCGCTGGTGGTCTGGTTGTCGGTGGAGGTCTGAGCGAAGGCCATGGAGGCCATGAGCGCGATCGAAAGGGCCGGGATGGTGAACAGTTTCATAGAGGATCCGTGCTTGGGTTCAGTGAATAGAGCAACCGGCCTTGGGGGGCGCGGTCCTCAAGGATAGTCGAACCGATGCGGTCGGGTTGCAGGACGGCGGCTGTCGGGACCTGAGGCGTCCAGCCCGCCCGAATTGGGCGGGAAATGCAGACTTTCGAAGAGGGTTCTTACCTGCCCCGAACCGAAATTCTGCTGGTTAGTACGGATTCATTCCGGCTTCACGGATCGCCACCGGTGCGTTCGTAGCGTGTTGGAGTCGATCGGGTTCGGCGTCGCACGATCGTGCGTCGGCCGGACCGAGACGAACGCTGTCATCTACCACCAGAAGGAGATCCACGATGAAGACCAGAACAACAATGATTACGACCGTTGCCCCGCTGTCCGCCCTCATGCTGCTCGCCGGTACCGCGGTCGGTCAGTACGACGGCACGCAGGACCGCGATCGACCGGTACGAGATTCGCAACAAGCATACGCGCAGGACAAGAGCGTCGTGTTCACGCTTGCGAAGGATATTCGCGGCACCGAGATCTACAGCACGCAGGGCGAAGAGATCGGCAGCGTGTCCGATCTGGTCGTCGACGTGCGAGCGGGCAAGGCGATCTACGCGGTCGTTTCCTTCGGCGGCTGGCTCGGCATCGACAGCGAGTCTGTCGCGGTGCCGATGAAGGCCATTTCCTGGGATCGGACGAACGAGCGCTTCGTTTTGCCGGTCACCAAGGAAAGGGTTCAGAACGCGCCGAAGTTCGACTCGACGGACTGGGACCGGCTCGACGACCGGGATTGGTGCGAGCGCACGCGCCAGGCGTTCGGTGAACTGCCGGATAAGGACGGTCGCGAGGGGCACCGGGACCATCGCCGGGACGACACTCGCGCTGCGGGTCGGAACTACGACCGTTACATGCTGTCGACGAAGCTCGCGGATGCCAAGATCTCCGGCAGGGACGGTGAAGACTTCGGCGCGATCGAAGACATGATCGTTGACCGCTCGAGCGGGGACATCGGCTTTGTCACGCTGGAAACCGGCGGCGTGCTGGGCATCGGCGCGGAGACCCGCGTCGTTCCCTGGGAAGCGCTCGAACGGCGCGAGGACCTGCGGTTCTCCGTCGCGCTGAACGGGTCGGAGATCGAGAACGCGCCCAAGGTGAAGAGCGATCAGATCGCTGATCTGCGCAACAGCGACGCGAACAAGGATATCTACGCGTTCTACAACGTCGATCCTCGTCGGGACTGGGCGACGGGAACCGACCGCATGGGGCAGACCATGTTCGCGTCGGCTTCGAGCATGACCGACAGCGCGATCGTCAATCGCCAGGGTGAGACGCTGGGCGAGATCGATGACCTGATCATCGGCTTCGATCGCGGCACGGCGCCGTACGCGGTGGTTTCGTTCGGCGGTGTTGTCGGCATCGGCTCGGAAACCGTGGCGGTCCCGGTGCGATCGCTCACCTGGGATCGGTCCGAGGACCGCTTCGAGCTCCCGCTGAACCGCGAGCGGCTGCAGTCGGCTCCGGACTTCGACTCGGAAAACCTCGATGGGATCGAGGACGAGGCCTGGCGGGACGAAACCCGTCGGGTCTTCGGCGATGTGCCTCGGATGGATCGCACCGATGACCGGCGGAGCAACCCTCAGGACACCCGCGATCGGGCGAATCGGAACCTTGACGCGTACGTGCTCGTGAGCAAGGTTCGCGGGATGGAGGTGGTCGGGTCCGGCGACGAGAAGCTCGGTTCCATCCAGGACGTGATTCTCGATCGCAACAGCGGCCATATCGGCTTCGTGACCATCGAGGTCGGCGGGACGATGGGGATCGGGGCGGAACTCGTCGCGGTTCCCTGGGAGGCGCTGAACCGCATCGGTGAGAGCCGGGTTCGGCTGAAGACCACCAAGGCCGATCTCGAGAACGCGCCTCGCGTCAAGAGCGAGCGCATCGGTGATCTGAACGACCGCCAGTTCACGCAGCGGATCTACTCGTTCTACAACGTTGAGGCGAGGCCCATGCTCGACCGCAACCATCGCTACAACTGGCACAACGATGCCGATCATCGCAACCCGGATACGCGTCGCTGATCGGCTGAGCGATCGCCAACTATGAACCCGCGTCGGCGGCGGCTTCCCACAGGGGGCCGCCGCTGTTCATTGTGTGGGGGCTACCGATACAGGCACCCGTGCGGATTCGAGGTCTGCGGTGCGGCTTCGCCAACGCTCGGCCTCGGACGCGAACCGGGTGTTGCCGGTCTGCCTGTGGCGGTCTTCGTAGAAGAGTGCGAGTCGCCTCGCTGCACGGGCGATGTCGCGGATCTCAGCGTCGGGCGATTCGGCGAGCTCGCCGTATACGCGCAGGAACTCGGCTTCGGCTTCGTCGTAGCGCCCGAGCCCTTCGAGTGCGTCGCCCGCGATGAACCGGAGCATGGCGCGGGCTCCGGGGTGGAGGTCCGGTCGTTCACGGAACTCGCGGGTAAGCGAGAGCGCGAGATCGTACTGGCCGACTTGCGAGGCGAGCACGGCGAGATCGGGCGCGAACTCTGACTCGACGAGCGGCTCGCCCGTTTGCGCCGTCACCTCATCAGTATGGGCGACGATCGCGTCGAAGGCGTCCTCGGAGCGGGCCTGGCGACGGAGGCACGTGACGAGGTATCGCATGGCCTGTCGCGACTGCGCGTGATCGATGCCGAAGTACTTGACGCGACCTTCGTAGACCGTTCGGAAGTGTCGCGCGGCCTCTTCGAGTTTGCCCTGCTCGCGGAGCGCCCCGGCGAGGTTATTGAGCACCGCGAGGGTCACGGGGTTGTCTGCGCCGCGGTCCTCGACGTGCTGCCCGTGCACGACGCGAAGTTCAGCCTCGGCCTCTTCGAGCTTGCCCGAGCGGAGCAGGACGATCGCGAGGTTGCCCCGAGCGGTCACGGTGCTGGGGTGGTCCGCGCCGAACTGCGCTGTCCGAAGGGTAATCTCTTCGCGGACGAACGAGGCGGCGGCTTCGTAGTTTCGACGTGCCATCGCGATACGACCGAGCATGCTGAGTGCGCGGTAGGTCTGGTGGTGCCGTTCGCGCATCCGGCGTCCGGCGTTGAGGGCTTCCTGCGCGAAAGTCTCCGACTCGTCCAGACGGCGCAGGTTGTAGAGGACCCGGGAGAGCTCGAGCATGGCGGATGCGGTGTCGGGGTGCTGGTCACCGAAAGTCGATCGGTAGAAATTGAACGCTTCGCGGATCATGGGTTCGGCATCGTCGTACCTTCCCTGCCGATCGCGGAGTACCCCATGGCGTGGATGCGCCGGATGGTGCGCTCGTCGTCGGGACCGAACAGCTGGCGCGTGGTCTCGAGGCTCTCTGTGAAAACGGGATCGGCATCGAGCAGGCGACCCATGTCGAGCATGAGGAAGCCGAGGTTGTTCAGGATGGTGAGCGTGGTGTTGTGGGTCGGGCCGAGGTGCTCGCGGGCGAGGCTGAGGGCCTCGCTGTAATGGCGATCGGCGCCTTCGATATCGGAGCGCGACTGGGCGACTGCGCCGAGAGCGCTGCGCGTCGCGATGGCTCGCTGGGAGTGCGGTCCGAGTGTCTGCTCGTAGGCGTGGAGCGCCTCGGTGTAGAGTTCTTGTGCTCGGTCATTGAGCCCGAGGCGGTTGCATGTGCTCGCGAGCAAGTCGATGGCGTTGAGCGTGGGCGGCGAGGTCGTTCCGGCGTGTTCGCGGAAGAGCTCGACGGCGGATTCCAGGACCGGCACCGCCTGCTCCAACAGCCCGACCGAGGACATGGCCCCGCCGAGGCTGTCGAGGAGCTGGGCCCGGACGAGCGGCTGATCGGCGAACGCCAGTTCCATGGCTTCGAGGCCGGGCTGGAAGACCGCTTCGTCGAGCGCTTCGCGCGCGACGTTGGCGAAGTTCACGCCGCCGAGTTGGTCGGAGAGTTCGCTGCGCAGGTTCTCGAGCTGCGCATCGTTCGCGCCGGTCAGTCTCGCATCCAACTGAGCGGCGTCGATGGTGGCCTCGCGTACGCGCTGGCCCATCTGCTCGATGTCGAGGCGTTCGAACTGTTCGGCTTGGAAGGCGGCGACCTGTTCGAGTTCCTGTGCCCGCCTTTCGGCGATGGCCTCCGCCTCGATGGCGCGGTCGCGCTCCTTCTCGGCGGCCTGTCGCTGCTCGGCTTCGGCGTTGCGGGCGCGGGCTTCGCCGAGGGCGAAGTTGATCGAAACGGCGGTCGCGCCGAGCAAGCCCGCGAGCAGGACGGCTGCTGCGAGGACGCCCGATCGGTTGCGCTGGACGAACCGGCTCGCGCGATACGCCAGCGTGTCGGGGCGTGCGAGAACGGGGAGGGATTCGCGCAGGCGTCGAAGGTCGTCGGCGAACTGCTGGACTGTGGCGTACCGTCGATCGGGCTCCTTGCGGAGTGCCATCAGCACGACCCATTCGACATCGCCGGAAAGCATGGTGCGCAGGCGGGCCGGATCGACGCCGCGGAGATGGCTGAGCTCGCCGGTGGTCAGCGTCGACGTGTGATCCGTCGAGGGGTTGGCGACAACGACGCTCGGACGCGTCGGGGCGTCGTCGCAGATTGCGCGTTCGAGGTCCCGCCATGCATCGCCGCGGACGCGGTACGGGCGGCAACCGGTGAGCAGCTCGTAGAGGATGACACCGAGCGAATAGACATCGGTCGCGGTGGTGACGGCGTCGCCGCGAACCTGCTCGGGGCTGGCGTACGCGGGCGTCAGGCGTCGTTCGACGGTGAGCGTTGCCTCGTACTCCTCGGCGCTGGCCTGTTCGAGGACCTTGGCGACGCCGAAGTCGAGCAGTTTCACCGTGCCGTCGGGCGTGACGAGGATGTTGGCGGGCTTGAGGTCGCGGTGGACGATCAGGTTCCGGTGCGCGTGGGCGACCGCGTCGCAGACGGTGCGGAACAGATCGACGCGCTGCGGAACGGTGAGGCGTTTGTCGTCGCAGTACTCGTCGAGGCGTTTGCCCTCGACGTACTCCATGATGAAGTACGGCGAGCCGTCAGGGAGCGAGCCGCCGTCGATGAGCTTGGCGATGTTCGGGTGATCGAGGTTGGCGAGGACACGGCGTTCGCGATCGAAGCGGGTAAGGATCTCTTCGGTGTCGAGTCCGCGGCGGATGAGTTTGATGGCGACGCGCCGATCGAAGGTCTCGTCGTCGCGTTCGGCGAGGTAGACACTGCCCATGCCGCCGGCACCGATTCGCTGAAGGACGCGGTACGGCCCGATGCGTGTGCCGACGGTGGGGTCGGCGGCGTCGGCGAGTTCGGGGGACTGTTCGAGGGCGGACTTGCCGAGAAAGCCCGAGGCGCGGTGGTGTGCGTCGAGGAGACTTTGGACGTCGTGGAACACTTCCTCATCACCGGCGCACTGCTCGCGGAGCCATGCCTTGCGCTTCGCGGCGGGCTGCTCGAGTGCTTCGTCGAAGAGGTGCTCGACCCGGTCGGCCTCGCCCGCGCTCATGCCGCGTCCTCCGGGTGGTCCCCGAGTTCGCGGAAGAGCCAGGCCCGGGCGAACTGCCAGTGCCGGTCGACGGTTCGGCTGGGGATGTCGAGGACGGTTGAGACTTCCGCACCGGTCAGGCCGCCGAAAAAGCGGAGTTCGACGATTCGCGCCTTGTCCGGGTAGCGTTCGTGGAGTTTCGCGAGGGCGTCATCGAGGGCGACGAGGTCGGTGTGTTCGTTTTCGTTGGCGAGCATACCGGTGTCGAGAAGTAGTCGTTTGCGGTCGCCGCCTCGCTTCAGGGCGTTGCGCGCGCGTGCGGCGTCGACGAGGATTCGCCGGATAGCTTGCGACGCGATGGCGAGGAAGTGGGCCCGACTCTCCCAGACCACGCGATCCTGATTGACCATTCGGAGGTAGGCCTCGTGAACCAGGGCGGTGGCCTGGAGTGTGTGGTCGGGCCGTTCGGCCTTGAGGTGGTACTCAGCGATGGCGCGGAGTTCCTCATAGAGCATCGGCAGGAGCACATCGACGGCGCGATCATCGCCGGCGGCGACCTGATCGAGCAGTTGAGTGATGTCGTCCTTTTTGTGCATCCGGCGTCTATCGAGCGAAGTGAACAAAGCGGGCCCGATGGACCCTTCGCGTGGCGAACGGCACGGGTTCGCTCAATCCTGCAATTCTACGGATGCTCGGTGCAGATACGAGCGGTTCACGACCGGGGGTTTCCCGAGCGGCGGACGTATCGGACCCGTGAGGAACAAAACGACACGCGGCCCGGACGAGCCGGGCCGCGAGTGCGTTGGGAAGTGACCCCACGGGGATTCGAACCCCGGTCTTCAGGATGAAAACCTGATGTCCTAGACCTGACTAGACGATGGGGCCATTCTTTTCCACTCGCGAGGAGCGGTCACCCGATCCGTCCGGAAAACCGGCTGGACGTCGGAATCGGGGCGGGCATTGTAGCCATCGCGCCAAATTCCTCAACGGCTTTCACGACGTCGGGGCAAAAAACACGGATGGCGGGGCAAAAACCGCCGATGAACCGAGTATGGACACTCCTCTTCCGAGCCTGAATACGCGGATTCCGAGACCGGCCATCCGAGTGCTCGCGGCGGGAGCGTTCCTCATCGCGTTCTTCACGCTGACCAGCCTGATCGACCCTTCGCAGTCCACGGCGACGGAGTCCATGGGCACCGAGCGGGGCGAGGTCTACGGGCCCGTGCTTGGCGGAGGCGGCGAGGACCCGGTCGAGCGGATGCTCGGCCAGTTGCCGACCGACGCGAATGTGCTGGGCACCCTTGAAGGGCGTCACGCGGTGGTCATTATCACGGCGGGCGAACTTGAAGCCAGGTACAGCGTGTTCACTCCTCAGGGCGAAGCGCGCGTGATCGAAGCGACGCTCAACGAGTTGTACGACCGTGTCCCCGATCTGGATATCGAGGGTATGCTTTCCTCCGGGTACGGCGATGTGGATCAGAGCGTGCCGATCGATCTCGACGACGGCTGGATGTACTGAGGCGGTTTCGAGGGTCGGATTTCGACTCGGGGCGAGACAACGCCTAGATTCCGCGTATGTCCCGCGATCTAAACACACACCGTGAACACCTCGGTTTGACACCATCGATGGCGACACCACCGATTGCGGCTTCGGCGCGCGTGATCGTTCTCTTCGGTGGGTCGTTCGACCCGCCGCACATCGGGCATCGGCGGTTGGCGGTCGCCGCGCGGGACGCGATCGGCGCGGACTGGCTTCTGGTGATCCCGGCTGGTCGGTCTCCTCATAAGGGGTCGAGCACGCTGTTCGACGGGGAAGATCGGATCGATTTGGTGAAATGCGCCTTCGGCGGTGCGGAGCGGGTCTCGGTCAGCCGGATGGAAGTCGACCGGATGCGCAACGAACCGGATCGCCCGAGTTACACGGTAGAAACGCTGCACACGCTGCGCGAACACCTGCCGGCGGGTGTCCGGCTGCGCTTGCTGATCGGAGCGGACCAGGCGTTGAGTCTGCACCGGTGGCGCGAGCCGCGGGCGATCATGGCGATTGCGGAACCGCTGGTCATGCGCCGGGCGGGCGACGACGAGAGCGCCGAGTCGCTGGCGGCACGGATCGCATCGAATTGGAATGACGGAACGGCGGGTCTGGGTCCGGCGGACTGGCATAGGCGCGTTGTG
>Ga0209578_10002413_pt1 | contig 15596 bp, 18 predicted proteins | sample tdAd472_FD_187127 | JGI IMG/M metagenome (GOLD analysis project Ga0209578, IMG submission 187127) | Marine sediment microbial communities from the Atlantic coast under amendment with organic carbon and nitrate - tdAd47.2 (SPAdes)... | ecosystem: Environmental > Aquatic > Marine > Coastal >...
GGTGTGCCTGCAGCGCGCGGGTCTGCGTCGGGCTGAAATTGGATACGCCGATTTGGCGGATCTTGCCCGCCTCGATCAGGTCTTCCAGCGCGCGGGCCACCTCTTCCCAGGGGGTCAGCAGGTCCGGCCGGTGAATCTGGTAGAGGTCGATCTGCTCCACGCCCAGCCGGTCCAGAGAGGCCTCACAAGCCGACACCAGATAGTCCCGGCTGGAATTATAGGGCTCAGGCGGAATGATCCCGCCCTTAGTGGCCAGCACCATGCGGCGGCGGCGTTCAGGGCTCGCCGCGATCACCTTGCCCAGCAGGGCCTCGGCGGCGCCAAACCCTGGCCCGCCATAGCCATAGACGTCGGCGGTATCTATCAGGCTCATGCCCAGATCCAGCGCCGTCTCGATCAATGTCTCGGCCTGAGACAGGCTGTGCCCCAGAAAGCGCCAGCAGCCATAGCCGAGCGCGCCGACTTCCGGTCCCGTCGTGCCGATTTTTACCTGACGCATGAAGCTTTCCTCACTGACAGGCGATCAGGCCATAGGCGGCTGCCTTCGGCAAGTCCATGCCTTTTAAGCGCCACCTTCCCTCCCTAGATAGCAAGCGTCGGGCTGCCGCATGGTATGCGGGTGGACGAAAACGTCCCAGCGTCGTAAAGGGCCCAACAGATTTTCAGCCTGCCGCTCCGAGGAGATTTTTCATGGCCGTTCGCGTTGCAATCAATGGTTTTGGCCGTATCGGCCGTCTCGTCCTTCGTTCGATCATCGAGCATGACCGCAAGGACATCGAAGTCGTTGCGATCAACGATCTCGGTCCGGTCGAGACAAATGCCCACCTGCTGCAGTATGATTCTGTGCATGGTCGGCTGCCTTACGAGGTCAAGGTTGAGGGCGACACGATCATCGTTGGCGACCGCAAATTCCTCTGCACCGCCGTGCGCGACCCCGCTGACCTGCCGCATGCCGAGCTGGACATCGACATCGCGATGGAATGCACCGGCATCTTCGCCGACAAGGAAAAGGCCTCTGCCCACCTGAAAGCCGGCGCCAAGCGCGTTCTGGTCTCCGCTCCGGCCACCAATGCCGACAAGACCATCGTTTATGGCGTGAACCATGACACGCTGACCAAGGATGACCTTGTCGTCTCCAACGCGTCCTGCACCACGAACTGCCTGTCCCCGGTCGCCAAGGTTCTGAACGACACGGTCGGCATCAAGCGCGGCTACATGACGACGATCCACTCTTACACAGGCGACCAGCCGACGCTGGACCGCATGCACAAGGATCTCTATCGCGGCCGCGCGGCTGCCATGTCGATGATCCCGACCTCCACCGGCGCTGCCAAGGCCGTCGGCCTGGTCCTGCCGGAACTGAAGGGCAAGCTGGATGGCTCCTCCGTGCGCGTGCCGACGCCGAACGTCTCCGTCGTTGACCTGGTGTTCGATGCCGGCAAGCCGACCAATGTTGACGAGATCAACAATGCCATCATCGCCGCCGCTGACGGCGCCATGAAAGGCGTGCTCGGCTACACCGACAAGCCGCTGGTCTCCTCTGACTTCAACCACGACGCCCACTCCTCCACCTTCGCCCTGCCGCAGACGCAGGTCATTGAAGGCACGATGGTTCGCGTCCTGTCCTGGTATGACAATGAGTGGGGCTTCGCGACCCGCATGAGCGACACTGCGCTCGTCATGTCCAAACTGATCTAGGGCCCGTTCCCAGGCGGCTGAAAGGATTCCTCATGAGCGGACCCGACCAGGCAGAATTCTGGAATTCCAGATTCAGCGAAGACGGGTTTGCCTATGGAGAGCGTGCCAGCCGCCTGCTGATGGGCTTTTCAGACCTGTTCCGTCCCGGCCAGAAGGCGCTTGTTCCGGCAAGCGGTGAAGGCCGGGACGCTGTATTTCTGGCCCGGCTCGGCCTGGATGTGACCGCTGTGGACATGTCCGCCTCCGGCCTCTCCAAAACCGAAGACCTGGCTGCCAGCCACGGCGTTTTCGTCACCTGTATCGAAGCAGACCTGGCCAGTTGGGACTGGCCAGAAGGCCGCTTCGATCATGCCGCGATCATGTTCGCGCACATGCCACCAGACTTCCGGCCCGCTTTTCACACCCGCCTTCTGGGCGCCCTGAAGAGCGGCGGCCACCTGTTCCTGGAAGGCTTTACCAAGGACCAGAGCCAGTATCAGGAGAGCCACCAGTCCGGCGGCCCGCCCAATCCTGCCCTGCTATATGACCCCGCAGAGATCAAAGCCGATTTCGCCGGCGGCGAGCCCGTTTCCTTCTGGACCGGCATCGAGACCCTGAGCGAAGGCCCCTATCATACCGGACCGGCCGCCCTGTTGCGCGCCGTATTCCGCAAAACGGAGAGCAAGTAATGTCCAGCTTCAAACGCATCGCCGATGCCGGGGATCTGACCGGCAAGACCGCCCTGGTCCGCGTTGATTTCAACGTGCCGATGGAGAACGGCAAGGTGACTGATGATACCCGCCTGCGCGCGGCGCTCGGCACGGTGAACGCCCTGCGCGATGCTGGCGCGAAAGTTGTGCTGATGGCCCATTTCGGCCGCCCGAAAGGCCAGATTGTTCCGGAGATGAGCTTGGAGCCTGTCGCCGAAGCCTTCTCGAAAGTGCTCGGCACGCCGGTACATTTCGCAGAGAATTGCGGCTTTGGCCCAAAGGCGAAATCCTTTGTGCAAAGCCGCCCTGCGGGCGATGTCATCCTGATGGAGAACACACGGTTCGAACCGGGCGAGGAAAAGAACGATAAGGATTTGTCAGAGCGCATGGCCGCGCTGGGCGACATCTACGTCAATGACGCCTTCTCTGCCGCCCACCGCGCACACGCCTCCACCGAAGGCATCACGCACTTCCTGCCCGCCTATGCCGGTGTCACGATGGAAGCCGAACTCGACGCGCTGGAGAAAGCCCTCGGCACGCCGGAACGCCCAGTGCTGGCCGTTGTCGGCGGCGCGAAGGTCTCCTCCAAGATCGATCTTCTGAAGAACCTCGTCACCAAGGTGGACAAGCTGGCGATTGGCGGCGGCATGGCGAACACCTTCCTGGCCGCCAAGGGCATTAATGTCGGCAAATCCCTGTGCGAACATGACCTGGCAGACCTTGCCCGCGAGATCATGGAGATCGCCGGGAAGAATGAGTGCGAAATCCTGCTTCCGGTGGATGTCGTCGTCGCAAAGGACTTCGCGCCCTATGCCGAGAACCGCACCTGCGCGCCGGAGGACGTGGCCGCAGACGAGATGATCCTCGACGCCGGCATGAAGACCGTGGCCCAACTGGTCGCCGCCATGGGCAAATCGAAAACGCTGGTCTGGAACGGGCCTTTGGGCGCGTTCGAAATGTCGCCCTTTGACAAGGCAACGGTCTCTGCCGCCCAGGCTGCCGGCATCCGCGCCAAGGAAGGCAAGCTCGTCGCTGTGGCCGGCGGAGGCGACACGGTCGCCGCCCTGAACCATGCCGACGCGGCCCGCGACTTCACCTTCGTCTCAACCGCAGGCGGCGCCTTCCTGGAATGGATGGAAGGCAAGCCCCTGCCCGGCGTTGAAGCCCTCAAATCCTGATCTTCTGATCTGATTCACCCCTTCAGGCCTGTCCCCTTCCGGGACAGGCCTTTTTGTGCCTGCGGCAAATCGCGCAGCATGCGGAAGAATGACAACGTTCCCATAAGCCGCGCTGCCAGCACGACAGCAAAACTCGATTGCTGCATTGCACCCTGTTTCGCCTGCAGTCTGAGCCCTCTGGTCCCTGTCTATTCGGGCAAAATCCCCCAAATCGCTTGTCTGACAGGCGATTCGGCACATTAACGCTTTGCCTGGCCCATAGCGGTTGACCCCTGAAAAAGGCACGGTACTTGAATGCAAACTTTGCAAATGTCGCAATCAAGGATCTGTTGAGAAACTCATATGACCAAAGCTACCATGGCCCGGCAAATTGCCGAGAAGAATGGCTTCATCGCCGCGCTGGACCAATCCGGCGGTTCCACCCCGAAAGCGCTGCGTCTGTATGGCGTCAATGAAGACGCCTATTCCAATGATGAGGAAATGTTCGGCCTGATCCATGATATGCGCGCGCGCATCATCAAGGCCCCGGCCTTCAATGGCGAGAAAGTCATCGGCGCAATTCTCTTTGAACGGACCATGGATGGCGATATCGACGGAACGCCGACCGCTGAATATCTCTGGAACGAACACCAGGTTGTTCCTTTCCTGAAAGTGGACAAGGGCCTGGCCGATGAAGCCAATGGCGTTCAGCTGATGAAGCCAATGCCCGATCTGGACCATCTTCTGGAGCGCGCCAACACCAAAAGCATCTATGGCACCAAGATGCGCTCCGTCATCAGCGCTGCCAATGCCGAGGGCATTGCCGCTATTGTGGCACAGCAATTTGACATCGGCCGTCAGATCCTCGGCCATGGCCTGATGCCGATCATCGAGCCGGAAGTCACGATCACGATCGCCGACAAGGCCGAGGCCGAAGAGATCCTTCTGGCAGAGATCCTGAAACAGCTTGACGCGCTGGGCGAAGACAAGAAAGTGATGCTGAAACTTTCCCTGCCGACCAAGGCAAACCTCTACAAGCCGCTGGTTGATCATCCGCGCGTGATGCGTGTTGTCGCCCTGTCCGGCGGCTATTCCCGCGAGGACGCCTGCGACAAGCTCGCCGCAAATGACGGCATCATCGCCAGCTTCTCCCGCGCGCTGACCGAAGGCCTGTCTGCCGACCAGAGCGATGAGGAATTCAACACAACCCTCGCCGCCACGATCGACAGCATTTATCAGGCCTCCAAGGCCGGCTGCTAGGCGCGTCAGACCCCTGATCTTTAAAGGCGGCCTTTTCAGAGGCCGCCTTTTTCATGCCGGCTGCCAGACCAGGCTCAGGTATTCACTGTCTTCAGGCCCGCTTCAGGATACCGGGCGCCCTGCACTGTGCCTGGAGCGAAGGCCTGATCCAGCCGCGCAAGATCGTCCGCGGTCAACGCAATCTCCGCCGCAGCGACATTGGCTTCCAGATAGGAAACGCGCTTGGTGCCTGGAATGGCAAAGACACCCTCCCCCTGATGCAGCACCCAGGCGAGGGCGATTTGTGCCGGGTTGGCTTCATGCGCTGCAGCCATGGACTTGAGAACATCCAAACGCGCTACATTCTGCTTCAGGGCATTCTCCTTAAAGCGTGGTGACAAACGCCTGAAATCATCCTCCGCCAAAGCCTCCCGTGAGGTGATCTGACCAGACAACATACCCCGCCCCAGCGGACTGTAGGCAACCAGGGCAATCCCCAGTTCGAGGCAGGCCGGCAGTACCTCTGCCTCGACATCGCGTGTCTGGAGTGAGTATTCCGTCTGCACGGCTGAAACCGGATGGATGGCATGGGCACGGCGCAGCGTATCCGCCGAAACCTCCGACAGGCCAATGGCCTTGACCTTCCCCTCTTCCACCAGCCGCGAAAGGGTTCCGATCGCCTCCTCTAGGGCATAGTCCGGCGAGTAGCGGTGCATGTAATAGAGATCTATTGCCTCAACCCCAAGGCGCTTTAGCGAGGCCTCACAGGCAGTACGGATATATGAGGGGGAATTGTCGATTACCCGCTGATAGGCTTGGGTACCGTCTTCCTTGTCGCGCCGGATGCCGAATTTAGTGGCGATAAAGGGCGTTCCCGTCACCTCCTTCAGAAACCGGCCGAGCAGGACTTCATTATGGCCGTCGCCATACATGTCTGCTGTATCGAACAAAGTGACACCAAGCTCCATCGCACGGTGCAACACCGCAAGCGACTGGGCATCATCTGTCTCACCATAGAATTCTGACATGCCCATACAGCCAAGCCCGATGGCTGCCTGAGACGTGCCGGTATGTCCAAATTTACGGATCAAATTCATTTCGTTAGTCTCCTTACTATGTGCATGTAACTGAACTGCGGCGCAGTCTTGCAGACCCGCAGGGCGCTATGGCTGGGACAGAATTGTCGCGTCTGCACTCAATTGCCGGATAATCTGCGTCGTCGTCGCCAAGGCCTCATCCGGAATGCCCTGCATCAGCTGGCCGATGCGGCGATAATATTCAGGCATGATCTTCTGCAGCAGATCTTCCCCTTCTGTGGTCAGCCTGATCTTCACACTGCGGGCGTCTTCACTATCTGGCAGACGGGCTACCAGCCCATCTGCCTCCAGGCGCTGTAAAAGCCCAGTCATTGTCGCGCGGGTGACGCCTTGCTTGGCCGCAAGGTCTACCGGGCGCGCGCTTTCATCACGCTCCCGCATCAGCAGGACCAATGTAATCCACCGCCCATGCGTCAAGCCGAATGTTTCAAGAAAACTGTCCAGTTCTACAAGCAGATCTGATCCACATTTCATAACGCCCAGAAACAGCGAAAGACGCTCGTGTGGAACAGACCCGTATTTATGCGCGAACCGGTCCAGAATGCCTTGTTGAGGAAGATCCTTGAGCAGAAACATGCCAGTTAGTTAGGAGCCTAACAGAGTAGCGTCAAGGGAGCGTATGGCTTGCCTGCTTGACGATGCGGTCTGTACGCCTCACATCGCGCTGATGAGCGACACAGATTATATCCGCCCGCGCACACGGCTTTACCTGATCACCCCGCCCCGGATCGAGGATGTGGACGGCTTTGCCGCCCTGCTCGAAACGGCGCTGAATGCAGGGGATGTTGCGTGTCTGCAGCTGCGCCTAAAGACTTCAGAAGGCGAAATTGACCCGGACGCGACGCGCGCCGTCGGCAAGGCCGTAACAGAGATGGCACAGGCCTATGGCGTGGCCGTACTGGTCAATGACAGCCCGGACCTGGCCATGGAGCTGAACGCGGATGGCGTGCATCTCGGCTGGGAGGACATGCCGGTCAAAAAGGCGCGCGAGCTGGTCGGCAAGGAGATGATCATTGGCGCAACCGCCAAGAACTCCCGTCATGTTGCCATGCAGGCCGGCGAAGACGGCGCGGACTATGTCGCCTTTGGCGCCTTCTACCCCACCGACACCAAGACCGGCACGGTGCAGGCGAGCCCGGACCTGCTCGAAATCTGGCAGGAAAGCATGGAGATCCCCTGCGTCGCGATTGGCGGCATCACGGTGGACAATGCCGAAGCGCTGATCACTGCAGGCGCAGACTTTGTGGCCGTTTCCTCAGGCGTGTGGAACCACCCGGCCGGTGCCCCGGCCGCAGTGGCAGAGTTCAACAAGATCCTGGACCGTCTGGACCAGACCAAAGCCTAGAATTCGGATGGCGCCGTTGATGTGCCCGCCGCAGCAGCAGGTGGCGGCGTGCCAGCTTTCATTTCCTTCAGCTCCCGCACATCATCGCTGATGCGGAAGAACAGCATGTAAAGCTCGCACATGAAGCGCCAGAACAAGAGGCTGACCGCGCCGCCGATAATCGCCGCGACGATCATGCCGATGCCGCCGATAAAGCTCTGGCTGACCATCACCCCAAGGCCTGACAACAGCATGATGACCGCATACAACGCGATGCCGATCAGACCGATATAATACAGCACCTTGATCAGCGTTGTGCCGATCAGTTTGTCAAAAGTTAGAAAGCGTTGAAACATGGCTTGCCCCCTTCTTTGGTAGTGGAATGCCCATTCTGCTCATGATTGCAGGGCTTTGTGAATACTGGCGGGAAGAACCAGCCCGGTTTATAAGGCCCCGCCCGCTTTGCAGGCGGATTAACACACCCCGGCTTGACCGTTTCAGGCCAAAGGCTTACGCCCCCGCCAAACCTTCAAAAGGATACCTCCCATGGTCAAAATCAATGGCAATGAGATCAAGCCCGGCAATGTCATCGAACATGATGGCAGCGTCTGGCGCGCCCTGAAGACCGCTTCCGTCAAGCCCGGCAAGGGCGGCGCGTTCAATCAGGTGGAACTGCGCAATCTGTTGAACGGCTCCAAGGCCAACGTCCGTTTCCGCTCTTCCGAGACAGTTGAAAAGGTCCGCCTGGAGCAGAAAGACCACCAATTTCTGTTCGCAGATGATGACGCCTTCACCTTCATGGATCAGGAAAGCTTCGAGCAGATTGCCATTCAGCGTGACTTCATTGGCGACCAGGGCGCCTTCCTGCAGGACGGCATGACGGTCGAGATCGAATTCTATGGTGAGCAGCCGATCGGCGTCTCCCTGCCGGAACAGGTGATCCTGGAAGTCGAGGAAACCGAGCCGGTCGTCAAAGGCCAGACCGCGGCGAACAGCTTCAAGCCCGCCAGCTGTACCGGCGGCGTGCGCGTCATGGTGCCTCCCTTTGTCGGCACGGGCGAGAAGATCGTCGTGCAGACCGCTGATTCCACTTATCTCCGCCGCGCAGACTAAGGCCAGACATGTCCAAACCCTCCCCCGTCGGAACCGTGATGATTGCAGCCGCCCGCGCTGCAGGCCGCGCCCTCGCGCGCGACTTTGGTGAAATCGAAAACCTGCAGGTTTCCAAGAAGGGCCCTGCCGATTTCGTCTCCAATGCAGATCACCGTGCAGAAGAGATCATCTACACCCAGCTGTCCAAGGCCCGTCCGGGCTATGGCTTCATCATGGAAGAAAGCGGCATTGTGGAGGGGACGGACAAGTCCAACAAGTTCATCGTCGATCCACTGGATGGCACACTAAACTTCCTGCACGGCCAGCCGCATTATGCCGTCTCCATCGCGCTGGAGCGTGAAGGCAAGCTGCTGACCGGCGTCGTCTATGATGTCGCCAAGAACGAGATCTTCTGGGCCGAAACCGGCCGGGGGGCGTGGCTGGAGCAGCGCAAACTGCGCGTGGCTGCCCGCAACCGCCTGAACGAAGCCGTCATCGCGACCGGCACGCCCTGGCATGGCAAGTCCGAAGCCGCCCATACCGGCTTTGCCCGCGAATTGCTGGCCATGACGCCTGCCTGTGCCGGCATCCGCCGCTATGGCTCCGCGGCGCTGGACCTGGCCTGGGTTGCCGCAGGCCGCTTTGACGGATTCTGGGAACGCGACCTGAAACCATGGGACATTGCTGCCGGCATCGTTCTGGTGCGCGAGGCAGGCGGCGTTGTTCAGGAGATTGATGGCGGCGATGTGATGTCGACCGGCTCGGTACTGGCCTCCAATGCAGACCTGCAGCCCCTGATCGAGAAGCAACTGCGCCACGCAGCCTCTTTCGGCAAGCAGTCTTAAGCCCGTCCAGAAAAAGTTTCCTGCACACACGGTGTCAGAATTTTCGTGACACAGGTGTCATGTTTTGGCTTTATAGGTCGAAACGGGCAGGAGACATGCATGATACAGCCAGATACAGACGTTCTGATCATTGGCGCCGGGCTTTCCGGCATCGGCGCGGCTGTGCATCTGGGCAAGCAATGCCCGGGCAAGACCTATCAGATCTTCGAGCAGCGCGACGCGATTGGCGGCACGTGGGACCTGTTCCGCTATCCGGGCATCCGCTCTGACAGCGACATGCACACGCTGGGCTACAACTTCAAACCCTGGACCGCCGCCAAGGCGATTGCCGATGGCCCCTCCATCCGCAGTTATGTCGAGGAAACCGCCGACGAGTACGGCATTACGCCCTACATCAAGTTCGGCACCAAGATCGTCAAGGCCGATTGGTCCACTGAGGACCAGGCCTGGCATGTAACGCATGAGGACAAGGCCGGAACACGCGCCGTCACGACATGCCGCTTCCTGTTCATGTGCGGCGGCTATTACAATTATGATCAGGGCTACCGGCCAGACTTTCCGGGTGAAGACAATTTCAAAGGCCAGTTCGTGCACCCGCAGCACTGGCCGGAAGACCTCGACTATTCCGGCAAGAGAGTTGTCATCATCGGCTCCGGCGCAACGGCGATGACTCTGCTGCCCGCGATGACCGACAAGGCCGGGCATGTGACCATGCTGCAGCGCTCACCAACCTATGTCGTCTCGCGCCCGGCCGTGGACAAGCTGGCGAACTTCCTGCGCAAGATCATGCCGGATAGCTGGGCCTACAGCCTGATCCGCTGGCGGAATGTCGCCCTGCAGCAATTCTTCTTCAAGAAGACGCGCAGCAATCCGCAGCAGGCACGAGAGCGCCTGATCGGCATGGTGAAGGAGGAACTCGGCCCTGACTATCCGGTCGAGACGCATTTCAACCCGGCCTACAATCCGTGGGAACAGCGCCTCTGTCTGGTGCCGGATTCCGATCTCTTCAATGCCCTGAAAAGTGGCAAGGCCAGCATCGAGACAGACCATATCGAGACGTTTACGGAGCATGGTATCCAACTGAAATCCGGCAAGACGCTGGACGCAGACATTGTGGTGACGGCCACGGGCCTCAATCTGGTGTTCATGAACGGCGTGGATGTGTCGCTGGATGGCGCGAAGGTCAATCCCGGACAATTGCTGAACTACAAAGGCGTGATGCTGTCCAATGTCCCCAATCTGGCGGTGACGTTCGGCTACACAAATGCGTCCTGGACGCTGAAGGCAGATCTGACGAGCGAATATGTCTGCCGCCTGCTGAACACGATGGACGAAAAGGGCGCGACCTCTGCCATGCCCTACCTTTCCGCCTATCCGAACGAGACGGAGCCCTTTGTGGATTTCTCGTCCGGCTATTTCCAGCGCGTGATGGACCAGTTCCCGCGCCAGCACACCGAAGCGCCGTGGAAGCTGCACCAGAGTTACTTCACGGACCGGAAGAATTTGCGCCAGCTGCCCATTGAAGATGGCGTGATGAAATTCATGCCCCCGCAAGAGGCAAACGCCGCCAAGCCTGCCCTTCAGGCCGCAGAATAGACCCAATCTATCAATCCCCGCACCCGGACCCTATATCTGAGATGTAGGGGCCTGATGCATGGAGATTTGATTATGTGGTTATGGCTTTTGTGGTGGTGCGTGGACGACCATCTGGCAGCGGCCCTGAATACGCCGGGACTGGGAGAATTGCCGATCTGGGTGCCCCTCATCCTGTCGCTCGCCTTTGCCTTCACAATTGATGGCAAGGTGAAGAAGCGGATACGCGGCTGATTTTCTGACCGATAGCAAGCAGCGGGTGGTTCGCCGCCCGTGGATCCGTCAAACCGGGCCTGATTTCACAGCCCGGAGGCGGACATGCGACTAGCAGGAAAAACAGCGATCATTACCGGAGCAAGTTCCGGTATCGGCAAAGCGGCAGCGCGGCGATTTGCAGAAGAAGGGGCCTTCGTCATCCTCGGCGGTCGCCGCGAAGCTGTCCTTGCAGAGATTGCGGAGATGATTTCCAGTGAAGGCGGGCAGGCCCAATTTGTTGCGGGTGATGTCACGTCTCGAGACCATTTTGCCGATTTGAGTAACGCAGCCATGTCGGCGACCGGTCGGCTGGATATCGCCTTCAACAATGCTGGCATCACCGGTGACGGCGATCTTGTCGAGGTCATGGATCCAGCCAATTGGGATCACGTCATCGCAACCAACCTGACCAGCGCCTTCCATGCGGCGCAGGCGCAAATCCCGTTGATGCGCGCAGCTGGAAACGGCGCGCTCATCTTCACATCCAGCTTTGTCGGCCACACCATTGGCCTGCCGGGGATGGGAGCCTATGCGGCCAGCAAGGCCGGTCTGATCGGACTTGTTCAGGTGCTGGCCGTCGAATTGGGGGAGGAGGGTATTCGCGCCAATGCCTTACTGCCCGGCGGGACGCGCACCGGCATGTTGTCGGGCGGGCCAGAGGTGGAAGCCGCGATTGCCGGCCTCCATGCATTGAAGCGGATCGCCGAGCCGGAAGAAATCGCCAATGCAGCCTTGTTTCTCGCTTCTGATGAAGCTCGTTTCATCACCGGGTCGGCCATGCTGGTCGATGGCGGCAATTCCATTTGCAAGGCTTGAGAGTTCAACCTTCCGCAAACTGCAATTCGGCGAGGCGGGCATAGAGGCCGCCCTTGGCGACCAGTTCCTCATGCGTGCCTTCTTCTACGATATGGCCATGCTCCATCACGATGATCCGGTCTGCCCGGCGCACGGTGGAGAGGCGGTGCGCGATGACCAGGGTCGTGCGTCCTTCGGCGGCGTTGGAAATCGCGCGGCGCACAGCCGCTTCGCTTTCTGAATCAAGCGCAGAGGTCGCCTCGTCGAGCAGCAGGACCGGCGCATCCCGTACCAGTGCTCGCGCCAGCGCGACCCGTTGGCGCTGGCCGCCGGACAGGCTGCGCCCCTTCTGGCCAAGGTCGGTATCCAGGCCATCCTTGTCGGCCAGGAAGTCCATCGCCTCAGCCATGCGAGCGGCATGTTCCAGAATGGCGTCATCGGGATTGTCCGTCCCGAACGCAATGTTCTGTCGCGCCGTGCCCGTGAAGAGCGCGGATTCCTGCGGCGCATAGGCAAATTGCTGGCGCCAGTCGCGCGGTGTGGCCTCCAGCGCGGAGACGCCATCCAGCATCACCTTGCCAGACTGCACATCAAACAGACGCAGCGCCAGACGGAAGACGGTCGTCTTGCCCGCACCGCTGGGACCGACAAGGGCCACGAATTCGCCGGGGCGGACGCTGAGAGAGAAATCCTCCAGCGCGGAAACCGTCTCACCACCATAGCGGAAGGTGACATGATCGAAGGTCAGGGCGCCGGTGACCTTTTGCGGCAGGGCAACCGGCTGTATCGGCGCGGAAATTTCCGGTTCCGCATTCAGCACTTCTGCGGCCCGGTCTGCAGCGCCCGCCGCGCGCATCACTTCCCCATAGACTTCCGCGAGCATGCCGAAACCGGACCCTGCATACAGAGCGTAGAGCACCATGGAGGCGAGATCGCCAAAGCTCATCTCCCCCGTCGCCACGGCCCGCGCGCCAAGCCAGAGCACACCGACAAAACCGCCAAACAACAGTATAGAGACCAGCACGATCATCACAGACCGCGCCCCGATCCGGCGCATGGCCGCGGTAAAAGTGGCTTCCACAGCTTCAGTAAAGGCGGCCAGGCGGCTGTCTTCACGGTTATAGGCCTGCACCAGCTCAATCGCGTCGAGCGCTTCAGCCGCTTCCGAGCCCGCATCTGCAAGGCGGGACTGCGCCGTGTTCGACATCTTCCGGATGATCCGACCAATGAACATGACCGGCAGGATGGCAATCGGCAGCATGGCCAGCAGGGTAAGACCCAGCTTCCAGTTGACGACCAGCATCATGGTCAGCGCGCCAAACGTGGTCAGCAATGTACGGGTGGCGAGCGAGGCAGAGGAACCGAGGAAGGTCTCGATCAGGGTCACATCGGCTGTCAGGCGTGAGACAGCCTCGCCCGAGCGCATCTTCGAATGATAGCGCGGCGACAGGGTCAGCAGGTGGGCATAGAGATCGCGTCGTAGGTCTGCTGCGATCCGCTCCCCGAAACGGGAGACAAAATAAAACCGCACTGCCCCCAGAACGCCCGAGAAAATGGCAGCAACCGCCACCCAGAGAAACGCCCGGTCGACCAATTCCAGAAGTTGCGACGGAGAATTCTGTGCCTGCTTACCGGCATCTGCTGCCATTCCCAACAGCATCGGGATAGCCAGGCTGACGGCGGCGGCCAGCACAAGGAAGATCAGCGCGACCATGACTGTCACCCAGTGACGACGCACATAGGGCATCAAAAGCTTCAATGGTTTCAGGCTCTTGGCCTTGGGCCGATTGATCGCAGCCCCCCCGTCAGGCTCTGTTGCGCGGCGGTCATTCACGTATTGGCTATCAGTGTCAGCCATGCTGCTATCAATCCCTTTCAGTGGCCTGTCAGATTCCCTGCGAGCTGCCTCTTGCAGAGATGGCCTCTTTCAGTTACACGCGCCACTTCGAAAACAGGCTGAGACAAGCCCGCGCACCCTAATGACGGCAGAGCGCGGTTGTCCTTTAGAGTTCAAGAGAGGCGAAGGCCATGAAAAAAGAAGGTCATCCCGACTATCACTTCATCACCGTGGTGATGACCGATGGCACCGAGTACCAGACGCGCTCCACTTTCGGCAGCGAAGGCGACCGTCTGGTTCTGGACATCGACTCCAAGTCTCACCCGGCCTGGACCGGTGGCGACGGCAAGATGCTGGACCGCGGCGGCCGCGTCTCCCGCTTCAAAGACAAGTTCAAAGGCTTCATGTAAGCGATTTTCGCTTCGCGTGATGCGTATAGTGGGAAAGCCCTGGCTCTCAGCCGGGGTTTTTCGTTTTGAACCTTACACTTTTGTCAGACAGGGCCGCGCGCCGGTTTGCTTAACCGGGGTTTAACCACGCAGCCCCAGCCTGCCTCCGATACTGACGGAGGTAAGCCATGTCGTTCGCATCGCAGCTCAAACCCATCCTCTCCTCGGTGGCCGTGCTGGCCGGGGTTGCCGCCGCCATTGCCCTGGCCGCGCAGGCGATGACAGAGGTCGCGCCCGAAGAGCAGGATGGCATCGTCTACTGGTCAGATGGCGATTCAGGACGCCTTCCCGACGGCACAAAATTCCGCCTGCACGGCATCGACGCTCCGGAAACCCGCAGCCCGAAACAGATCGGCGGCGCCGATTGCGAATCCGAGCGCGAGCTTGGTTATCTGGCCAAGGAAAAGGTGCTGGAGCTGACAGAAGGCAAGACAATTGCCGTCACCCGCGATTATGGGCCGGATCGCTATGACCGCCTTGTCGTGGACCTCAGCATTGATGGCGAGGGTCTGGCCAAGACACTGATCGCTGCCGGGACACATCAGGCCTGGGACTATGATGGCGGCGACCCGAAGCCGGACTGGTGCTCACCCAAATACAAGCGCGCAGCAAAGTCTCTAACCCCATAAGATGACCGCCAGGTGGTTGCGGTCATCAGCTGAGCGCTTAGGCTTCAGGCATTGACGACCGCACTGTAGGAGGCCGCCCATGCCGCGCCCGCCCCTCTTCCACCCTGTTGCCCTCAGCGCCGCATTGTTGAGCCTGAGCGTGATTGCAGCTTGTGGGGATGGAGGGCCCGTGCGGCCGTCCTCCTATGCGCCGCAGGAGACCGGGCCGCGACAGGATGCGACAGTCATAAGCTCTGATGAGACAATCCGCGTCCTGTCTGCCGACACGCGCCTCGCCTTTGCGGCGGCTCAATTCACGGCTGGCAAGACGCTGTATGAAGCCGGTGAGGCCGAGAATGCGGTCTGGCATTTCTCTCATATTGGCGCAGACATCCCCGATCCGGAACGCGCTGCCCTGCAAGTTATCGGCTTTGACACAAACCGCTTCGACAATATTGCACTGGCTATCGAAGCAGGCGCGCCGCCGGAAGATATTGACGCACGCCTCGCCGCCGCCGATGCGCACCTGACGGACATGTTCAGCCTGACAGAGAATGATCCTGCCGCCCTGGTCGGCTTCCTGATGGACAATTGCGTGACCGAATATGAAGCGGGCGTGGTGGATTCCGCCATTACGGAACCGCACCGCTATGAGCTGGCCTATGGCTTGGCGGCAGAGGCACGCAGCCTGGCCTATCAGCTTGAAGAAGCCAGTGATCTGCAGATGGAAACGGAATTGCTTGTCCGCATGTGGCCAAGTGATGGGCCTGTCATGTCAGGCGCAACAGCCCCTGTGCCCCTTCTGGCAACACAGGCCTCCCGCGTGAAGCTGCAGGCTTCAATTCTCGACTAGTTTGTCAATCAAGCCGATCGCCTCAATGGAGCTCCAGTCCGCATCGCCTGCCAGGCGGGCAATTT
>Ga0209578_10002414_pt1 | contig 15593 bp, 13 predicted proteins | sample tdAd472_FD_187127 | JGI IMG/M metagenome (GOLD analysis project Ga0209578, IMG submission 187127) | Marine sediment microbial communities from the Atlantic coast under amendment with organic carbon and nitrate - tdAd47.2 (SPAdes)... | ecosystem: Environmental > Aquatic > Marine > Coastal >...
TGTTGGGATCCTGGTTCCTACGCGCGGTGCAAAGTAATCGCCTGCAACTCCCGGCGCGCGTTACCTGTGCAGGCTTTGACAGAACCACTCCGCAAGCAGATGCAGTATTCAACGTCTTGAGACAGCAGGGCACGCTCGTCGAGAATGCACCGGTTGGTGAGAAGACCTCCGTTCAAATGTTCGGGTTCAGCCATCCGGATGCGGAGTTGCGTGCTGCCGGGGCCTGGGCGCGCGCGGAACTCGAGAAGCAATCCGATCAACACATCGCGATCGTAGTCTCCGATCTCGAACAGAACGCCCCGCGAGTCGGCCGATTGATTCGGGACGGCTTCGTTCCGGGTTGGCAATATGCCAAGTCGAGGCAGGCGGCTTCGGTCAACGTCTCATACGGTCGGCGCTTGAGCGAGTATCCGGCGATCGAGATCGCATTGCTGCTGCTGCGATGGTCACATCGGGAACTCAAGGGTCGAGATGTCAGCTTGTTGTTGCGCTCGTTATTTGTCGGAGCCACCGCAACCGACGGACGGGCACGACTCGAGCTCGAGTTGCGAAAAGCTCCGGACCGGGAGTGGTCGCCAGAGCGGCTACTGACAGCGCTTGCAGGACGCGATGGTGCGGAGGATGCGGCCGACTGGCGTACGTGTTTGTCACGACTGGTCGATGGCCGGAAGGCCTTTCCGCGTACCGCATCGCCGGCATTCTGGGCAGAACGTGCCGACACAATCCTGAGAGATTTTGACTGGCCGGGTAGCGGTGCACTCGACAGTGATGATTTCCAGCTGGTCAATCGCTGGCGTGATCTGCTGAACGATCTTGCCCGGCTGGAACTCGTTAGCCCATCGATGACGATTGTCGAGGCTGTCGCCGAACTCGTGTCGATGGCGAGTGAGACCGTATTTCAACCCGAAGTGGATACGTCGATTTTGCAGGTCCTGGGTCCGCTCGAGGCCGCGGGTCTGCATTTTGACCAGCTGTGGGTGACCGGGCTTACGGCCGACCAATGGCCACCACCCAGGCAGCCTATGGCACTGTTGTCACGTCGACTGCAAAGGCACTACGGCATGCCGGATGCAGATCCACTGGACACCACGGAGTACTCATTGCGCGTCGTCGAGCGGCTTTCCAGAAGCGCCCCGATTTGCAGATTCAGTTATCCGCTTAACGCCGACGACTCCGAGCAGGCGCCGACGACGCTTGTGGGCCGGGTCAGCTGCGAATTCCCGGGCGACGATGCAGGATGGCACGCGGCAAAGCTCTGCGACATAGCGGACACCAGGGATTGCGGCGAAGATCCTGTGCCGGCCATCCTGCCTGGTGAGATCGTCAGCGGTGGCGCCGGGACGATTCAGCAACAGTGCAGTGAGCCGCTGCAGGCTTTTGTCAACGCCCGTCTCGGCGTATCCCGCTTGCAGGCAATCGCCGCAGGCCTGTCGCCTATGTTGCGTGGCAATCTCATCCATGGCGCGCTGTTTCATCTTTACGAGGATCTGCCTTCGCAAAGCGACATCAGGAGTTGGGGTACGGAGGAACTGCAAGAACGCGTTGAGAAAGCGGTCGATCGTGCCTTCCTGCGCTACGAGCGCCATGCGGATCGCGTTCTGCAAGCATTGTTGACCCTCGAGAGAGATCGCGCAGCGGCCTTGTTAATGCAAGTTGTACGAGTCGATCGGGAGCGCAATGCTTTTGCAATTGACGCCGTCGAGGCATCTGTCGATTTCAAGCTCGGAGACGTGCCTCTCAACCTGCGCATCGATCGCATTGACCGCTTTGAGGATGGTGCGATCGCGATTCTCGATTACAAGACGGGAGCAGCGAAACGTTTTCTGGACAGCACGGGAAGTCCCGCAGACGTGCAGTTGGTCGTTTATGCATGCGCGCTCGCCGATTCAATTGCCGATCTGGGGCTCTACAATATCGACACTCGCGCAATCACGATCGACGCTGCGGGCCGCGCATCTATGGACGACGAATTATGGGCGGAGACCCTTGCACGCTGGTCTGAAGTCGTAGCGCAAGCCGCTGCCAATCTGGCAAATGGCGACGTGCGCCTGCGCGCCTGGCAGAGCGCCCGCGACGCGAGAGCATTGAACCTGATCTCGAGGTACGGAGAACTGCATCGTGACGCATGATGCAGAGTTACTGCGCGCCGACGAACTGGCACGTATCGAGGCACTCGATGTCCGCAAGTCTCTCATTGTGCAGGCTCCGGCCGGCTCGGGGAAGACAGAGTTATTGATTCAGCGTTACCTGCGCCTGCTGGCGATCGTCGACGACCCGGAAGAAGTCATAGCGATCACTTTTACACGCAAAGCGGCGGCAGAAATGAAGGTCCGTGTAATACAGGCCTTGCTACGCGCACAACGCGACGAAACTCCCGGTGAGCCGCACGAGCAGATCACAGCCGCTGCCGCAGAGGCTGTATTGAAGCGCGACAGGAACCTTGGGTGGCAAATCGTTGCCAACCCGCGTCGCATGCGCATTCAGACACTGGATGCACTGAACGCATCTATTGCTCGAATGCAGCCATTGACAGGCGGGGCGAGTGTCGCCAATGCCGTCGCAGGCGATGCCGAGATGAGGGCCCTGTATCGAAGTGCCGCGGCAGCAACTCTTGACTGGCTCGCAGAATCCGGACCCGCGCGCGCCGCGGTTGAAAGCGTGCTGATGCATGTTGACAACAACACCGGCATCTACATCGCGTATCTCGCGCGCATGCTCGAAACGCGCGATCAGTGGCTACCTTTCATCGGCACCGGTCAAATCGATGAACTCGACAGCATTGCGTTACGCGAGAGCCTGGAGAAACGATTAGCTGGCGTTGTGGACGAGCATCTGCAGCGCACAAGCGACGTATTTCCAGAGCAATATATTCCGGACCTGCTGCCGCTGGCTACCTACGCTGCCCGAAACCTGCTCGATGCCGGTGCCGGCGAGCATCCGATTGCAGCGCTCGAATCGTTGCAGGCGATACCGGACGCATCCGGCGAGTTATTGCCTGATTGGCGCGGCATTGCGGAGCTGCTGCTGACGTTAAAGGGCGATTGGCGCAAGCAGGTCAACAAGAACCAGGGTTTCCCACCTGGTGACGACGGTCAAAAAGACACGTTGAAGGAATTGCTCGAGTCGCTCGCCGCCGCTGACGAGCTGCGTAAATCATTGCACGGTGTTCGGGTACTGCCCCCGACGCGTTATAGCGACGAACAATGGTCGGTATTGCTGGCATTGTTCCGTCTCCTGCCGATAGCGGTTGCCGAACTGCAACGGCTTTTCAGTGCAAACCGGGTGACTGACTACATTGAAATCGCGCTTGCCGCGAACAACGCGGTCGGAACCGCTGACAGTCCCGGCGATATCGCGCTCCTGCTTGACTACCAGGTACGGCATGTCCTGATCGACGAAATGCAGGACACGTCACGTGCTCAGTACCGGATGCTCGAAGCACTAACAGGTGGCTGGCAACCGGACGATGGCCGCACGCTTTTTTGCGTCGGGGACCCGATGCAATCGATCTATCGCTTTCGCAATGCCGAGGTAGCGCAGTTCCTGCTTGCGCAACGCAAGGGCATAGGTGAATTGCGACTCGAGCCGTTACTGCTCCGGCAGAATTTTCGTTCCGGCGAATTCCTGGTGCATTGGTTTAACACGGTCTTTCCGCTGGTGCTTCCGGAAACGGACGAGCCGTCGCGCGGCGCCGTGTCGTATGCCGAAGCGGTCCCGGCTCGCAAGACCGAAGGCGACTGTCACGTATATCCGGTATTCGGGGGGCTGCCGGAAACAGAGGCGGAGGAGGGTTGCCGGATCATTGCGCGAGTGCTGTCCGAGAATCCGGACGACACCATGGCCGTCCTGGTGCGCGGGCGTACGCAACTCAGCGCCTTACTGCCGCGTCTGCGGAGTGCCGGTATTGCCTACCAATCAGTGGATATCGACCGGCTGACGGATTTGCCGGAAATCATCGATGTGCTCGCATTGACGCGCGCAATGGTCCATCCGTGCGACCGGCTTGCCTGGTTGGCCATATTGCGCTCGCCGTGGATCGGCTGGCACTGGTGCGACTTGCATGCGTTAGTGCGCAATGACACTCACAGCACCGTGTGGGAGCTGCTGAATGATCACGATCGGCTCGCAGGACTTTCGGACGACGCGAAGCAATCGCTGGCCAGTGCTCGTCCAGTGCTTGAGTCGATGTTCCAGGTGTCACGTTCCGGCTCGTTGCGCGATCGCGTTGAGCGCGCCTGGCTGCAACTCGGTGGCCCCGCGATTCTCGAGCAGCCGTTGGCTGTCGACAATGTGTACCGGTTTTTCGATGTACTCGAGCGACTCGAAATTGCCGGTTCATTGCACGACGTTGCCGAACTCGAGGCGCAACTGGACCTGGAACGCGTGTCGAACAACGTCAACGCGCGGTTGCAGATAATGACGATGCACCGTGCAAAAGGTTTGCAGTTCAATCACGTTCTGCTTTACGGGCTGGGCCGCATTCCGCGGGGCAATGAACGCTCGGTCCTGAGCTGGTTCGACGTTCCGGATAAACACGGGGATGAGAGCAAGATCATCAGCCCGGTCGGAGGCCGTGCAGATATCGAGAACGACCCGATTCACCGCTTTATCGAACTCACTGAGGCACAAAAGGACCGCCATGAATTCGGCCGGCTGTTGTATGTCGCGTGTACGCGAGCGCGGACGAGCTTGCATCTCCTCGGACACACGGGTATCGCGCGCGACGGTGAATCGTTGCGCCCCCCCGATGCCCGAAGCCTGCTCAGCCTGCTATGGCCGGCGGTTGCGCCCCAGTACGAATCGGCATTCGAGTCAGCCGGGATAGCAACACCTGACGAAGGCGATGAAGAGTGGCTGCTACCTGAACGACGAAGAATTGAACCGGCCTGGCAACTCCCCGATGTCAGTGACGTTCCGGGTCAGGGCATTGATGCGGAAGGGCAGGAACACGCTGTTGCGGTTGAATACGACTGGGCCAGTACCGAGGCGAGAATCGCGGGCACCATCGTGCATCGCTGGCTGCAATTGGCGGCAGAGCACAGGATCGACCTGGCACTTGAGTCTACGGAGTCGTTGCGGACTACGAGCGAACGCTGGCTGCGGGAGTCGGGAGCCGGGTCGGAGGCAATACCAGCGATGGTCAAACGAGTCGAACGGGCTCTGACAAATATTCTGGCGGACCCGCGAGGGCAATGGCTGTTAGCTGGCGACGGATTTGCGGAACTCGCTTTAAGTGGAATCGTTGGCGGCGCTGTCGAGTCCGGGATCATCGACCGGGTTCGCATCGACGATGACGGTACTCACTGGATCGTCGACTACAAGAGCAGTGCGCACGAAGGCGGCGATTTGCAGGGCTTCCTCGACGCTGAGGCGCGCCGCTATCGAGACCAACTTACGAAGTACGCTGGCTTGTATCGCGCGTACTCGGGGAGCGACGTGCGTTGCGCCTTGTACTTCCCGTTGCTGCAGGCATTCGTCGAAGTGACCGTCTAGAGCGACCCTTCGAGCCGTATCTCGTGTTGCCCACGCTCGTCGGGCGAACCCAGAAAACGCAACTGCTGTCGTAACTTGTCCGACGTGCGCTCCGTTGCGCCCACCTTGCCGAGAAAAACATAACTGCGATCCGCAGAAATAGTCAGGCTGCCGGCGAGATCGAATGCGCCGTCCGCATCCTCCACACTGGCGACAACTCCATTTTCGGTCGTGAAAAACTCCATGCGATAGTTGCCGATCGACGCGGCATCGATCAAGGGCGCGACCAGACTGTTGACCGCCACCGTGCCGACGACTGCGACTGGCAGGCCATCCTGCACTTGCAGTTCCGCGAACTGCAGACTCACATTACCGGCCAACCCGGGCATCTTCAGGACATCGGCAAACGCCTGCAACGATCCGGAACCGGTCAGGTTCGACACAAAGACATTGCCCCCGAGGCCGAGCGCAATATCGGCCTCGACAAATCCGCTTCCGGGAGTGGCTTCGAGGCCCAGACCCAGCTTGCCCGTGAAAAGTCGGAATGGATGCAGTCGCCAGCTCACGTCGCGCAAGTACATTCCACCGCCAGTCATTTCGCGGGCCGATCCGGCCCAGATCGAACCCTCGATACCGCCGAGTTGTACGCCTTCCGGTACGAACCACTGGTACGCAACCCGCGCAGGAAACAACAGGACGATGCCTGCTACAAACGTCAGCAGGCCTGCGACGAGAAAGCTTTTGCGGTTTGGGATCAAAGTGCTCGTTCGAGCGTCAACGTCGCGTTGATGCGTCCCGGTCCCGCCTGCGTTGCAACGGACAGGCTACCGGCCTGGACTTCCATGCCGTATTGGCTGCTCAAGTCACCGAGCCAGAGCACCAGGGCATCAAACGCAACGTTCTCGAATTCGACACGGATACCGTTAGGCGTCGGTTGGCTGCGCTTTGGCTGCCCGAGGCTGCGATTTCGCAAGGTCGTATCGACAATGATGACGGGCGACTGTGCTGGGTTGACGCTCGGCCGGCTTTGCGTGCCATTGGCCGGCTGCGGCTGTGATGCCAGGGGTCGCAATTCCGCAAGCGACCGCTCCCAGGTCGTTACACGCTCCCGCGCATTGCTGTGGCCCTTGTCGAGAGGCATCCAGATGAGACCCCAGAATATGGCTATCGCAACAACAATTGCCCCGATGCCGACGAATAGTCGTTCGCGGGGTTCCAGCGCCTCGAACCAGTCCTTCATGATCCTGCCTCGCGAATCTGGATGCGGCTGTTTACACGACCGCCGACCTGGTCAGTCGACTGAATCGACGCCGTGAAACGCGCAGACTCGCTGACACTCTTCCGAATCCGGTCGAGCGTTGCGACGTCGGGCGCTGTCAGGCGGACGTCGATGACACCCGCCCGGTAGGCGATTGCCTGAATCTCTGCATCCTCGCCTTCCTGCATTGCCAGTGCCAGTTGTTGCAGCGAAGGCAGGAATACAGGCGCTGCCGACGCAGTGCCGCCCATTCCGCGGCGTATCGACGTCACCGTGCCCAGCGGATCCATCACCTCGCGGGTATCGTCAGGCCGAATCTTGCGGTATTCCGTGGTGAACTGTGCCTTGAGTTCACTTTCTTCTGATGTCAGCCGGTAATAGTCAACCGCCTTGCCAGCCAGTGAAAGCACTCCCAGCGTCAGCAGCAGCAGAGCAGCGAGACGCCACGGCCGAAAAACGGCACCGACATCGGTCTTTTCCCCATAACGACCCTGCAACAGGTTGATGCCGACGCCGCTGGCTACGGTGACGGCCAGGCGCGGCAATACTCCATCGGGCAGCAAATTGATATCCACGCTATCGAGCTCATGGCGCAGCGCAGTCCAGTCATGTTCGAACTGTTGCTCGTCCGTCGGCTCGCAATAAACGAGCAGATGTCGCGACCCGGCATCGCCGTCCTCGGGCTGGCCCTCGTCGTCCAGCACGCCGGCAGCCACGAGTGCATCACTCGGACGCACGTCCTGCATGACAAATTGCAGCTCGGCTCCATTATTGAACATGACCTGTCCTTCCGCCGCGAACAGACTCAATGTATTCGGGACGTAGGCAAGACCGTGGTTCTCCGGAATCAGCTGCGTTGCGCGGATGCCTGCCTCGTCGAGCCGGCCGAGCCACTCGACCATTTTGTCGTGGGTGACGACGGCAACGGGCAGCCGCCCGCTCGAAAACCGTATGCCGGGCGCGAAATGAAGATGTTCGATTTCATCCGCGACCTGCTCCTCGAGCGCAAACGGTAGTGCCGCGCGCAATCTCGCGCCGCGTGCAGGCAGGTCGACCGTGAGAGTTGACGAGTCGCCCGCAGGAACGAGCACGATGACGGTACGGTTGCCGACGTCCTTCGCGGCTTCATCGAGCTGGCCTGTAATTGGCGGACTGCGGCGCATACCGTTGCTGTCAACAGCGATCCAGCTCGCCAGCGAGTCTGTGTCGGCTCCAAGCCGTATGACCAGAAATTCTGCCATTGTCAGATCGTTCCAAGACTGCGGAGTATCGGAACCACATCGCCCCGAGGCCCGCGCTGAAGAGTACTGAAGTAGATGATGCGAACGGTAGCAATCTGTACGACGACCTTCAATTGAAAATAACTGCTTGTGTCCTCGATGGACGGCAGGATCTCCGGTGTCACGATTGTCGAAAACGTGCTCTGCACGTCGGCAAAACCGCCGTCCTCGCGCTCCGAGACCAATCCTTCGACATCCGAGGCACTAAGATTCTCGTCGAGTGACTGCAGTACCTCGGCGGTCGCCGTATTGACGTTGATGCCCGTGCGGCCGGGCAGGGCAACGATATGGGGCCGCAGAATATCGAAATTCTCCTTGTCCATCCCTTCGAGGGCCGCCAGTTCGGAGACATTACTCAATGCCACATTGGGCGTGCGGTATGCGGGAATGAAACCCGTGTAGATCGCATCTTCCGCGCCATCGGGAAAGCCGGCTTCGCGGTTCGCATCGATCCAGTCTGCCGCGATACCGGCGAATCGGGGATCGATTTCAAGTACCTGGAGCAGACGCTGGAACTGCTCGAGAGCTAGTTCGTCAATCTCGCCATTCTGGTCGATCAGGTTATTAACATTGAATCGTCCCTGCAGGTCCTCGATGCTCCCGAACAGCTGGCCCTGAACAGCGTCGCTCTGCACCGGCAGCCCCGGCAAGTCGCTTGCCCAGATCTCGCCGAGATGGTCCGTATCTGTTTCACTCAGGTCGTCGCGCAAGATGCTCTGCACCCAGCTCTCGGCGCCCAACGCAACGTGTATTGCCTGGTCTCTGTAGAGCAGGGTCATCGTACGGCGCATATCGAGTGCATTTTCCCAGGCGAGGCTCAGTGCGACGCTGCTCACCAGGGCGGTTATCAGGATCGCCGTGATCAGCGCAACGCCTCTCTGTTTTGCCGGATTCCGCGGGGCAGCTCTCACGGGGCTATCTCCACGAGGCGCCTGATCTCGCCTTCGTCGGTCAGCGTCAGGACAATCTCGACGGCGCGTGGTCGCAGCCGAAATCCTGCTGGCCCGGGCGTATTGACCGGGGGCCACTGCTCCGTCGCTTCGTCGCCGACGCCCAGGTATCGAAACAGGATACTGTCCACGCCGTCGAGCAGCACGGTAGCGATTGGCTCGTTGTTGATGGTCCGATCGAGGACGCGCCAGTGATAGCGGATCAATTCGCCGTCCTCGATACGGTAGGCGCTGCGTTGCAACGTGCCACGCGGCAAACCGGCGGGGTTCGACCAGCCACCGTGAGTCACTTCGAGTGCAAACTCAGAGGCGAGACTGCTGCGTACGGCCGGCACATAGCCGTCGCCAAGTACGTCCCGAACCGGCCGCGGCGCCGCCTGCATCAGGTCGGAGTCCAGATGGCGAATCGTCCGCTGGATTGCTTTCAGGCGATCCATGCGCTCCGTCAGCAGGTCCGCATTCGACAGCGTCTGTCCCAGCGCCATGTAGGAAATAACGCTCAGGATGCCAAATATCGCCAAAGCGACGAGCACTTCGATCAGCGTAAATGCGTTGTGCGATCGCCTGGTCATTGCCGCTGACCACGATCCGGCTGGCCCGAATTCCAGATCTGATTGCTCTGTCCGGGTGCCACAGGTTCACCGATAAACCCGGTAACCAGGCGCACAGGTTCGTCTGCGCCCGGGTAGGATACGGAGACATCGACTTTCATGAGGTTCTCGATCCCGGTTTCAGACACCTCTGCACTCCAGGCCCAGGTGGTATTGGCATAATCTTCTTCGCCGCTACTTTCGCCGACCTCGGGAAGGGCACCGGACAGGCGCATCTCGGTTATTTTGTTTTGCGCGATCCAGCTGGCGTAGGTTCTGTCCCGCATCGTATTGGCCGTGTCGATCATCTGACCCATGCTTCCGGCGACCCCGGCAAGCGCCAGTGAGATGATCACGAGCGCAACCATGACCTCCAGCAAAGTGAATCCCGCGAGTCTGTGCAAGCGCATCACATCGAGTCCTCGTCATCGACGAACTCGATGGTACCGGCCAGGTCACCGCGTATTGCCACCGAGGTCTCGTCAACATCACGCAGGAAGCGCAATTCGAAAGGGGTCACGTCGCCGCTCGAATAGATCAGGACGTGCGGTAGGTAAGCCTCGATGCCACGCTCGTCATCATCTGTCCTCAACGGGTCGGCGTTGAGCAAGACCTGCCGGTCTTCGATATACAGGGCCAGTTCCAGTTCCTCCGGCAATTCTCTCAGGCGCAGCGTGTCGTCGCCGATGATCTCGTTCCACTGGCCGGTAATCGGGTCGAATTCGACAAAGCGGTAAGACCTCTGCATGAGTTCGAGTCCGAATTCGCGGCCCTGTAGCATGGATTCATCTTGTGCGACCTCGAGCAGAGTAAGGACGCGCAGGGCTTCGTCGCGAACATCACGGTCACCGCCTACCAGCGTCAGCGATAGCACTGCAATGGACATCACGATGCCGACAATTACGATAACCACCAGGATCTCGATCAATGAGAATCCACGGCAGCGTCTCCGCAGGCACATCATGGTCGCGGGCCTCGAGCCGCCTTATTCGAGGTTCCAGTTCCCGATATCGGCATCGATACCTTCGCCGCCGGGCCTACCGTCGCGACCCAGCGTGTAGATATCGATCTCGCCGTTATTGCCGGGATTCAGGTACTGGTAGGGATTACCCCATGGATCCTTCGGCGCCCGGTCGAGGTACCCGCCCGACTTCCAGTTGGTGATTGTCGGATCGTTCGGTTTGGTAACAAGCGCTTCCAGTCCCTGCTCGGACGTCGGGTACTGGAAGTTGTCGAGGCGGTAGAACTTCATCGCATTCTCAATATTTGCGATTTCGGCTTTCGCCTTCGTAATCTGAGCGTCGTCGACGCGACCTATGACATTCGGCGCGACGATGGCCGCCAGGATGCCGATGATGATCACGACAACCATTATTTCGATCAGGGTGAATCCGCGCTGGCGCTCGCAACTGCGCCAATGCCTCAATGTTTTGCTCACGGTGTGCTCCAGACGGTTCGCTGTCTCGCGATTGACAAGGAATATAGCCGAAATTGACTCGCTGTCAGTGTAAACGTCAGTATATCAAACATGGGGTTAAGCAAAGGCGAGCAAACGCGCCACGAAACCGCGACGCTGCTGGACTGGCTGTTGCCCGGGGCGCTGTTGCTCATTGCCGCGCTGCTGGTCGCAACCGGAGATCCCGGACGGGAGTGGCTGCGATTCGAGCGGAGCATGATTGCCGACGGAGAAATCTGGCGCCTCCTGACCGGACATATCGTGCACCTCGGCCTGACGCATTTCCTGCTCAATGGTGCCGGCCTGGTGCTGGTCTGGTTCCTTGTCGGCCGTGAGTTCAATCACCTGGAATGGCTGGCAATCGTGGCCGGCTCTGTAGTGGCGATCGACGCCGGTTTGTGGTTTTTTAGCCCTGATCTCGAATGGTATGTCGGTCTGTCGGGCATGCTGCACGGCATGCTCGCCGCCGGCATCCTCGCGAGCTGGCGAGTCCGCCGGGCCGAGGCGTCGATCCTCGGCATCGTCGTGGCCGGCAAACTCGCGTACGAGCAAATCGTCGGACCAATGCCGGGCTCCGAAGGCACTTCCGGCGGAGCCGTTATCGTAGATGCGCACCTGTATGGTGTTATCGGCGGAGTCATCCTGGCCGCCATCCTGATTAGAGTCCGGCGAACAGCACCGATATAATGCGCCACCGCACCCGACAATGTGCTTGACGCAAACTGACTTCAGGGGATCAAAATGAGCAGTCCATTTAACAGCAGCGTGCTCGATGGCGAGATCGCCCTGGTGACAGGCGCATCGCGCGGCATCGGTGCATCGATCGCCAGCACTCTGGCCGCAGCCGGCGCCACGATCATCGGGACCGCAACGAGTGAGAGCGGCGCACAGGGCATCAGCGATGCACTCGGTGAGCATGGCCGGGGTGTCGTGTTGAACATCTCGGACGATGAATCCGTCGCCGCAGCCATCAAGGACATTCAGGGCAACGAAGGCGCACCGACAATTCTAGTCAACAACGCTGGCATTACCCGCGACAACCTTCTCATGCGTATGAAAGCGGATGAGTGGAACGATGTTATTGCAACCAATCTCAGCGGCGTCTATCGGCTTAGCAAGTCCTGTTTGCGCGGGATGATGAAAGCAAAAAAGGGACGCATCATCAGCATCGCTTCGGTCATCGGAATCATGGGTAACGCAGGGCAGTCGAACTACGCGGCTGCCAAAGCGGGCATTATTGGTTTCTCGAAGTCACTTGCACGTGAAATCGGCTCGCGCAATATCACCGTTAACGTCGTTGCACCGGGCTTCATCGACACCGATATGACGCGCGTCCTCCCCGAGGACCAACGCGATGCCATGCTCCGACAAGTGCCGCTCGGGCGGCTGGGCGAGGGCGAGGACATTGCCAATGCCGTCGTGTTTCTGGCGTCGCCGGCGGCTGCCTACGTAACCGGTGAGACCCTGCACGTGAACGGCGGCATGTTGATGGACTAAAATCGTGCGTGTCAGGTCTCGCGCGTGTAGATTGCCACTATAGATTCACATACAATACCGTGCCACGGTTAGGAAGGGCCTTGAAATATCAAGTACTTATCGTCGATTTGGCGCTTTTGCCCGGTAATATCGGGCGCGGATTACGGCCCCTCCAGGGACGGCATAAGCGGGTCGATGAGGCGATTGAGCCTGTCGTGACATGAATTTGATTGAGCCTTCTCAGGAGAAGCTACCACTATGAGCAGTATTGAAGAACAAGTTAAGAGCATCGTGGCCGAACAACTTGGCGTCAAAGAGGACGAGGTGACGAACGATGCTTCCTTTGTCGATGACCTTGGCGCCGACTCGCTCGACACCGTCGAGCTGGTTATGGCACTCGAAGAGGAATTTGAAACCGAAATTCCGGATGAGGAAGCCGAGAAGATCACCACGGTCCAACAGGCCATCGACTTCGTAACCTCTCGCCAGAGCGAGAATTGATCTTCAGGGCGCGGCGATTTTTCGTAGATTGCCGCGCCCGTCTCACCTATTCTGACTGGCAGGTCTGCCAAATCCTCACGGCAATAACTTGAGCAAGCGACGCGTTGTGATTACCGGCATGGGTATCGTCTCACCGGTAGGCAGCCGGCTGGATGATGCCTGGCGAAATGTCCGCGAAGGAAACTCGGGCATCGGTCTCATTGAGGATTTCGACGCCAGCAGTTTTCCGACTCAAATTGCCGGCACGGTAAAGGGCTTCGAGATCGGTGACTACCTGTCACCGAAAGATCAACGCAAGAATGACCCGTTCATACACTACGGTGTTGCCGCCAGCGTTGATGCGATTCGCGATTCCGGCCTCGAGATTACCGCGGACAACGGGCATCGTATCGGCGTGATGATGGGATCCGGGATCGGCGGCATCAAGTTCATCGCGGACAATCACGACAAGTTACTTGCTGGCGGTCAGCGCAAGGTCTCGCCGTTTTTTATACCCGGTTCGATCATCAACATGACGTCGGGCCAGGTCAGCATTCTGCAACACATAACCGGACCGAATATCTCCATTGTCACGGCCTGCGCGACGTCGACACATGCCATTGGTTTCGCGGGACGATGTATAGAACACGGCGATGCCGACGTGATGCTTGCGGGCGGGTCCGAGTATGCAACGACACCGCTGGCGATGGGTGGATTCTGTTCTGCTCGCGCCATGTCCACTCGCAACGACGACCCGGCAGGGGCAAGCCGGCCCTGGGATGTCGATCGCGATGGCTTTGTGCTGAGCAACGGAGCGGGTTGCGTCGTGCTGGAGGAACTCGAGTACGCCCGTGCGCGCGGCGCGAGGATCTATGCAGAGCTCATAGGCTTTGGCATGAGCGGCGACGCCTACCACATTACTTTGCCTCCCGCTGACGGTGAAGGTGCGCGCAAATGCATGAGCGCCGCCATTCGAGATGCCGGCATCGATCCGTCCGACATCCAATACCTCAATGCGCACGGAACGTCGACGCCAGCCGGAGACATCGGCGAAACGGTTGGCATCCGCAGGACTTTTGGGGACGCCGCCGACAAACTGATGGTCAGTTCCACGAAATCGACAACGGGGCACCTGTTGGGCGCGGCCGGAGTCGCGGAAGCCATATTCTCGATTCTCGCAATCCGTGACCAGGTCGTACCCCCTACGATCAACCTGGAAAATCAGGATCCGGAGTGTGACCTTGACTACGTACCCAACGAAGCACGAAACGCAAGCATCGTCACGGCCATTTCGAACTCCTTCGGTTTCGGCGGTACGAATGGCAGCGTGATCTTCAGAGCCTTCAGCTGAGAGCACCGCCGTGTACGGGCGGAACAGTCAGGAAAACCTTCACATTCGCGCCCTCGCGCAGCCCGTCGATCTGCCGGAGCTGCACAGGCTCGCGCCGCAGCGCTACCCGTTTCTGCTGCAAAGCACGGCACCGGGACCAACACTGGGCCGTTTCGATATCCTGTTCGCCTTTCCCGGAGATGCCATAGAACTCGCGGCCGATGGGAGAACGCGAGGCAGGCATGATGAAGGCGGATTTCTCGCTACGCTCGATGCCTGGTGGAAGTGTGAGTCGTGCCGCCCGGAGCCGTCGGCACTACCGTTCACGGGTGGATGGTTCCTGTATCTCGGGTACGAACTGGCGCAGGAAATCGAGCCATCGCTCAGCCTGCAACCGGACCCGGTTTTACCAGCGGCATTCGCGGTGCGTTGTCCGGCCGCGATCATCCATGACCACGTTGATCGGCAGGCATACTGGGTGGTCGAGGCCGACGCCAGTATCGATCATGCGCAATTCATATCCGACCTCGAAGAGGTGACAAACTCGGTACATCCAAAGACCGCGCCGAACTCGGCCGTGAATACTACCGAAGAAACCCCGGCGGATTTTTTGCACGCAATAGCGCAAGCCAAGAATTACATTGCAGCGGGCGACATATACCAGACCAACCTGTCCCGCAGCTGGACCGCCTGCGTAAACGACGAAGTTCTTCCGGAGCAGATATACAGATCGTTATGCGCTGCAAATCCGGCGCCATTTGCCGGAATGGCGCGCTGGAATGGCACGACATTGATCTCATCATCGCCGGAACGTTTGCTGGAAATTCGCGGCGGCTCGGCGTCGACACGACCGATTGCGGGGACCCGGCCACGATCCGACAACACGGATGTCGATGACAGTCTCTCCCGGGAGTTGTTCGCCAACGCCAAGGAGCGCGCCGAACACGTGATGTTGATCGACCTGGAACGGAATGATCTGGGGCGCATCTGTGAACCGGGCACGGTCGAGGTCGACGAGTCGATGGTGCTCGAAAGCTATGCGCACGTACACCACATCGTCTCGAACGTGCGCGGCCGACTTCGCACCGATGTTACGCCTGGCGACGCGATCGCTGCCGTATTCCCCGGTGGGACGATAACTGGCTGTCCCAAGGTACGGTGCATGCAGATCATCAACGAACTCGAATCCGCGCCACGGGGTGCCTATACGGGATCGTTCGGCTATTTGAATCGTGACGGCAGCCTCGACCTGAATATACTGATAAGAACGATGGTCATGCACGATGGCACGATATCGCTGC
>Ga0209578_10002416_pt1 | contig 15575 bp, 12 predicted proteins | sample tdAd472_FD_187127 | JGI IMG/M metagenome (GOLD analysis project Ga0209578, IMG submission 187127) | Marine sediment microbial communities from the Atlantic coast under amendment with organic carbon and nitrate - tdAd47.2 (SPAdes)... | ecosystem: Environmental > Aquatic > Marine > Coastal >...
GATATGGATGCTGACACGATCGCCGTAGAGGCCGCGGTATTGGGCGATGCCGGTGATGGGACCATTACTGTTGACGTTGGCGCCGGGTACCCGTTTCAGCAGTGCCGAGGTGTCCACCACCGGGATGCTTGCGGGCTCAATCTCCAGCGGTAGTTTGTTGGTACTCTGCACCCCGGTGACATTGATCTCTTCGGGGGCGGCGTGTTCAGCCAGTAGTGGTATTGGTAGCGCGGTCAGCAGTAACGTGGCTACAGCCGTGCTCGAGCGGCGTAAATCGCGCTTCACAGGCCAAGTCTCCATGGTCAGGTTCAAGTGGTCGGCATGATAAGGGTGATGTGGCGTTTTGGGGATGTGACAAATTGTCGCACTTGCCGGCTCTGAACATTACTGTTGTGGCTGTGATGGAAGAAAGCCGGTATTACAGCCGCCCGCTTTGTGCGATCGGCAATTGCCAGTAGTGGATACCTTTGCCGACCTCTTCGGTGAGCCCGGCGATCACAGCATCTACATATTCTTCCGGCAATAGGATTTCAAACTGCACCCGCTTGCGGCGACCGGACACCTGTTCCGCAATAGAGAGGCGGCTATGTTCCCCGTGGCCATGCACCGGGTAGGAAGTGAAGCCACCAACTTCTACTCGGTCCAGCAGGTAATCCACCAGGTCCTCTTCCAGTTCGGGGGTGATATTCAGTACCAATAGGGCGGTCATGCGGTCTCTCCGGAGGTATCTAGGGGGGAGCTGTGGAAGCGCCGGTAAATGATTGGCAACAGGAACAGGGTCAGCAGGGTGGAACTGATCAGTCCCCCGATCACCACGATGGCCAGGGGTTTCTGTAATTCCGAGCCGGGGCCACTGGCGGCCAGCAGCGGCAGTAGGCCAAATGCGCAGGTGCTGGCGGTCATCATTACTGGTCGCAGGCGGCGTAGGGCACCCTGTTTCACTACTTGGGCCATGGGTAGGCCCTTGGCGTTCAGATGGTTGAAGTGGGACATCATCACCACTCCGTTCATCACGGCAATGCCGAGCAGGGCGATAAAGCCCACAGAGGCGGGCACTGACAGGAACTCGCCGGTGAGCCACAGGGCTAACAAACCGCCGGTGAGGGCAAAGGGAATGTTGGAAAGGATGATGGCAGTTTGCTTCAGGGATCCGAAAGTGATGAACAACAGCAGGGCGATCAGCCCCAGCGCCACCGGCACTACCAATGCAAGCCGGGCGGCGGCTCGCTGCTGGTTCTCGAACTGGCCACCCCAGGCCAGGGAATAGCCCTGGGGCAGTTCGATGTCGGCGGCGATGGCGCTCTTGGCTTCATCAACGAAACCCACCAGGTCACGGCCCTCAACGTTGGTACGCACCACCGCGAAACGCTGACCGGATTCCCGTGAAACCCCCACGGGCCCCTCGATACGGCGGATATCTGCCAGCTCGGCAAGTGGGATGGTGTTGCCGTCAGCCAGGTTGATACGGTCGTGCTGCAATTGCATCACTCCATCCCCCTGGGGTTTGTGATAGCGCAACATCAGCGGTACCCGGGCGGTATGTTCGATGATGTTGCCCAAAGGCAGTCCTTCAATCTCCGCCCGCAGTCGATCTTGCAGAGCTTCCACGTCGACCCCCAGCATACCGGCCCGCTGGCGGTTTACGGCTATCTGCAGGTATTGGGCGCCCTCATTGATGGTGGCGGTAGTGTCCACGGCGCCGTCGATGGTCTCCACCCGGGCAGAGATCGCCTGGGCCAAGCGATTCAGGGTGGTGAGGTCCTGGCCGAATACCTTGATGGCAATGTCGCCGCGGGAACCGGTGAGCATTTCCGATACCCGCATGTCGATGGGCTGGGTGAAACCGTAGTTGATGCCGGGGATACGATCCAGCACGGCACGCAGTTTCTGTTCGATTTCCACCTTGCTACCAGCCTGCCATTCAGCCACCGGTTTTAGTTGCAGGAACACGTCGGTCTCGTTGAGGCCCATGGGGTCCATGCCGATTTCATCAGAGCCGCTGCGGGAGACGATGCGCGCGATTTCCGGCACATGGTCCATCAGTTCCTTTTCCACCTGTTTGACGATACGGGTGCTGTTTTCCAGATTGATGGAGGGAATTGACTCCAGCTGCACAATGATGTCGCCCTCATCCATGGCGGGCATGAAGGTTTTGCCCACCAGCGGGAATACCAGTACCGATATTGCCAGCAGCCCGGCGGAGCCGCCCACCAGCCAGCGCGGTTTGGCCAGGGCCTTGTCGAGCAGTGGTTCGTAGGCGCGCAACAACTGGCGGCTGAGCCAGGGTTCGTGTTCACCGCCCTTGCGAATCAGAAATGACGCCAGAACTGGAACGGCGGTGAGGGAAAGTGCCAGGGCTCCCAACAGGGCAAACACAATGGTCAGGGTGACCGGGCCGAACATTTTTCCCTCCAGCCCCTGCAGAGTTAGCAGTGGCAGGAACACGATGATGATGATGGCGACCCCGGAGGTGACCGGTACCGCCACGTCCTTCACCGCCCGGAAAATAATGTGCAGTCGGGGCAGGGGGGTACCGCGGTCTTTTTGCCGCGCCTGCTGCCGGCTTTCTTGTCGGGATAGTGACGACACAATGTTCTCGACGATCACAATGGCGGAGTCCACCAGCATGCCGATGGCAATCACCAGTCCGCCAAGGCTCATGAGGTTGGCCGACATGCCCATGCGACTCATCATGAAGAAGGTGAACAGAGCGGAAAGGGGCAGGATCAGCGAAACGGTTACTGCGGCGCGCCAGTTTCCGAGAAACAGTACCAGCAGAATCACCACCAGTACCACCGCCTCAAACAGGGCCTTGACCACGGTGCCCACCGCCCGCTCAATCAACACGCTGCGATCGTAAAATACATTGATGGACGTTCCTTCAGGCAGGCTGGCTTGCAGTTCCACCAGTTTGTCCCGCACCCCGTCCACCACCTTTCTGGCATTGGTGCCGCGCAGGCCGATCACCAGACCCTGTACCACTTCATCCTCGCCATCGGCGGTGACTGAGCCATAGCGTTCCAGGCTGCCGAGGGAAATGTCGGCGAGCTGGCTGAGGGGGATTGATTGGCCGAGGGCGTTGTCGACGCGGATAGCGGACAGGTCTTCCAATGAGGTGAGTGCGCCCGCCACCCTTACCAGAATGGCTTCTTCCCCCTGATCCAGACGACCGGCTCCATCGTTGCGGTTGTTGGCCTGCAGGGCGGCGACGATATCGGCATTGGTCACCTGCATCTGGGCCATGGCTTCACGGTGCGGTGCCACTTGGTAGGTTTTGACGAAACCACCCAGGGCATTCACGTCCGCCACACCGGGCACAGTGCGCAGGGCGGGGCGTATGGTCCAGTCAAGCAGGTAACGCCGCTGTTGCAGGGAGAGGGTGTCGTTGTCCACGGTGAACATGAACATGTCGCTGAGCGGTGTACTCATCGGGGCGAGTCCGCCGCTGATGTTGCCGGGCAGGTCGCTCCAGATATTGTTTAGTCTCTCAGTCACCTGCTGGCGAGCCCAGTAGATGTCGGTACCCTCGGCGAAGTCCAGGGTGATGGCACTGAGGGCGTATTTGGAAATGGAGCGCAGCACTGTTTGTTTGGGAATGCCCAGCAGTTCGACTTCGATGGGCTGGGTGATCAGCAATTCTACTTCTTCCGGGGTCATCCCCGGGGATTTGATAATGATCTTTACCTGCGTGGGTGAAATATCGGGAAAAGCATCGATGGGCAGGTGCAGCATGGCCTGGCTGCCAAAACCGATCAGTAACAGCGTCAGCAGGCCGATCAGCAGCCGCTGGCTGAGGGAAAACTGGATCAGGCGACTCAACATTATTCGCTGCCCCCAAGTCCCAGTTGGATGCCTTTCAGCAGCGCCGCGCCTTCCACCACCAGTTCCTCGCCGGGGGCGATGCCATCGGTGGCGAGGTAATGGTTGCCCATGGGCAGCAAGGAGATGGCGCGGGCCTCAACCCCGTTTTCCCTGCGCACGTAGACGGTGGTGGCGCCGCCGGAATGGGTCACTGCAGCAGCCGGCACCAGCACGCCCCTGGCCAGAGGTGGCAGGGTCAGCATCAGGGTTTGGCCGGGCAGATACCCCTGGGGACGTTCCAGGGCCGCCATGACATCCACCATCTGGGTGGTGGGATTGACAGCGGAATTCTTGTATTTCAGGACGACCACATCGTCAGAGCGGGCCAGTTGCAGTCGATCGCCGACATCTAGGCTGGCAGCCAGGGCATTGGGAACAGCGGCTTCCAGCCATAGTTCGGCTCCCGCCTGCAGGGTGGCAACAGGCGTGTTGGCGGTCACTGCCTGACCAGCGTTGTAGAGCCGCTCACTGAGAGTGCCCGTTGCCGGGGATTTGACTTGGTACTCACCGGGTTGACGACTGCCGCTGGCCAACTGCTCCAGGTCCGCTTGAGTAAATCCGGCTCGCGTCAGTTGCTGTCGGTAGGCTGTTTGGGTGAATTCCGCCTGCTGGAAGCGCCGGCGGGTTTGTTGTAGCCGTTGATTCGCAATAATGCCTTCTTTGAGCAATTCATTGTCCCGTTTCAGTTCGTAACGGGCCTGCTCCAGATTGTTGTGGGACCTGAGCCAGGATTCCTCGACAGCCATCAGTTCCGGACTGCTCAGGGTGGCAACGGGTTGTCCCACAGTGACTGTATCCCCCGGCATCAGGTGCCAGCGGGTCAGGGTGCCGCTGTAGAGGGCGATGGCCTGGCTGCTGTGTTCGGGCGAGTTGATGACCGTGGCGGGCACACTGTTGCCGTCCTTCAGGTCGGCACTGCGGGCGGGCTGGAAAACCAGTCTCATGCGCACCACTTCATCCCGGCTCAGGGGAATGATTTCTGTTTCCTCAGCATTTGCAGTGCCGCCCACCATCAGTGCCAGGGACAGGGCCAGTGGCAGGGCGAAGGAAAATCGGTTTGTCGTCGGTTCCGACGGCCCTTTGCGGGATTTCATGGTAATACTCCAACGGTTTGGTTGAATTCGGAGATCAGTCGCTGGTAAGCCAGCTCGGTCAGTTGATATTGCAGGCGGCTTTCACGGTACTGCTGAAGGGCCTGAGCGGCCGGGAGGATGTCTGTTTCCCCGACGGAGAAAGCCTTTTTCGCCATCTGCCAGTGCTGACGGTGCAGATCCTGGCGTTCCCTGCCCAGTTCCAGTGAGCGGCGGGTGGATTCCAGTTGGTGTTCCACTTCGTGCAGTTGTTGCTGTAATTGCCGCTGGGTCTGCATGAAGCGGACTTCTGCCTCCGTGGCAGCGAGCCGGGCGGCACTGCTTTTTGCCGAGATGTAGTTGCCCCCGCCAAAGGGAACGGTGATGGCGATTCCCAGACTGTCTATATCCTCAGCGCCGCTGCTGCCCCGCTCCCGGCGCATCCCCATAAACAGGGTGGGATTGCCGGCGCTGTCGTGTCGGGCCAGCCGCACCTGTACTTGCTGGCTCTCTACTTGATCCTGCAGAAATCCCAACAGGGGGTGCTCGGGACCGATTTCCTGTTGTTCGTTGAGATCTTCCGAGAACGTCGAGGATGGACGTAAGTGCAGGCCGGTGAGAACCTGGTAGTTGCGCTGGGCGTCCACCAGTTCTGCCTCCCTTTCCAATAGACGCTGTTCCGCCTCCAACACCAGGCCGCGACTTTGCATCAGTGTGGATTTGGCAACACTGCCGGTGTTGTAGAGCGTTTCACTGATCCTGAGCAGTTCCCGGCAGTCATCCAGCGCCTGTCTGGCCTGTGCGTAGGCGGTATCTGTTCGCCTCAGTTCGTGCAGGTTCTGCCGCACGATGCCAGCGGTTTTCAGGGCTAGATAGTCCTGCCAGCTGTCGCTTGCCTGCTGGTATTGGTCGCCGAGGCTGGTGTTGTCCCGGCGCTGTCCCCAACGCCACAGGTCCATTTCAATACCTGCTTCCATTTCCCGCATACCCTGGTTGTCGGCCTGCTGGTCATCCCAGTAACTGGCGGTGGCCCTTGGGCGATTGGCCAGCCAGTCACCGGCAAAGCGCTGTTGGGCATCTGCACGATCCCGGTAGGCCTTGCTCAGTGGCTGTTCCGGGTTGCGCGCCATGGCGGCCAGGAACACCGACCCATAGTCCAGCGTGTCACTGCTCTTTAACAGGGCATGCTCGGGCAGCTCTGCCAGTACCCCTAGGGGTAGCAGTAATAACGCCATACTGATCACCAGCGCTGGCCGGGAAAGCAAAGGACTGCGTGTGGGAGACATGAGATTTTCATTCCTGTCAGTGAATCTGTCGGGAATAGTAGGCGGGGGCTTGTCAAAATTATGTCTAGATTGACGTTGTTTTTGACAACTTTTTGGCAAAGGCTCTGGGATACTGACGGTATCGGTCATTAAACCCGCTATGATGGCAAGAGCGGGGACATTGGGGGAGCGATGAACATACTGGTGGTCGAGGACAACAGGGATATTGCCGAGAACATTGCCGACTATATGGAGCCGCGTGGGCACAATCTGGACTTTGCCGCCGACGGCAAGCATGGCCTGCAGTTGGCTCTGGACCATGATTTCGATGTCATTGTGCTGGATGTGATGCTGCCGCGTATGGACGGTATGACGGTCTGCAAGCATCTTCGGGAGGCACACCGGGCCACACCGGTGCTGATGCTGACCGCCCGAGACCAGCTCGAAGACAAGCTGGCCGGGTTTCAATCCGGTGCGGACGATTACCTTGTGAAACCCTTCTCAGTCAAAGAGTTAGAGGCAAGAGTTAATGCACTTGTTAAGCGCTCGAATCACTTTGGCGACGGCCCTGTGCTCAAGGTGTCTGATCTTGAGTTCAACCAGCAGACCCTCCGGGCGAGCCGCGGGGGTGTGCCTCTTGAGCTGAACCCCACCCAGCGCAAGATGCTGGAGTTGCTGATGAAGAGCAGCCCGGCGGTGGTCAAACGGGACCGCCTGGAGGAATTGATCTGGGGCGATTTGCCGCCAGATAACGATGTCTTACGAACCCACATCTACAGTTTGCGCAACGTGATCGATAAACCTTTCGAAGAGAAGCTGCTGCACACCGTCCACGGTGTCGGTTATCGGCTTGGAGGGGGTTGACCCGCACCCGAGTAACAGTATTTGGTTGATATCCCCATGCATCAAAATAGCCTCAAGCGTCGCATTATTGTTACCACGGTCATTATTGTCACTGTGGTCAGCACCCTGTTTGCCGGTTGCCTGTTGCTGATCAAGCAACGCCTGGAAGAGTCGACTTTTGGGCGCCTGGTTCACGAGCACCTGGAAATCCTCATCAATGAGCCGCAATCGGCTGAAATTCTGTCCCATGAGCTGTTCAAGGAATGGCGTTTTTACCGGGGTGATAATGTGGCTGAGTTGCCGGGATACGTGCGTGCTTTGCCCCCTGGTTCCTATCACAGTATTGATATTGACCATCACTACTATCACTTGCAGGTGGAGTCGACGCCACAGGGTAAGGTGTACCTGACCTACGATGTCACCGAGTGGGAGGAGCAGGAACACGCTTTGCTGGCGACCCTGTTTTATGGGTTGCTGGTGGTGTTAATTGCGGCGGTGATCATGGCCAACCGCTCTTCGCGAATCATTTTGTCTCCGGTGCGGTCGCTGACCGACCGTCTTGCCAATATTGAGCCGGGGGAGCGGGGGGTCCGTATCGCTGGGGAGTTTCGGGGTAGTGAAATTGGCCAGATTGCCTCGGCATTCGACACTTACTCTGCACGGCTGGATCAATTTGTGGAAAGGGAACGCTCTTTTACTGCATCGGCCAGCCATGAGCTACGTACCCCTTTGTCGGTGATGATGGGGGCAGTGGATGTGCTTGATGCTAATGTGGAATCCCCTCTGGCAGAACGCGCCCTGGCACGTATCAAGCGTGCCTGCGGTGAGATGCAGGCGTTTATCGAGGCCACGCTGTTTCTCTCCCGGGAGGGGGGTGGCAGTATCAATCAGGGTGAGGTGATCAATGTGGCGGAGTTGTTGCAAGAGGTGGTGGAGGACAACCGGGACAGGATTGCCGCTGCGGGAATCGAGGTGCAGGTGAACGCACCTTCGCCGTTGCTGCTGGATGTTCCGGCAAGTATCGTCAAGATCACGCTCAATAACATTCTGCTCAATGCCATTGAACACACCGAAGGGGGCTGTATCCGGGTTGATCTGGAGGGAGATCGCCTGACATTTGCCGACACCGGGGTGGGTATTCCCCCGGAACAGCTTCCCCATGTTTTCGACCGCAGTTACACCAGCAAGCCCTCCGGTACCGGAATGGGGTTAAACCTGGTGAAGCGCATTTGCGATCGTTTTAACTGGCAAATCGAGATCGATAGCGAGCCGGGACAGGGCACCAAAGTCGTCCTTAACTTCCCTGCCTGCGACGATTGATTGCCCACTCAGCGCAGCAGTAATAGGGGTACGTTGGAACTGGTCAACATGCGCTGTGTGAGACTGCCGAACAGCAGTTCCCGCAGGCGGCTCTGGCCAAAAGCCCCCATGACCATTAGCTCAATGTCGTGTTGGTGGTAGTAGCTTTCCAGTTGCTCTTTTACATCGCCTTTCAGCTCGGCGCAGGTGGTTTGTAATCCAGCCTGTTTTAGAATGGCAGCGCCCTCCTGAAGTTGTTCCGACTCTCTTTCCCCCTGGCCCACATGTACCAGATGGCATTCCAGGCCCCGGTAAAGTGGGCTGAGACTGACCATGTCGAGCGCCTTGCGGGAAACTTCGCCTCCGTCGTAGGCGATCATGATGCGCTGAGGGGGCTGTTCGAAGGGACGGTTGACCACCAATACCGGTCTGTGCAGGGAGCGAATCAGCGACTCCAGTTTGGTGCCCACCTGGTTTGTCCGGTTTTCGTGTCCCTCGCCACGAATGCCCACCACCAGCACCCGGATTTCTTCCTCCATCTCCACCAGGGTTTCTTCCAGGCTGCCGTGGCGCTGCAATTGTTCCGGTTCTGGACAGCCCCGCTCAATCGCTCGCTGGCTAGCGTCTTGCAGCATGGCCTTGCCCTGTTCCAGCAGGATGCGGCTGCGCCGTTCCTCCATGCTGGTGAGTTCTTCCAGAAGTTCTTCCCGGCTGCCCAGACCGATACTGCCGCTGAGGTCCATCAGCGGAGGGGTGTCCCGGTGTTCAATGTTGTGCAGCAATTTCAGGGGTGCCTGCAGCTTGGTCGCAACCCAGGCGGCGTAATCCGTCACCGCTGCGCTGTAGGTGGAGCCATCGATTCCGGCCAGGATAGTGCTTCGCTGTGTTGTGCCCATCAGTGTTCTCCCAGTACGCGGTCAATGTCTTCAGGTTTGTCGTGATGGCCAAAACGGTCCACGATGGTGGTGCTGGCCTCATTCATGCCAACTACCTCCACCGCGGCGCCCTCGCGGCGAAATTTGATAACCACCTTGTCCAGCGCTGCCACGGCAGAAATATCCCAGAAATGCGCGCGACTCAGATCAATTACGACCCTGTCCAGGGCTTCCTTAAAGTCAAACTGGGCGCTGAATTTATCCGCGGAATTGAAAAAGACCTGTCCCACCACCCTGTATGTGCGCAGATTGTCAGTTGCCTCCAGCTCCGAGGTCACGTACATAAAATGACTGACCTTGTTGGCAAAAAACAGTGAAGCAAGCAGTACCCCTACTAACACACCGTAGGCGAGATTGTGGGTAGAAACAACTACCGCCACCGTGGCCATCATCACCAGGTTGCTGGACAGGGGGTGTTTTTTCAGATCGACAATGGACTGCCAGCTGAACGTGCCGATAGACACCATAATCATGACGGCCACCAGCGCCGCCATGGGAATCTGCGATATCCAGGGGCCAAGAAATACCACCATGATAATCAGGAATACCCCGGCGACCAGAGTGGAGAGCCGCCCCCGGCCGCCTGATTTCACATTGATCACCGACTGGCCGATCATCGCGCAGCCGGCCATGCCCCCCAGCATCCCGGCGCCGATATTGGCGATGCCTTGGCCCTTGCACTCCCGGTTCTTGTTGCTGGGGGTGTCGGTGAGGTCATCGACAATAGTGGCCGTCATCATTGATTCCAGTAGCCCGACCACCGCCAGGGAAATCGAGTAGGGGAAAATAATTTTCAGGGTTTCCAGGTTCAGCGGCACATCCGGCCACAGAAACAGCGGCAGGGTGTCCGGCAGCTCCCCCATATCGCCCACCGTGCGGATATCCAGACCAATTACCATGGCGACCAAGGTAAGCGAAACAATGCACACCAGCGGCGAGGGAATGGATTTGCCGACCACCGGCAGATAGGGGAACAGATAGATGATGCCCAGGCCTGCGGCGGTCATGGCGTAGACATGCCAGGTGACATTGGTCAGTTCCGGTAACTGGGCCATAAAGATCAGAATGGCCAGGGCATTCACAAACCCGGTCACCACCGAGCGGGATACAAAACTCATGAGGTTGCCGAGTTTGAGGAACCCGGCAATGATCTGTAATAACCCGGTCAGCAGGGTGGCTGCCAGCAGGTACTGTAGGCCATGCTCCCTGACCAGGGTCACCATCAGCAGCGCCATGGCGCCGGTGGCTGCGGAGATCATTCCCGGTCTGCCGCCCACAATGGCAGTGATCACAGCGATACAGAACGAGGCATACAGCCCCACCTTGGGATCGACACCGGCAATAATCGAAAAGGCGATGGCTTCAGGAATCAGGGCCAGGGCGACAACGGTGCCCGCCAGTACATCAGCACGGATATTGCCCAGCCATTGCTGCCGGGTAGTGTAGAGGGACATAAACATTCCAGTTTTTGTGGGTGACTTGGCGCCACCGGGCGGTAATGGTGCTGTGGGTGGCTGACAAATGCTATGGGCCAATCGCGGCCGCTCGGAGATATAGGGTTTGTCAGCGGATGGTTGCAGTGCCGGTTGCGGCGGGACTCACCGGGTCAGGTGGCGTCGGTGCAGGACAGGTAAAACAATTCATCGGATCGTACAGCATTCACGAACTCCGTATTATAGCTTCTGGAAAGATTGAGACATAGGCACAGGGAGGTAGTTCTGTGGAAGAACTAATCATTCGAAAAAGAAGTCTATAAGGCTTTGGAGTGTAGAGATGTTGTTGGTGTTATGAAGTCAGCTTTTGCGGTAGGCTTTTTAAGCTACTTAAGTTTTGATGAAAACATTGCTTTGACAGAAGAGGATCGGGGGGAGATTTTTCCGTCCCGACCAGTTGGCAGCTGTCAAAAAAACTAGGGCGACTAAATTTTAGTTTCCATAATTCCTAGCGGCGCCTGCTTCTGGATATTTTCTTTCCTGAAAACCAACACACCTGCAGACGCTACTTTATAGAAATTACTTTTAGCTCAGTCTGATTGTCTTTTCCTATAAAAGCCGATGGCTGCTAGGCCTAGGGCGAACAGGACAAGTGTGCCAGGTTCTGGCACCGAGTTAGCCTTAACTAAAATGTACCTCTGCCATACGGTATCGCTGTTTAACCAGATGTTATCACCTGACCTCCATCCACCGTCTATGATTGGATTTCCGCCGTGCCAAGAGAGTCTTAGATCGGTAAGACCGTAGATTGAGGAGTCAACTACACCACATACACTATCTCCAGCATCTGCTGAACATTGTTTGATATCAGGATCTAGAGTAAAACCGGTAGAGAGAGAGTTTCTATACCAGTAAGCTCCATCTGCAAAAATAGTTGTATCTGTAGAGGTAAATGATTCCAATACTGATAAGGTGGTACTACCGAACAGGTCAAAAGTAAATGCTCCATCACTAGATGATGATGCTAAAGCTACTTCACTCCCTTCTGCTACGAGGTCTAATACTGATTGGTAGTTGAAAGATGAGCCATAACTAGTTTGAAACAATATGCTCCACCCAGCATTGCTAGCATCTGTTTTATTATAGTCGGAAATAATTCCTGCATTGGTACCCATGCTCATCCACAGCAAGAGCAAAGCTCCAATTCGAATTACAGATTCCTTGCGCATTGTAATACTCCTTTTTTTGTAATAAACAATGTTCCCGCTACTAAGCACTTTTTGTGCCAAAACTATAACTCTTTGAAGCGTGGATTATTTGTTTGTATTTCTAGTCACCAGATCGAAAGAGGTGTAAATATTTCTGACGCTTATATTTCCCATAAAATACTTAGCTTGAGGCTGTTTCCGAGTTGAAGTAGCAACGACTTCGACCTTGAAAGCTTAACTTTTTTGTTTGTCTGGCATGGACCGGCTCAAGCCGATAGCGACCGTATTGTTAGTTTTTCTTTGGAGGGTGCGAGAATAGGTACTTAAGTTCAGAAGATGGTACCTGCGCTACCGCAGGACTTCGTCGAAGTGTAGAATGAGTGGCCTCGTTTTTATCGGGGTGGTTATTGTAACTAAATACAAATTCAAGCACGAAATTCTGACTGGAATATCCGACCTCGCCGTGAAACTGACCGATTATAAGACTCGCAGATCGTTTGCAATTATCTCTCACCCCGATGCCGGCAAGACCACCATCACTGAAAAGCTGTTGCTATTCGGCAACCTGATTCAGGTGGCGGGTACCGTGAAGGGCAAGAAAAGTGACCGTCACGCTACCTCTGACTGGATGCAGATGGAGAAGGAGCGGGGCATCTCAGTGACTTCGTCGGTGATGCAGTTTCCCTACAAGGACGCCATGGTGAATCTGCTGGATACCCCTGGGCACGAGGACTTCTCCGAGGATACCTACCGCACTTTAACGGCGGTGGATTCTGCGCTGATGGTGATCGACGGTGCCAAGGGCGTAGAGGATCGCACCATCAAACTGATGGATGTGTGCCGCCTTCGTGACACGCCGATCATTTCATTCGTCAACAAGATGGACCGGGATATTCGCGACCCCATCGAGCTGCTGGACGAAATCGAATCGGTGCTGAAAATTGCCGGGGCCCCCATTAACTGGCCGATTGGCATGGGACATGACTTCAAAGGCGTCTACAACCTGTATACCGATACGATTCATGTCTTCAAGCCTGGTCAGGGACACACCATTCCCGAAGATATTCAGGTTGCGGGAATTGATTCCGAAGAGGCGACTGAGCTGCTGGGTTACTACGTCGACGATATTCGTGAGGAAATCGAACTGGTGCGTGGCGCCACCCATCAGTTCGACCTGGAACTGTTTCTGGCCGGGCAACTGACGCCGGTATTTTTTGGTACGGCACTGTCGAATTTTGGAGTGCGGGAAATGCTCGACCACTTCGTGCAATGGGCGCCTGCGCCGCAACCGCGTCTGGCGGTGGAGCGGGAAGTAACCCCCGGAGAAGAGCAGTTCAGCGGTTTCGTCTTCAAGATCCAGGCGAACATGGACCCGAAACATCGGGACCGCATCGCCTTTATGCGGGTCTGTTCCGGTCGCTACCAGCAGGGTATGAAGATGCACCATGTGCGTATCGGTAAGGATATCCGCATTGCCGATGCTGTGGGCTTCAAGGCCGGTGATCGTGTAGCGGTGGAGGAGGCTGTGGCCGGTGATATTATCGGCCTGCACAACCACGGTACCATCCAGATTGGCGATACCTTTACCGGGGGCGAGGATCTGAAGTTTACCGGTATTCCTCACTTTGCTCCGGAACTTTTTCGTCGAATTCGTCTTAAAGACCCATTAAAAACCAAGCAGTTACAGAAGGGTCTTCAACAACTTTCTGAAGAGGGAAGCACCCAGGTATTCTTTCCCCTCAACAACAATGACATTGTCGTGGGTGCCGTGGGGCAGTTGCAGTTTGACGTGGTGGCCTACCGCCTCAAGGATGAATACGGGGTCGAGGCGGTCTACGAGCCGGTGAATGTTTACACCGCTCGCTGGATAGAATCGGACGACAACAAGAAAATCGAAGAGTTGAAACGCAAGGTGCCAGATGGCGTCGCCGTCGACGGGGGCGGGCATCTTACCTACCTGGCCTCCACGAGGGTCAATCTGGCCCTCACTGAGGAGCGCTACCCGGAACTGCAGTTCCGAGCCACCCGGGAGTTATAAACCCGGTTACCGGGTTCACTATACTCTCTGTAGGTCATTTTCTGCGGAGTGAGCAATGGACCCGGTATTTCCCCGCCTCACACATATTGCGCTGCATGTGGAAGACATGGATGCCTGTGTCGCGTTTTATCAATACTACTGCGATATGGAGATCTGTCATGCTCGTAACAACGGACAACAGCGCATTGTCTGGCTGGCAGAATCCGGGCGTGAAAAGGATTTTATCTTTGTATTGATGGACGGTGGCCGCAATCTGGCGCTGCCGGATGATGACTACCGTCATTTTGGGTTTGCCATGCCCAGCCGGGAAGCGGTGGATGACTTGGCGGAACGAGCCAATGCGCGAGGAGAATTGGTTTGGCCGCCCCGTGAGGAACCTTTCCCGGTCGGTTACTATTGTGGGCTGCGGGACCCCAATGGCAACTATGTGGAATTCAGCTATGGTCAGCCTTTGGGGCCTGGTGCCGGGTAATAATCGTTTGCCCGTTAGCGGCTGTTGTAATAGTCTGACCTCACCTGCCTGGTGGAGAAAATCATGGATAACCGACGCAAAACGGTCGTTGTTAACGGTCGATTTCAATATCAGTATGCGCTGGTTGCCGCAGCAGCTTCGGTGCTGTTGATCAATCTGTTTATCATCGTCAATACCCTGTTACCCGATTACCGGGGATTCCTGCTCAACGGTTGGCACACACTCATTGTGGCAGTGGTGGAGATTTTCCTGATCGGTGGTGTCTGGTGGGGCAGTCTGATCGCCAGCCACCGAATTGCCGGCCCGCTCTATGTGATGGTGCGGGAAATAGAGTCCATCTCGGAGGGGGACTTCACCGCCCGGGTAAACCTGCGTCGCTATGACATGTTTCAGCCCGAAGCCGAAGCTATCAACCAGAGTATGGAAATTCTTCAAAAGCGCATTGACCGTATCAAAAGTATTGTCGATGAAATCGAGAAACAGCCCGGTGGTTATGCCCCGGCGACCCCCGATCATCTTGCTCGCCTGAGAGCAGAGCTTGAACAGTTCAAAACCACTTAAGTAGTTATTACCGGGCAGGGCTGTAAAGGTTGCGGTGCTGCACTAGTCAAGGTTTACTCCTTTGCCTGATCCCGCTGTTTTTGTATTACTCGTTGTTATCGCCTTTGCCGCGGGGTTTATTTCATCCATCGCCGGGGCCGGAGGCGTGCTGACCTTGCCGGCACTGCTTTGGGCCGGATTGCCACCCATCACCGCACTGGCCACCAATAAGGTGCAGAGCACCTTGGGCACGCTTTCCTCCACCTGGAATTTTTTCCGCAAAGGGCATCTCGACCTCAAACCATTGCTGCCGTCTATGGCAACGGCGCTGATCGGTTCATGCCTGGGCACCTGGGCGGTGCAACGGGTGGGTAATGAAGTGCTGGCGACATTGATTCCCGCCCTGTTGATAGCCATCGGCCTTTACTTTCTGGTGTCCCCGCGCATCAGTGATGATCACCGAGAGCCGCGAATTTCCAGTCTACAGTTCGCCATGACCGCGGCACCGTTGATGGGATTCTACGGCGGTTTTTTTGGTCCTGGCATGGGTTCCATTTTTCCGTTTCTGATGGTCTGGCTGATGGGGTATGGTCTGCGTAAAGCCACAGCTC
>Ga0209578_10002417_pt1 | contig 15563 bp, 14 predicted proteins | sample tdAd472_FD_187127 | JGI IMG/M metagenome (GOLD analysis project Ga0209578, IMG submission 187127) | Marine sediment microbial communities from the Atlantic coast under amendment with organic carbon and nitrate - tdAd47.2 (SPAdes)... | ecosystem: Environmental > Aquatic > Marine > Coastal >...
CTTCCCGCTCCAAAGCCAAGCGCAATCTGCTGGACAAGCTGGACGAAGCGCATGATTTCGACCTGCCGCCGAACATGGTTGAGCAGGAATTCAATCAGATCTGGCAGCAGCTGCAGGCTGAAATGGATGCCGGTCGCACGGCTGAAGAAGACAAGGGCAAGTCCGAGGACGAACTGAAGGAAGAGTACCGCAAGATTGCAGAGCGCCGCGTGCGTCTCGGTCTGGTGCTTGCTGAAATCGGCCGCGTGAACGATGTCCGCATTTCCGAGCAGGAAGTGAATCAGGCGCTGATCCGCGAAGCACGGCAGTATCCTGGTCAGGAACAGCAGGTTGTTCAGTTCTTCCAGCAGAATCCGGGCGCAATGGCTCAGCTGCGCGCACCGATTTATGAAGACAAGGTCGTCGATCACATTCTCGGCGTCGCCGAAGTGTCCGATGAGACCGTTTCCCGTGAAGACCTCTTCAAGGAAGACGAAGAGTAAGTCTCCACAGAAAATCCCAATTAAAGAAAGCCGGTCCGCAGTGACCGGCTTTTTTGATGCCGCAAACCCGAATAGGTAAACTGCATGTTAACCGCACACCGCGAAATTGCAGGGAATCATTAAGCAAAGGCATCAGAAGATGAGCGTCCAGAGCATACGCCCGCAACTGACCGAAGGTGACATTCACCGCCTGATGAAGGGGGATACGCCAGAACAGCGTGCTTCCGTGGCGCACAGGCTGTGCCGCCGCATCGCCCTGGATGTCCTGACTGATGAAGAGCGTGCCTACGCTCAGGAAATTATGGGCATTCTGGCCGAGGATGCAGCGGACCTGGTTCGCCGCACCTTGTCTGTCACGCTTCGCAATTCGCCCATCCTGCCGCGCGAGATCGCGTTCAAGCTGGCGCAGGATATTGAGGCGGTCGCGATCCCGGTGCTGCAGGATTCGCCTGTTTTTACCGATGAGGATCTGATCGAGCTGGCGCTGTCCGTCACTGCAGCAAAACAGGTCGCAATTGCGTCGCGCGATTCGCTATCGCTCACTCTGACAGAGGTGCTGACGGAGCATGGCGCTCTGGAAGCCGTTCGGGCGTTGTCTGGAAATGAGGGCGCGGACTGGAGCGACAAGGCATATGATGATGCCATGCGGCGCTACGGAACAGATGAAGGTGTCCAGCGCGGTCTGATCAGCCGCGAATACATCCCGACACATATCGCCGAGAAGATGGTCAGCCTCGTCTCCGGGCAATTGTTCGACATGCTGGTCAACCGCCACGAATTGCCTGCGCAGCTTGCAATCGATCTGGCATCAGGTGCGCGGGAACGTGCGACGATCGATTTGGTCGAGCAGGCAGGCCGCTCCCACGATCTGCCGCGTTTTGTGACGCAGCTGAACCTCAACGGTCGCCTGACGCATTCGCTGATCATGCGCGCCTTGTGCTGCGGCCAGATGCCCTTTGTGGAGCATGCGCTGGCTGAGCTTTCAGGCGTGGGGCACCAGCGTGTCTGGCTGATGATCCACGATGCCGGGCCATTGGGCCTGCAGGCCGTGTTTGATCGTGCTGGCATGCCGCGCAAGATGCTGCCGGCCTTCCGCGCAGCCGTGAATGTGTTCCATGAGACGAGCCATGATGGCGGACCGAATGACCGCGCCCGCTTCCGGGCTCGCATGATCGAGCGCGTGCTGACCCAGTTCCAGGCCATCCCACGGGAAGACCTCGAATACCTTCTGGAGAAGCTGGATTACTATTCCGAGATGGCCGCCATGGAAGAAAGCGGCGGCGACACGTCTTTTAGCGTCGCTTAGGAATCTGCGCGAAGTTTCGAGCCCGCATGAATGCCGATGCGGTTCAGGAATTCACCGTCACGCCAATTCGCGTTCTCTGCAATTACGAGCATGCCTGAGGCGGATGCGACTTCGCAGATGTCCATCAGCTTCTCATTCATTTCCAGATCGCGAGCATCCACGCGCAGACTGTCGATCAGCAGGCGCAGGCCTTCGCCAATTGGCGTCTGCCAGGATTTGCGCATGTCGACGGACACGCGAAAACCATGGCGGCGCAAATGGGCTACATGACGCACGACATCACTCGGGCAGCCGGCAAAGGCGGAGTCTTCAAATTCCAGGCAGATTTCCTGCTGGCAAAGTGTCGTCCGGCGAATCGCGGCATCGCAGGCGATAGCCGTGTTCGCATGAGAGAGGGCCGCCATAGGCGAGGGCACAATGATGGGCCGCATGCGCTGGTCCATCTGGTGCGCGGCGCTGGCAACTTCGGACAGTCTGTCTGAAAGCCATTTGGCCGGATCTGCAGCTTTGCTCGCGGCGCTCATCGGGCCGAAAGATGCGGACTCTTCAAAAGTCTGCGACATTTCGCAAACAGCCCCGAACGAATCCCCGTCAAGCAGATGCATGACCGGGTGGAAGCGGAATTGGACCTTCTGTCCAGTGTGGGCGACAACTCTTGTTTGTAGCAATTCCCGCATCACTCTTCCCGTCTTTCTGACCGTGCCTATTGCTTTACCTAGCGGACAGGACTGAAGATCACGCGGATAAATCCATTTGGATTTCGAATAAATTTGAACAAATGGGGGAGGACACAATGAATAAAGAAAATGCCCAGCCAAAACTCTCTGCGACTGTCCTGATCGTGCGCGACGGCGAAACGGTGCCGGAAGTGCTGATGGTGAAGCGCCACTATCAGATAGATTTTGCAGCAGGCGCACTTGTCTTTCCGGGTGGCAAAGCCACGGGGGAAGATTCCAGCGCGGGATGGGACCCCTATACCGATGGGGATTTCGGTCCCGTGCAACAGGATGCGCGCATTGCCGCTGTCAGGGAAGCCTATGAGGAGTCAGGCCTGCTGCTGGCGCGGCCCCGGCAGAAGCGGGGCACAGACATGCCGCTTGTCGGCCCGGACGTGGCGGAGAAACTGGACCCGTTCCGCGCAGCCGTAGACCGGGGCGAGCAGAGCTTCCTGGAATTGATCCGTGAACATGATCTTGTGCTCGCGCTCGACAGCCTCGTTTATTTCGGACACTGGATCACGCCGGACTTGATGCCCAAACGCTTCGATACGCATTTCTATATTGCGCCTGCGCCACGGGATCAGATCGCTGCCCATGATGGGCGGGAGACCACAGACTCTGTTTGGATCACGGCCCAAGACGCGCTTGATTCCGAAGAGGCTGGGGAGTCTGTCATCATTTTCCCGACACGGATGAATTTGAAGAAGTTCGCAAAGGCGACGTCCGTGCAAGATGCCGCCAAGCGGTTTGCAGCCGAACCTGTTGTCACGGTGCTGCCGCGTCAGGACAAGACCGAAAACGGCGAAGCCTGCCTCGTCATTCCGGAAGAGGCAGGCTACGGCCAGACAATTGAATTGCTGTCACGCGTAAACGTCTGACGCGCGCTAGAGAATGAATTTGGAAAGATCTGCATTGCCGGCCAGGCTGGCAACGCGTTCATCCACATAGTCAGCCGTGATCGTGATGGTCTCACCAGTCTTGTCCGGAGCATCAAAGCTGATTTCATCAAGCAGGCGCTCAAGCACCGTCTGCAGGCGCCGCGCGCCGATATTCTCGACGGAGCTGTTCACCGCTTCAGCCAGATCAGCCAGGCGATCAATTGCGGCGTCCTCAAATTCCAGCGTGACATTCTCTGCAGCCATAAGCGCCTGGTACTGACGGATCAGGCTGGCTTCCGGTTCGACAAGAATACGCCGCAGATCATCACGGGTCAGGGCTTCCAGTTCCACGCGGATGGGCAGACGCCCTTGAAGTTCGGGCAAAAGGTCTGACGGCTTGGAAACATGGAAGGCGCCAGACGCGATGAACAGGATGTGGTCTGTCTTGACCGCCCCGCGCTTTGTGGAAACGGTCGTGCCTTCGATCAGGGGAAGCAGGTCCCGCTGAACGCCTTCGCGGCTGACATCGGCCCCGCCGCGTTCCTTGCGCGCGGCGACTTTGTCGATCTCATCCAGGAAGACGATGCCATCTTCCTCCACAGCAGAAACAGCTTCCCGAACGATAGCGTCTTCGTCCAGCAGGCGGTCGGCCTCTTCCTCGGTCAGCGGCTCGTACGCTTCGCGGACAGTCGTCCGTACACGCTTTGTACGTCCGCCCATGGCCTTGCCCAGCATGTCTGACAGATTGATCATGCCCATGGAGCCGCCCTGGCCGGGGATATCCATCATCTGCATCGGGTTGTTTGTTTCCGCGACGTCCAGATCTACCGGCTTGTCATCCAGTTCGCCGGCGCGCAGTTTGCGGCGGAAGACTTCGCGGGTGGAGGACTGCGCGTCCTCGCCAACCAAGGCGTCCAGAAGGCGCTCCTCGGCTGCGTCCTGCGCCTGTTGGCTGACGCCAGCGCGCTTTTGCTCGCGCACCATGCCAATGGCGGCTTCGACAAGATCGCGAATGATCTGTTCCACATCCCGGCCGACATAGCCGACTTCGGTGAACTTGGTCGCTTCTACTTTCAGGAAGGGAGCATTGGCCAGGCGGGCGAGGCGGCGCGAAACTTCTGTCTTGCCGACGCCCGTGGGGCCGATCATCAGGATGTTCTTGGGCGTGATCTCTGCGCGGATGTTATCGGGCGCTTGTTTCCGGCGCCAGCGATTGCGCAGGGCAATGGCAACGGCGCGCTTGGCGCCTGTCTGGCCGACGATATGGCGATCAAGTTCTGCGACAATCTCGCGGGGGGTAAGGTCTTTCATATATCTTTCCGAAAGCGTGTCAGAGGAGCGGGTGGAGCAGGGCGGTCTGACGCCCTTAGAGGTCCAGCGATTCAAGCGTGAAATGGGCGTTGGTATAGACGCAGATATCAGCGGCAATCTGCATCGCCTTGCGTCCGATCACTTCGGAATCCTCTTCATATTCATAGAGGCCACGCGCTGCAGCGAGCGCGTAGTTTCCGCCAGAGCCGACAGCTACGACATTGTGCTCAGGCTCCAGCACATCCCCCGCGCCGGTGATCACCAGCGTGGACTCCTTGTCGGCTACGATCAGCAGGGCTTCAAGTTTCTGGAGATATTTCTCTGTCCGCCAGTCCTTGGCCAGTTCCACTGCGGCGCGCTGCAGCTGGCCGGGATGGCGTTCCAACTTGGCCTCCAGCCGTTCAAACAGGGTAAAGGCATCCGCCGTCGCCCCGGCAAAGCCTGCAAGGATGTCACCTCCGGCGATGCGGCGGACCTTGCGGGCATTGCCCTTCATGATGGTCTGTCCCATCGACACCTGGCCATCGCTCAGCATGACCAACTTCTTGCCCTTGCGCACGGCCAGAATGGTTGTGCCGTGCCAAATGGCGTCACTGTTCTTGTCGTTCATCATGGGCTTTGATGTGGAGGATCAGGGGGCGGTGTGCAAGTCAGCACCTGTTGTCTGCAAGCAAACAAGGATATGTCACATTATTGTAGCTTTGCCCGGCTATGTGGGCGCCACTGGAAGGGGTTCCTCCTTAATGTTGCAACAGCTCGGCCAATTACCGATGGGGTGGCTGCTGACCGCATTGCTACTCTTCGTGATGTCGGCCGGGTTTTCCATTGGCCGCATCCGGGCAGAGCGCTATTCGCTGTCCTCCTCGGGGAAATTTCATTCGCGGCCCAATTATCACGGCTATTATGTCGCCATGTGGGGGCTGGCACCTGCGCTGATTCTGGCGCTGGCATACCTGTTGCTGGCTGAACCTGTCGCGAGAGAACTGCTGATCCGGGAATTGCCCGCCGCGTTTCACAAACTGCCCAAGGCAGAGTTGGTCTCCTATCTTGATGCGGTCTCTGCCGTGTCTACCCATGGAACTTATGATGGATCAGATCGTGTCTTCACGGCTGTGACGCATCGTTATCTGGAACTGTCCGGCAGTCTCAAGATTACCACGCTGGCGACGATCCTGCTCAGCGCAATACTGGGCGTCATGTTTGCTCGCTCGCATGTCTCACCGGATTTCCGCGCGCGGCAGCGGGTCGAATCAGGCGCGGAGCTATTCCTGTTCCTCTGCGCAGCGATTGCAATTGCGACGACGGTCGGCATCGTCGCTTCGCTATTCTATGAGAGCATTCGCTTTTTCTCCCAGGTGCCCGTGACGGACTTCCTGTTCGGCACGCGCTGGAATGCTCAGACGAATGCCGAGTTCGGTGCTGTTCCGCTATTTTTCGGCACATTCATGATCGCACTGATCGCAATGTTTGTCGCGGCGCCCGTAGGCCTCTTCGCGGCGATTTATCTTTCCGAATATGCCTCCAGGAAAACCCGGTCTTATGTGAAGCCCTTGCTGGAGGTTCTGGCGGGTATCCCGACCGTTGTGTACGGTTTCTTTGCGTTGCTGGTTGTCGCGCCGGGGGTGCGAAGTATCGCGCTGTGGGTCAATGCGACGCTGATCGATATCGGGCTGGCAAATGGCCCCGTGCTCGCCGCCCAGCCGACCAGTGCACTCGCCGCAGGTCTTGTTATGGGCATCATGGTGATCCCCTTTGTCTCGTCCCTGTCGGATGATGTGATCAATGCCGTGCCGCAAACCTTGCGGGACGCGGCCTTCGCCATGGGGGCCACCAAGTCCGAAACAATCAAACAGGTCATCTTGCCCGCCGCGCTGCCGGGGATTGTCGCTTCCTTGTTGCTGGCAGTCTCGCGGGCGATCGGGGAGACCATGATCGTTGTCATGGCGGCTGGCCAGCGCGCTCGGATATCGCTTGATCCTTCAACCGATCTCACCACCATCACGGTGCAGATTGTCGCCCTGTTGACCGGGGAAACGGAATTCGACAGCCCGAAGACCTTGTCTGCTTTCGCGCTGGGTCTCGTCCTGTTCCTGGTAACGCTTTGCTTCAACCTGATCGCCCTGCGTGTCGTTCAGCGCTATCGGGAGAAATATGAATAAGATGTCTGATTCATCCCTCATCACTCCCAAGGCGCTGAAGCATCTCAAGAAGCGCCGCGCGGCGGATGCCCGTTTCCGGCTTTATGGGATTGCCGCAATCGTCTTTGCCTTGTCCGCATTGACCCTGCTGGTCATCGCCATTGGCACGCGTGCGTATTCGGCCACGACGCAATATGTCCTGCAGACCGAGATAATGCTGGATGCCGATCTCGTCGCACCGGAAGGCGAAACGAGCGAGGCAGAGATCACCCGCAACATTGAGGGCTTCTACACGCTGGTCCGCGACAAGCTGTTTTCAGAGTTTCCGGAGTCCACCCAGACTCAAGCCAGCCGACAGGAACTGAGTGAGCTGGTTAACCGCCTTGCTGTGCTGCCCCTGGCCAAGCGGGTTGCGACCAACCCAACCTTGATCGGTAAGACAATCCAGGTTCGGGTGCCGCTGTCCGATGATCTGGACCTCTACCTCAAAGGCGGTTCTCCGAAAGATGTGACCGTCCGGATCGGCTCTGCCGGAAAGATTGAGACAGATGCCGAGGGAAAGGCACGTCTCAGCAGCACCTCTGGTCTCAGTAAAGTCACAAGTACACGCAGTTTGCTGGAGGAGGGGAAGGCGACGGGATCTGTCCTGCTCGCGGGCGGGGAGACGGTTGCCCGCATCGATTCCCTGTCGCCGGATGCGGCAGAGCTGACCCTGCTGACGGGTACGTTCGAACAACTGGCAAATGAACCTCTGGTCGCGCACATCATTCCGCTGCCTGAAGCCGAGCGCCCGATCTCGGACCAGCAGATTGCCTGGGCCATCGCCCTGAAGCAGGCTGGCAATGCCCGCCGGGTGCTGCATACCAGTCTCGTCACCCACACAGACAGCACCTATCCGGAACTCGCCGGTACGCTGGCCGCAATTGTAGGCTCTCTGCTGACCATGATGGTGACGGCCTGCGTGGCCATTCCGATGGGCATCTTCGCGGCGGTCTATCTGGAAGAATTCGCGCCGCGCAACCGGCTGACCAATCTGATTGAAGTGAACATCAATAATCTGGCGGCGGTGCCCTCAATTGTGTTTGGCCTTCTGGGGGCGTCTCTGCTGCTTGGTACGTTCGGTCTGCCGAGGTCTGCTCCGATTGTCGGCGGGCTCGTATTGGCTTTGCTGATCCTGCCTGTCGTGATCATCGCTTCGCGTGCGTCGCTGCGCTCTGTGCCGCCCTCCATTCGAAGCGGTGCGCTGGCCGTTGGGGCTTCGCGCATGCAGGCCGTGTTTCACCATGTCTTGCCGCTTGCGGCGCCCGGCATGTTTACAGGAGCCATTCTCGGTATGGCCCGCGCTCTGGGAGAAACCGCACCGCTTCTGCTGATTGGAATGGTGGCCTTTGTAGCGGAAGTGCCAAAGTCTGCTACAGACGAGGCCACAGCGCTTCCAGTGCTGATTTATAGCTGGGCATCGAACGCCGAAAGAGCGTGGGAGCCCATGACAGCTGCAGCGATTGTCATATTGCTGTCGCTTCTTGTTATCATGAATGTCGTTGTTGTGTTCCTGCGCCGCAGGTTCGAACGGAGATGGTGATGGATACGGTCGGACCGGCAAAAACAGACCTGGCACTGACCGGGGAGGGCGCTGACAAGACGCAAGCCCTCACCTATCCGCGCATCGATTGCCGGAATGTCAGTGTCTACTACGATGATAAACAAGCCGTTTTTGATGTGTCGCTTGCGATTCACGACCGCGCGGTGACGGCTCTGATCGGGCCATCCGGGTGCGGGAAGTCGACCTTCCTGCGCTGCCTCAACCGCATGAATGACACGATTGAGGGGGCAAAAGTCACCGGTGACATTTTCATGGAGGGTGAGAACATCAACTCGCCGGACGTGGACCCGGTTCTGTTACGCTCGCGAGTCGGAATGGTGTTCCAGAAGCCGAACCCGTTTCCGAAAAGCATTTATGACAATATCGCCTACGGTCCGCGCATTCATGGCATGGTCGACAGCCGGGAAGATCTCGACGCCGTTGTCGAGAAAAGCCTGCGCCGCGCCGGCCTTTGGGAAGAGGTGAAGGATCGTCTGACCCAGCCCGGCACCAGCCTGTCAGGCGGTCAGCAACAGCGTCTTTGTATTGCCCGCGCCATTGCCGTTCGCCCGGAAGTCATTCTGATGGATGAGCCGTGCTCGGCTCTGGACCCCATTGCGACAGCCCGCATCGAGGAGCTGATCGACGAACTACGCAAGCGCTACTGCATCGTCATCGTGACCCATTCCATGCAACAGGCAGCTCGCGTGTCGCAACGCACGGCCTTTTTCCATCTTGGTAATCTCGTGGAGATGGGAGACACCGACCAGATATTCACCAATCCTCGCGAACGCCGCACCGAGGACTACATAACCGGCCGTTTTGGCTGATAGGTTTGACATGTCAGAACATATTGTTTCCGCCTTCACAGACGAACTTGAAAAGATCGCCGCAGATTTGATGCGTATGGGCGGGATCGTGGAAACCATGATTCTGGATTCCTGTGCGGCCGTGGATCGGAACAATCACGACATGGCGCGAGATGTGATCACGCGAGATCCGGAAGTGGATCGCCTGGAGGAAGAGGTTGAGCGCCAGATCGTCAGCCTGATCGCTCGTCGCCAGCCCATGGCGCACGACCTGCGGTCTGTCTTCTCAGCGCTCAAGACTGCGGGCGAACTGGAGCGGATTGGTGATCTCTCAAAGAATATAGGCAAGCGCACGCTGATGCTGGATGAGTCCGTGCCGGTCGCTATGCGTCATGGCGTAGCCCGCATGGCGCGCCCGGTTTCGCTGCAGCTGCATATGGTTCTGGATGCCTATGCCACCGGCAATGCCGAGTCCGCAAAGACGGTCTGGGAAAGCGATGACGACATCGACCAGCACTATAACTCCCTGTTCCGGGAAATGCTGACCTACATGATTGAGGACCCGCGCACGATCGGTGCGGGCGCGCACATGCTTTTCATGGCCAAGAACCTTGAGCGCATTGGCGACCATTGTACGAACATCGCAGAATTCATTTACTTTCAGATCACTGGCGAATATCTCATTCCGCATGAGCGTCCGAAAACACCCAATACGGGTATCTGAAAAGGTCTAGTTGAGAGGATCTGACATGAAGCCCTATGTGCTCATCGCCGAAGACGAGAGCGCCGTCTCCGAACTGCTGTTCTATAACCTCAAGAAAGAGGATTATGAGGTGGCAATCGCTGCGGATGGTGAAGAAGCCCTGCTGATGATTGAGGAGCGGGCGCCGGACCTGCTGCTACTGGACTGGATGCTGCCCAAGATCAGCGGTATCGAAGTTTGCCGCCGGGTTCGCAGCGGCGGAACCAACCCTAATCTGCCGATCATCATGCTGACGGCGCGCGGAGAGGAAAGCGACCGTATCCGTGGACTGGATACCGGCGCGGATGACTATGTCACCAAGCCTTTCTCCACGACGGAGTTGATGGCGCGCGTGCGCGCTGTGCTGCGCCGCATTCGGCCTGGCCTCAAGGATGACCGCATTGTCGTCGGCGATATCGAGATCGACCGCGTTGCGCACAAGGTGATCCGCAACAATGTTGAAATTCACCTCGGCCCGACGGAATTCCGTCTGTTGGATTATTTCATGCAGCACCCGGGCCGCGTTTTCTCACGCGAGCAATTGCTGGATACAGTCTGGGGATCTGATGTCTATGTTGAGGCGCGGACTGTGGACGTGCATGTCGGCCGTCTTCGCAAGGCCCTTCGCCAGGAAGGCGGGGACGATCCGATCCGGACCGTCCGCTCCGCCGGGTATGCGCTGCGCGCTGACTAGAACAGTTCAGCCAGGAAGGCCTTGAGGCTTTCCATGCTGCGCCGGTCTGCATCGGCATCATAGACTGTGCCCATGTCAGGATTGTTGGCGCCCTTGGTCGTGAAGGCGTGCTGGCACTGGCCGTGGACATGCATCTGCCAGTCGGCGCCAGCGTCGCCCATTTCCTTCGTGATGGCCATGACATCTTCCGGCGTGGCCATAGGGTCCAGCCAGCCATGTTCCATCAGCACTTTGGCGGCGATCTTCGGGGACGGGATGTTGTCAGCCGGGCTGAACAGGCCGTGGAAAGAGGCAACACCGGCCACGTCCATATTGGCGCGCGCCATGTCCAGCACGCAGAGGCCGCCAAAGCAGAAGCCGATCGCTGCGGCGTTCTTCGGGTCAACGCCCACTTGCTGCTTTGCTGCGGCAAGGCCGCCAGCAAGGCGCTTCTGCAATTCCGCGCGGTCTTCGACCAGCGGGTTCATGAGTGCCTGGTTTTCCTCAACGGTCGTGCCACGCTTTCCCTTGCCATAAACGTCCATTGCGAAGGCGGCATAGCCGAGTTCATTTGCAACGCGCTCAGCCTTTTCAATCTCATTGTCGCCAAGGCCGCCCCAAGCATGGGCAATCACCACGACAGGGGCAACGTCCTTGCCCTTGGCGCGAAGGTAATAGCCTTCATAGGTCTTGCCATCGACGGTGTAATCAACTGCGCTCATGGAAATATCCTCCTGATGTGTCTCTAACAGATACAGGGCATTCGTCCCCCAGTTTCAAGGGCGATCTCGATTAGTATGCAGATTCTAGACTTTCTTCTTATGTTCATCGGCAATGAGACATCTTTGAAGGAGCCCCTCATGGCAAAGAACAAGAAAGAAAAGACGAAGGCCCGCAAAAAGGCTGAGACCGTCGGTAAGGCCATTGAAACAAATACGGCTGATATGGCTCACAAGATCTGGCTTGCTGGCGTAGGCGCTTATGGCAAGGCCTATGACAAGGCGCTTGCGAATGCCAACAAGTTCAACAAACAGTCCTCGGACGTTTTTGACGATCTGGTAAAGCGCGGCGAAGAAATCGAAAACGAAGTGCGCGAGCGTCTTGCCACGAACGAAACCGTAGCGAAGGCCGGGCAATCCGTTGCCAAATATGCCGAGGCTGCACGTGACTTCCAGGCGCAGGCCCGTGATGAATTCGAAGCCCGTATGGAGCGCATGCGTGATCTTCTGGGCGTCAAGGATCTCGGCAAGAAGGGCAACAAGCTCGCCGCCAAGATCGACAAGCTGGAAGACGAAGTTGCTGAAACCGTCGCAAAGGCACGTGGTAAGGCCAAGGAACGCAACTCTGACCTGAAAGACCGCATCAGCCGTCTGACAGCAGAGATTGAATCCGTCGCCGGAGAAGCCACGGCTGGTTATACCAAGACGACCAAGAAAGCCGCCAAGCGGACAACAAAGGCCGTCAAGGACGCGATGTCCAAGCCTGAAAAAGCCAAGAAGGCGAAAAAGGCAGAAAAGCCTGCTGCCGCCGCCAAGAAGGCTGCACCGGCCAAACCTGCCGCAGCGAAGGTTGCCCCTGCAAAAGCGACGACCTCTGACGATCTGACCCTGATGACGGGCGTCGGTCCGGCTCTGGCGAAAAAGCTGAATGCCGCTGGCATCACAAACTTTGCCCAGATCGCGGCCATGACGAAGGCAGAGGCGGAAAAGCTGGATGAAGCCATTGCAGCGCGCGGGCGTGTCCTGCGTGACGAATGGGTCAAACAGGCGAAGGTTCTCAAGAACTAGACAGCACTTTGACAGGGCGGCTCAACAGGCCGCCCTTTTTTCAGGAGGTCGCCTTTTCGTAATGGGCGATCATGTGGGTCAGCGTGTCAAAACCGGCCTCGCCCATATAGGGCACGATCAGGCACATCACCTGAAACACGGTTTTATGGATCAGGGTAGGGCCATCATGATGCTCAGAAGACAGACTGTCTCCGGCCAGCCAGAAGGTAAGCGTCATCATGATCTGGTCCACCAGGGCGGCCTTCAGGCGCGGGTCCAGGTTCAGGACGGATTCCCGGGTCAGTTCGTCCAGAACGCGGTGGATCGTCTTTTTCTCCTCGGCCACCATCGCACGGAAGCGGACGGCAAGGTCGGGGTAGCGATCCAGCAGCAGGCCGAGGTCGCGATAAAAGAAGCGGAAGTCATAGATCTCTTCGAGGATGATGTAGAGATAGACCCAATTGTCCTGAATGGAGGTCACCCCGCCGCGAGACCCGCGCAGGATGATCCGCATCTCTTCCTCGAACCGCTCGAAGAGGGCGCGAATGATCGCGTCCTTGCCTTTGAAATGGTAGTACAGGTTACCCGGACTGATGTTCAGCGCATTCGAAATATCGACAGCCGTTTGCTGGGCTTCTCCTTCTTCATTGAAGAGAAGCAGGCTGACGTGAAGGATGCGCTCTCGGGTCTTCATGGGTTGCGAAGTAGTTTGACACGCAATTCTGACTATGGAACGAATTTTATTTCAAAGTTTCATGATTACTCTTTCCAAGGCGGAAAGAAGTCAGAAACAAAGTCGGCGCCTGGCCCTTGGGTCAGAGAAGACCGGCATGTGGAGGGATAAGGGAAATGCCAGGCGCCAAGGATGAAATCGCCCAGAATGCGGCCGAAGCCACGAATGCCATGAATCCGCTCATGGCGGGGTTTAACAGACAGGAATTACTGGGCGCCGTCGCGATGATGCTGCGCTCGACCATGACGAACCCGGTGACCACGGCCAAGACTGCCGGAAAGATCACCGCAGAGCACGCAAAGATCCTGCTCGGAAAGTCAGACCGCGCCGCCAATCCGAAGGATCGTCGCTTCAAGGATCCCGCCTGGCAGCACAATCCGTTCTATCGGCGTGGCATGCAGGCCTATCTCGCGACTCAGGAGCATCTGAATGACTGGGTAGCCGAGCTGAGCATGACGGAGCTGGAGCATGCCCGTGCCAAATTCGTCATGAGCATGATCACCGATGCCATGGCCCCGACAAACACGCTGCTCGGCAATCCGGCGGCGACGAAGCGTGTGGTGGACTCTGGCGGTCTGTCGCTGCTGAAGGGGCTGAAAAACGCCTATACCGATCTGACCAAGAATGGCGGTCTGCCCAGCCAGGTGGACAAGAGGCCTTTCAAGGTGGGTGAGAACCTCGCCACAACGAAAGGCTCCGTCATCTGGAAAAATGAGATGATGGAGCTGATCCAGTATCAGCCGCTGACAGATAAGGTTCACCGTACACCGATCTTCATCATCCCTCCGCAGATCAACAAATTCTATGCCATGGACCTCTCACCCATGGTGTCCATGGTGCAATTCCTGCTGGCGATGGAAATGCAGCCCTTCGTGGTTTCCTGGCGCAACCCGACCAAGGAACACAAGGATTGGGGGCTGTCAGATTATATCGACAGTCTTGTCCAGGCAAGCGAAGTGGTTCGCCGGGTTACCAAGTCAAAAAAGATCAATATATCCGGCGCGTGTTCGGGCGGCATTACCACCGCGACGCTGGCCAGCCTTCTGGCGGCGGCAGGCGATGATCGTATCAATACGCTTACCTTTATGGTCTGTGTGCTGAACCCTCAGCGTGAGGATAGCGAGCTTGGCCAGATCGTTTCCGATGCCAGCCTTGAAGTGGCACGCAAATATTCCCGCCGCAAGGGTATCCTGAAAGGGGATGATCTTGCACGCATGTTTGCCTGGATGCGCCCGAATGATCTGGTCTGGAACTATGTTGTGAACAATTATCTGATGGGGGAAGATCCGCCACCATTTGATGTTCTGTACTGGAACAATGACTCGACCAATCTGCCGGCACAGCTGCATTCCGATTATCTGGACCTTGGTCTCAATCAGCCCTTTGATCATCCGGGCGAATATGACGTGGCAGGCCACAAGCTGGACCTGACACAGGTCAAGGCGGACGCCTTTGTGGTCGCAGGCCTGACGGATCACATCACGCCATGGAAAGCCTGCTATCGTACCACGGGTCTTCTGGGGTCTGAGAATATCGAGTTTGTCCTGTCCTCAAGCGGGCATATCCAATCCCTGCTGAACCCGCCCGGAAACCCGAAGGCCAAGATGTTCCGCAACCCGAATATTGCGCCCACAGCCGAGGCCTGGGCGGAAGGTGCGACGGAAGAAGCTGGCAGCTGGTGGCCCGTGTGGGGGGCTTGGCTGAAGCAGAGGTCTGGTGCGCTGAAGACTGCGCCAAAGGCTTGCGGAAATGAGAGCTTTCCGCCTCTCTATGACGCACCCGGAAGATATGTCTTTAATGAGTAACCGACATGGCCAAGATAGATAGAACGCCCGAGATCCTGATGCAGGATGTCGACGGCATCCAGTTGCGTACCGCTTTCTGGAAGGCGGAAAAAGAGGTGGGTAATCGGCCATTGCTGTTCTTCAATGGCATTGGTGCCAATCTGGAGCTGACGGCTGGCCTGGGTGAGATGTTCACGGATCGGGACATCATCACCTTTGATGTGCCCGGTGTGGGCAAGAGCCCGGTCACCCAATGGCCTTACCGGCCCTGGATGCTGGCCCGCTGGGCGCGAAAGCTGCTCGATATTTACGGCATTGAAGATGTCGATGTGATGGGCGTCTCGTGGGGCGGCGCGCTGGCCCAGCAATATGCGTTTCAGTATCGCAAGCGCGTCGGCAAACTTATCCTGTGCGCGACGACTGCGGGCATGACCATGGTGCCAGGGCGGCCGAAATCCCTGTCAAAGATGGTGGATGCGCGCCGGTATTCAGACCCGGATTTCATGCGCGAGAGTTTCGAAACGCTCTATGGCGACGCGGTCGAAGGCGAAGCGGGCCGCCATATCAACAATCTGATGGCGCCGGACCCGAAGGGGTATGTCTACCAGTTGCTGGCATTCATTGTCTGGTCCAGCCTGCT
>Ga0209578_10002418_pt1 | contig 15531 bp, 13 predicted proteins | sample tdAd472_FD_187127 | JGI IMG/M metagenome (GOLD analysis project Ga0209578, IMG submission 187127) | Marine sediment microbial communities from the Atlantic coast under amendment with organic carbon and nitrate - tdAd47.2 (SPAdes)... | ecosystem: Environmental > Aquatic > Marine > Coastal >...
CCGACTTGCGTGGACACGACGCCGGGCAGGCGCCGGATCAGATCCTGCATGCCCCAGAAGCAGCCGCCGGCGAGATATGCGGTTTCGGTCATTGCGGGTCTCCTCGATGAATTCGTTCCGGTTGTCAGACAAGAGGCAGATAGGTTCGGCCGTTCACTTAAACAAATGGTCCCTCACGCGTCGGCCTGCGCGTCCCGTAACGCCTGCCAGACCTTGAGCGGCGTGCAGGGCGTGTCGATATGGTCGACGCCGAGATGGGACAGCGCATCGACGATGGCGTTGGTGCCCGCCGACAATGAACCGACCGTCCCCGCTTCGCCCGCGCCCTTGACCCCCAGCGGGTTGGTCGGCGACGGGACCTCGTTCTCCTCGAAGTTAACATCGCAGAAGTCCCTGGCCCGCGGCATGCAGTAATCCATGAAGGAGCCGGCCAGCAGCTGGCCCGTCTCGTGGTCATAGGTCTTGTCCTCCATCAGCACCTGGCCCATGCCCTGGGCGATGCCGCCCATGATCTGGCCGCGCACCAGCATCGGGTTGATGATCGTGCCGACGTCGTCGACCACGGTGTAGTTCACCAGTTCGGTGACGCCGGTGTCGGGGTCGATCTCCACCTCGCAGATGTGGCAGCCGTTGGGGAAGTTGCCGGTCGTGGCGTTGTAGGTGCCGGTCTCGTACAGGCCGGGCTCCATCTCGTCGGGCAGATTGTTGCTGTCATAGGCCGCCGCCGCGATCTCATGGACGGTGATCACCCGGTCGGTCCCCGCGACGGAGAAGTTGCCTTCGGCAAACTCGATATCGACCTCCGACGCTTCCAGCAGGTGGGCGGCGAGCTTTTTGCCCTTCTCGATGATCTTCCGCGCCGCGATGGTCAGCGCGCTGCCGGTCATGATCGTCGAGCGCGACCCGCCCGTGCCCATGCCGAAGGCCGAGACATCCGTGTCGCCCTGGAGCACGGCGACGCGCTCGGGCTCGACGCCGAGCAGGTCGACGATGATCTGGGTCTGGATCGTGCGGTGGCCCTGGCCATGGGAAATGGTCGAGGCCACGAAAGTCAGGTCACCGGACGGGTCGAAACGCAGCTCCGCCGTCTCGGTCGTGTTGTCCGCGGCCCATTCCAGCGTGTTCGACATGCCGATGCCGCGCAGCTTGCCCCGCGCGGCGGCCTCGGCGCGGCGCGCCTCGAAGCCGGCCCAGTCGGCCATCGCCATGGCCATGTCCATGTTCTTTTCGAACTCGCCGCAGTCATAGGTGTAGATCAGCGGCGTCTTGTAGGGCATCGCCTCGGACGGGATGATGTTTTTGCGCCGCAGCTCCGCCGGGTCCATGCCCAGCGTGTCGGCGGCGCGCTCGACCAGCCGCTCGATCATGTAGGAGGCCTCGGGCCGACCCGCGCCGCGATAGGGCGAGGTGCAGTGGGTGTTGGTCAGCATGCCCGAGATTTCCACATGGGCCGCCGGGGTCGTGTAGACGCCGATCACCGTGCCGATATGGACCACGGGCGGGCTCGCGCCGCGATAGGACACGAAGGCGCCGAGATTGCCCCAGCTGCGCACCCGCACGGCCTGGAATTTCCCGTCGGTATCAAACGCCAGCGCCACCTTCACCACATTGTCGCGCCCGTCATCGTCGCTGAGGTGGCTCTCGGACCGGTCGGCGACCCATTTGACCGGGCGGCCCACATGCTTGGATGCCCAGGGCATCAGCACCATCTCGGGATAGATCGAGCCGCGCAGGCCGTAGCTGCCGCCGATATCGTCGGTGACCAGGCGGATCTGCCGCTCGGGCACCTTGAAGGATTGTTCGGCCAGGCTCTGGCGAAACAACCACGGTCGCTGGAAGCCGCAGCGGATCGTGATGCGGCCGGTGCCGATGTCCCAGTCGCCGATCACGGCGCGGTTCTCCATCGCGTTGGCGGTCACCCGGTTGATGACCATGTCCTGCTCGACCACATGGTCGGCGCTCTCGAAGGCCGCGTCGGTCGCGTCCTTGTCGCCGGCCTCGTAGAAATAGGATTCGTTGTTCGGGCAGTCGTCATAGAGCTGCGGCGCGCCGTCCTGATGCGCGTCGTAGCAGGAGATGACCGCCGGCAGCGGGTTGTAATCCACGTCGATCAGCTCGATCGCGTCGCGCGCCTGGGCCTCCGTCTCGGCCACCGCCATGGCCACCGGGTAGCCGATATGCATGACCTTGCCGACCGCGAGTGCCGGGCGGTCGGGAATGTACATGGGCCCGCCGTCGCGGTGGGTGTAGTTGCCCATGCACGGCACGACGCCCATCCCGTCGGCGCGATAATCGGCGCCGGTGAAGACCGCATGCACGCCGGGCGCGGCTTCAGCGGCGGATTTGTCAATCGAGACGATCTCCGCATGGGCATGGGGCGAGCGCAGGATCACCGCATAGAGCTGGCGGTCGTAATTGATGTCGTCGAGATAGCGGCCCTGGCCCTTGAGCAGCCGCGGATCTTCGAGCCGCGTGACCGGTTGGCCGATAGAAAACTCACCCATGAAACAAACCCTTCGTTGCGGGACGAGCAGAGTAGTGAGTCGTTCCGTATATTTCCAATCCCGCGCAGCGTATCGGTGTGGTCTATGATGGGGCACGCCGTCCATGAGCAGGAAACAGAAACCATGACCTACAAAATCGAATGCGTCGTCGCCTGCGAGAACTACCTCGGCGAGAGCCCGCTCTGGGATGTCGAGACCGGCCTGTTCTACTGGGTCGACGGCACCGGGCGGCGCAAGGGCAAGGACAATGTCTTCCGCCTCGACCCGCGCTCGGGCGCGGTCGAGACCCGCTCGATCCCCGATCACGACATCGGCGCGCTCGCTATCCGCAAGGATGGCGGGCTGGTGATGGCCGTGGATGACGGATTCTATTTTTATGATTTCGACAGCGAGAAACTCGACCTCATTCACAAGATCGAGGACGACCAGCCGCGCACGCGCCTGAACGACGGCAAGGTGGACCGGCGCGGCCGTTTCGTCGCGGGCGGCATGGACGACGAAGAGGAGCTCGCGATCTGCGGCCTGTGGCGCCTCGACCCGGATCTGTCGGTCACCCGGATCGGCGGCGGCATCATCTGCACCAACGGCCCCAGCTGGTCGCCCGACGACAGGACCTTCTATGTGACCTGTTCCTTCCAGGACACCATGTGGGCCTATGACTACGACATCGAGACCGGCGCGTTGTCCAACCAGCGGGTGTTCGCCTCGACGAAGGATACCGACGCCATCTGCGACGGCTCGACGGTCGACGCCGAGGGCTGTGTGTGGACGGCGGAGATCAGAACGGGCGAAGTGGTCCGCCGCACGCCGGACGGCGAAGAAGAACGCCGCATCGGCATGCCGGTGCGCAATGTCACCAGCGTGATGTTCGGCGGTGACAATCTCGACGAGATTTACGTCACGACGATGGGCCGGATCGACCATCCCGGTGCGGCCCACCACGACACCTTCGTGGTTGAGACCAAACCCCAGTTCGGCGCGGGGTCCCTGTTCCGGATCACCGGTCTGGGCATCCAGGGAGTCCCGGAGCCCAGATTCGGCGGTTAGTGATCAGTCGAGGTCGAAGCGGTCGGCGTTCATGACCTTCGTCCAGGCGGCGACGAAGTCCCGCACGAATTTCTCCTTGTTGTCGTCCTGGGCGTAGACCTCGGCATAGGCGCGCAGGATCGAGTTTGATCCGAACACCAGGTCCACACGCGTCGCCGTCCATTTGACCGCGCCGGTCTTGCGATCGCGGACTTCATACATGTTGTCACCGGCCGGGACCCACCTGTAGGCCATGTCCGTCAGGTTGATGAAGAAGTCGTTCGTCAGCGCGCCCTCGCGATCGGTGAACACACCGTGTTTGCTGCCGCCATGGTTGGCACCGAGCACGCGCATGCCGCCGATAAGCGCCGTCATCTCATGGGCGGTCAGGCCCATCAGCTGCGTGCGGTCGAGCAGCAATTCTTCCGCCGAGACGGCGTAGTCCGCCTTGAGCCAGTTGCGGTACCCGTCATGCAGGGGCTCCAGCACGTCGAAGGAAGCCGCATCGGTCATCTCGTCGGTCGCGTCGCCGCGGCCGGGCGAGAAGGGGACGTTGATCTCGACACCGGCAGCCCGGGCCGCACGTTCTATGCCGAGGTTGCCGGCAAGCACGATCACGTCCGCGACGCTGGCGCCGAATTCGGCGGCAATCGGTTCGAGCGCCGTCAAGGCCACGGCCAGCCGCGCCGGCTCGTTGCCCGCCCAGTCCTTTTGCGGGGCCAGGCGGATGCGCGCGCCGTTGGCGCCGCCGCGCATGTCCGAACCGCGGAATGTGCGCGCGCTGTCCCAGGCGGTCGCCACCAACTCGCCGACCGACAGGCCGGTGGCGGCAATCCTGGCCTTCACCTCGGCAACATTGTAGGCGGTGTTGCCGGCGGGCACCGGGTCCTGCCAGATCAGGTCTTCGTGGGGCACATCGGGGCCGACGTAGCGGGCCTTCGGGCCCAGGTCACGGTGGGTGAGCTTGAACCAGGCGCGGGCGAAGACGTCCGCGAAATAGTCCGGGTCCTTGTGGAACAGCGCGGAGATTTCCCGATAGGCCGGGTCCTTGATCATGGCCATGTCGGCATCGGTCATGATTGGATTGTGGCGGATCGATGGGTCTTCGACATCGACGGGTTTGTCTTCCTCGCGAATGTCGATGGGTTCCCACTGCCAGGCGCCGGCCGGGCTCTTTTTCAGCTCCCATTCGTATTTGAACAACAGGTCAAAGTAGCCGTTGTCCCACTGGGTTGGGTTGGTCGTCCATGCGCCCTCGAGACCGCTGGACACGGTGTCGCGGCCGGTGCCGGGCTTGTTTTCGTTGATCCAGCCGAGGCCCTGTTCGTCGATGTCGGCGCCTTCGGGGTCGGGCCCCACCAGGTTCGCATCGCCATTGCCATGGGCCTTGCCGACGGTATGGCCGCCAGCGGTCAGCGCGACGGTTTCCTCGTCATCCATGGCCATCCGCGCAAATGTGACGCGCACGTCCTGCGCCGTGCGCAGCGGATCGGGCTCTCCCCCAACACCTTCGGGGTTTACATAGATCAAGCCCATCTGAACGGCCGCGAGCGGATTCTCCAGCGCGTCGCGGTCATCGCCCGCATAGCGGTCCGCGCCGAGCCATTCTTTCTCGGAGCCCCAGTAGGTGTCTTTCTCGGGGTGCCAGACGTCCGGGCGGCCGAAGGCAAATCCATAAGTCTTCAGGCCCATGGATTCGTAGGCGATCGTGCCTGCATAGGCGATGAGATCGGCCCAGCTGATCTGGTTGCCGTATTTTTTCTTGATCGGCCAGAGCAGGCGGCGCGCCTTGTCGAGGTTCACATTGTCGGGCCAGGAATTCAGCGGCGCGAAACGTTGATTGCCGGTGTTGGCGCCCCCGCGCCCGTCGGCGAGGCGATAGGTCCCGGCCGCGTGCCAGGTCATGCGGATCATCAGGCCGCCATAATGTCCCCAGTCCGCCGGCCACCATTCCTGGCTGTCGGTCATGAGGGCGTGCATGTCCTTTTTCAACGCCGCGACGTCGAGTTTTTGGACCTCTTCGCGATAGTCGAAGCCCGGGTCCATCGGATCGGTCTTCGCGTCATGCTGGTGAAGAATGTCGAGGTTCAGAGTCTTGGGCCACCAATCCACAACTGAGGCTTCGGTGGTTGTGCTTGCACCGTGCATGACCGGGCATTTGCCCGCGTTGCTCGTGTCGTTTCCGTCCATGTTCATTTCCTGTCGTGGCTGTGTGGTAGTAGGGCCTTGGGCTCGCGCCATGGTGGACAAATCAAAAGTGATTAGAATTAGAATAATTATAAAGTAAGTGTGCTGACGGTCGATTTCAAGAGGAGAGGCAACGAAAAAAAGTGGCCAGCCGGTTCTCGAGTGGAGGTTTGGGGCTATTCGACGCCGTGACATGCCTTTCCGTGTGCGGATGTGCGCCAATCATCGGTCCAAACCCGGCTGCCACGATACTGTTAGAAAATATTCAGCGGGGTATGTCGGCGGGCCGATACGCTGTAGCTTTGCGCCGGGCTGTCGCCATCGATCAAACGCTACGCAATCTGGAGCAGAAGCAATGTTCTCGCACGTCATGATTGGGGGAGATGATCTCTCCGTTTCGAAGACATTCTACGACGCCGTCCTCGGTGCCATCGGTATTCCGGAGGGCACGTTCGATCCGAAGGGGCGTCTCTTCTATCGCACCCCGACCGGCGTGTTCGCGATCTCGGTGCCGATCGACGGCGAGCCGACGACGGGTGCAAATGGCGGCACCATCGGTTTTCGTTGCGAGAACCCAGAAGCTGCGGATGCATGGCACGCGGCCGGTGTGGCCAATGGTGGCACGAGCGTCGAGGACCCGCCGGGCTGGCGCGAGGGGGCGGCAGGCCAGGTCTACCTCGCCTATCTGCTCGACCCGTTCGGCAACAAGATTTGCGGTCTGCACCGCCCCTAGTCTCCGCGTTCGCGCCCCTTTCGATAGGAAACCCATGGTGGGACCGATCCGATAGGCGCGCCCCGCGCGGGCAGCAGTATTCCGGCACCAAAGAGCCTGTTCACGATAACGGCAAATGGGCCGTTCTGTTGGCGGGGCCGTTATTGTGTTACACCCGCACCCTGAACGACCCGTGCAACATTTTTTGCGCAGCCCGCGCGGCCGAGTCGATTACGAGTTCGAGCGCTCGATCAAAACAATAATTTTGGCCAATGACACGGTGCCTCTGGCGTCGTGTGAGTTCGTGCGCATCCAAATGGCGGCGCCCGTCGCCATTGGCGCAGAGCAATATTCTACCAGGAGTAACGAATGACATCCGGCATAGAACTGAGAACGACAGGCATAAAAGGCGACGGCGTATTCGCAACAACACCGTTCACCGCAGGGGACACCGTATTGGTGGGCCGCATCGAAAAGCGGCTCGCGAAAAATCATTCCCATGCCTCACAGATTGGCGAGGACGAGTTCGTTCTTCACGCCGGTCTCACCAGCAAGTTCAATCATTCGTGCGACCCCAACTGCGGCATTCGATTGAACGCGCAGGGCGGCCACGACTTTGTTGCGATGTACGCCATTGCGGCGAATGAGGAAGTCACATTCGACTATGCGATGCGCAACTACACGATCGATCATTTCCCGGAATCCTGCACATGCGGTGAAGATGCCTGTCGCGGATCGGTCACGGGTTGGCGGGAATTGCCGCAGACGCGCAAGGATCAGTATGAAGGTTTCGTGGCGCCATACCTGATTGAGATGGACGCAAGCGCGCGCAACCCGAACCCGCTTCGACATTCAATCCGTGAAAACATTCCGCGCCCGAGTTTGGCCTAGTATCGAATGGTGGGTGGCGAACCCGCCGGGCGCTGCGGTCTAGTCCTTCGGTGCGCCGATCCGGATCAGGTATCCGCCGGAGCGCTCGTCCAGCTCCAGTTCCAGCAGACCCCTGTCTTCGGCCTCTTCAAGGAGGTCTGCGAAGCCGCGGAAGCCGTAGTAACTCTCGTTGAAGCCGGGCCTGCGGCGTTTGAGGGTCTGCTTCACCATCGATCCCCAGATCGGATCGCCGCGCTCGGCCGACAGCGCCTCGGCGGTTTCCATGACCAGTTCGATCGCCTCGTCGGCGCTGCCGCCGTTCTTGTCGGCCTCGGACGCCGGCGCGGCGGCCGGTGCCTTCTGCGGTGACTTGGCCGCGCCACCGGGTTTCTTCGTGCTTTGGCGTTTGCGCGACTTGGTCGTGTCGCTGGCCCGCACGAGGTCGTCGTAGAAGATGAACTCGTCGCAGTTGTTCATCAGCAGATCGGATGTGCTGTTCTTGACCCCGACGCCGATGACCGTCTTGGCGTTCTCGCGCAACTTGCTGACCAGGGGCGAGAAGTCCGAATCACCGCTGATGATGACGAAGGTGTCGATATGTTCCTTCGTGTAGCAAAGGTCGAGTGCATCAACGACCATACGGATGTCAGCCGAATTCTTGCCCGACTGACGGGTGTGGGGAATCTCGATTAATTCGAATGCGGCGTCATGCATCACCGCCTTGAAGTCCTTGTAGCGGTCCCAGTCGCAATAGGCCTTCTTCGCGACAATGCTGCCCTTGACCAGGAGCCGTTCGAGGACCAGCGCGATATCGAATTTCGGATACTTCTCGTCCCTGACACCGAGCGCGACATTCTCGAAATCGCAGAACAGCGCCAGATTGGCGTCGACGTCTGTGTTGGTTGAGGTCATGTGCCGTTCTCAAATTGTTACAGAAGTTTCCAGCCATAGATCGCTGTTATCGCCAGAGTATAGGTCGCCAGCAGGACGACATTAATGGGTTTTCCCGAAAGCTTGGGCGTCGAGATCTGTGACACATTCAAGGCCGCGAGTCCCAGTCCGGCAGCATAGAGAATGACCGAGAAAACACCCGAACCAAACAGGCCCTCGAACAGAAACAGGAAAACGAGCGCGATATTGTTGTTGTCGATCGCCAGCCCTGTGTATCTCGACCCGCCGGCAAGGCCAAACGTGCTGAAATAGCTCAATCTGATCGCGCCGGCGGCGAGCATTATGAATGCGCCCGGCAGGAATATCGGGTCGAATTTTCCGTAGCTGAGTAACAGCAGGGCAGGCGTGACGCCGTAACTCACGATATCGATCAGGACATCGAGCTGTCCGCCGAAGAGCCCGTCCGAAGCCGTTCGCCCCTTCATTCGGCGCGCGACGAGCCCGTCGGCCCAGTCGAAGGCGACAGCCCAGATCATGCCGATCATTGCCGCCGGATAGGCGCCCAAGATAATGAAATAGATCGCACCAACAGTGCAGGCCAGGCCGGCGAGAGAGAGCATATTTGGGAGGTCCCAAACATAAGAAATGATAATATTTCTTTGTTCTTCTTCATTTATAGGGTTCTGTGTTGTCATTATTGTCCCAGAATTAAAAGTATCTATTTTTGTACATTTGTAATATACAGAAATAATTATTGGATATGGAAAATAATATTAATGATCGTTTATACCGTTGGTACTTTTGATTTGTTGCATGTCGGGCATCTGGCTCTGCTGAACCACTGCAGAAGTTTGGGTGATGTGGTCGCCGTCGGCGTGGCCGCAGATGAAGTCGTGAATCTTTATAAGCCCCATGTCCCTGTTATTCCGCTGGATCAGCGCATGGAAATGCTGCGATCTTTGCGGTGCGTCGATATTGTGCGGCCCTATCATGAGCTTGAGTACGTATCGGGCTGTCGGGCCGTGAACGCCGATATTTTCGTGACCGGAGAAGACTGGGGCAGCAAAGGACACAATCTGGATGTCGAGGCCTATCTGGCGTCGGCGGGAAAGAAGATTGTCCAGGTTCGCTACAATCCGCGAACCTCTTCGACGAGCATCAAGAAAACTGCTGTCGATCAGACCCGCGTACATCTGCAGGCCGCCTAGCGCCAGTTTCCAAAGACGTCAGAACACTGAATTTGTACTTCCGTCGCGTCGAGGCAGCTATGCCTCGGCGGGCGTTTTCCGATGCAAATGGAAAATTGTGGGCGACGAGCTTCGCCGATCTATCGGCCCATCAGACGTCTGAAATTTTTTTCCACCACAATGTGCGTTGCTCAGCGGGTTTGTCGCCGTAGGCCTGCAGGGGTGGCCGCAAAACCATCAGGCCGTTTTCAAACGTTACAGTACGTATTTGCTCGGTCCCCATGCGTGCGGGATCGGAGCAGGAGTCCACTATTGTGATGAGCGTTTCGCCGTCGAACGTGTACGGCCCCGCATAACATGAGTAGTCGCGTGTCTCTCCGTCCGGTATTTCCGCTCTCGCATCCGCGATTGCTGCGGACATGCGACCGTCCTCAGTGAGGACTGCTCTGCCAATGAATTTATCGCCACCGAATGGCGGGGTGATGGGTTCGCCTTCGGCATCGACGGCCTCAACGCGAACGAGCGCCCAGGTTCCAATGTGTTTCGTCACCGTTGTGCTTCCTGTGTTGCGGATAAGTTGGTTGAGCCCGCGAAAGCGAACGTCTGCATACCCGAAGCATAAGCCGGGCAGGCGAGAGCGCAAAGCTGAACAAGCCTGAACGGCCCGCGCTATAGTTAAAGCAGGGGAGAAGACGTCATGTCAGAAAATCAGACGCCGATCATCGACGCGCAGGTGCACGCCTATGAGCACGACCATCCGGGCCGGCCCTGGGCGGCTGTGCTCACCGGGCCGCCCTCGGCAAATGGTGCGGAGATGGTCGCCGCCATGGATGCGGTGGGCGTCGACGGCGCCATCCTGGTCTCGGCCTACACCATGTACCGCTACGACCCGAGCTTCGCGCTGGAGGTGGCGGCCGACCATCCCGGCCGCTTCGGCCTGGTCACGCCGTTCGATACGGCGGACCCGGAGGTCGGTGACAAGGTCAGCGACTGGGCCGCCAAAAGGGACACGGTCGGGGTCCGGCTGCTGCTCGCCCACGGCATTTCAGATGCGGCCGGCGATGACGGCATCTCACGCCTGCTCGGCGCTGCCCGGCGTCATGATTTGCCGGTCAATGTCTACTGTACGCAGCGGCACGAACAGGTTGCCGATATCGCCGCGCAATTCCCGGACGTATCGCTGGTGGTTGATCATATGGGCCTCGTTCAGCCGTTCCATCCGCCGGCGCCGGAGGATGGCTGGGCCGATCTCCCCCACCTGTTGGCCCTGGCAGCCCACGACAACGTGACCGTTAAGATCAGCGGCGCGGGCACCCTGGCGCGCGAGCCTTTCCCCTTTCCCGATATCCATGCGCCCGTCGGCCGTATTCTCGACAGCTTCGGCGTCGCGCGCTGCATGTGGGGGACGGACTGGACCCGCGCGGTCGAACTCTTGAGCTATGAACAAGGCGTCGAGGCGTTCCGCCAAAGTGATTGGCTGTCGGACACTGACCGCGCCGCGCTGATGGGCGGCAACGCGCAGCGCATCTACAGCTGGTCGCCGGGCGTGCCCTGACCGGCAATGTGGCGGTCCGGAATATGCGGAAAACGCGACGTGGTCGCTGCAATTTTGCCTGGAAGGTCTGAAAAATGGTGGGCGCGACAGGGATTGAACCTGTGACCCCTGCCGTGTGAAGGCAGTGCTCTCCCGCTGAGCTACGCGCCCCTCCATTCAGGACCGGACCTATAGGGCGACCGGTTCGCCGGTGTCAAGTTCAGCACCGATTTCCTTGAATTCGCCGTTTTCCTGCGCGTAGATGTAAGCATGAAACTTCGTGATCGCACACAGATACAACTGGGGCACCTTGGTCGGGTCGCCGCTGCCGCAATACTGCTTTGTCTGAGCGGAGCGGTTGTGTCTGCCGGGGAAGACGAGCAGGCGATGGCCCCGGCCGATCAGCTGCCGCGGGATGCGACCGAGGGTTTCGCGCTCACCTATGACGTCTACACCGGCGGGCTGCGCGCCATCCGCTTCGACTTCGAGGTCGACCTGGCCGACCCGGGCTACGCGACCCGGATCCGCTTGCAGACCGCGGGCATCGTCGGCGCGTTGTTCAACTGGAGCCTGGAAGCCTCGAGCCGTGGCGACTGGGACGACGGTGAGATCGCCCCCGAGAAATACCGGTCCGCGAATATCTGGCGCAGTCGCCAGCGCAGGGTGGCGATCGACTATGCCGGCGACGGGCAACGGACCGTCACGGCCGAACCGCCCTATGGCGAAGAGGACATCAAGCGTGTCGACCCGGCGCTGATCCCCGGTGCCGTCGATCCGACGACCGCCGTTACCGCGCTGGTGCTGACCAGCGCCATCGACGGCGATTGCCGCCCGCGCACCGCGGTCTATGACGGCCGCCGGCGCTACGACGCCAACATGGAGGTGTTGCCGCCGCGCGATCTGAAGTCCAGCGCGGCCGCGCCCTTTGCAGGGCGTGTCGAGGGGTGCCGCCTGACCTTCGAGCGAATCGCCGGCTTCAAGCCCGATCGCAAGCGGCTGCAGGACCTGGAGGTCGCGATCTGGCTTGCCGACATCGGCGTCGAGCCCGGCCGGGTGCCGGTGCGGCTCGAGCTGAGCACGCCCTGGGGCGACGGGTTCGCCCACCTGGTGCGGGCGCGGACGGTCGGCGGTGCTTTGGTGTTTGGCGCGGATGAGGGCGGCTAGCCAAGCCCTCCCGCTGCGAAACAATCGGGAACAATTCGTGACTTGGTGCGATTCACGGCGCTGTGGCAAGTTCCGCGCGGATTTCTGCGGATTCGGCATGCGGGCGACGCCCCACGCCTGCCCACACCAATCCGCCTTGTGACCGACCGGCGAATGACCCACCGACGAATGAAATCATGACCGATACAGCTTTAGCCATAGTGGTGCTTGCCGCCGGGAAGGGGACCCGCATGCGTTCCGACCTGCCCAAGGTGATGCACCCGCTCGCCGGCCGCCCGATGATCACCCATCTGCTCGACACGGCCGCGGCGCTGTCACCGGAGAAAATCGTCGTTGTCGTCGGGCCGGATATGGATGTGGTCGCTGACACGGTGGCGCCGCACCCGACCTGCGTGCAGGCCGAGCGGAACGGCACCGGCGGCGCGGTCAAGGCCGCGCGGGACGCCCTCGACGGCTTCATGGGCACGGTGCTGGTGCTCTATGGCGACACCCCGCTGGTGAGCGCCGACACCATGCGCCGCGCGGCGGCGGCCTGTGCGGATGGCGCGGCGGTATCGGTACTCGGGTTCCGGCCGAGCCACTTCCACCAGTATGGCCGCCTGATCACCGATAGCGACGGCGCGCTCACCGCCATCGTCGAGGCCCGGGATGCGACACCGGATCAGCTCGACGTGAACCTTTGCAATTCGGGCGTTATGGCATTCGACGGGTGGCACCTGTTCGGCCTGCTCGACCAGATCGGTACCGATAATTCCAAGGGCGAGTATTACCTGACCGACATGGTCGCGCTGGCCCGGGCCGACGGGCACAGCGCCGCCGTGGTCGAGGGCGAGGAAGACGAGCTTCTGGGCGTGAATTCACGCGCCGACCTGTCCCTTGCAGAAGCGGTTGTGCAGGACACGTTACGTGCCCGCGCGATGGACGGCGGGGCGACCCTGGTCGATCCGGGCACGGTCTGGTTTCATCACGACACGCAGTTGGGCCGCGACGTGGTGGTGCAGCCCAATGTGGTCTTCGGGCCCGGCGTACATGTGGCGGACGGCGTAAACATCCGCGCGTTCAGCCATCTGGAAGGGGCAGAGGTGGCAAGCGGTGCCGTCATCGGTCCCTATGCGCGGCTGCGGCCGGGCGCGAAGATCGGCGCCGGGGCGCGGGTCGGCAACTTCGTCGAGATCAAGAATGCGGACCTCGGCGAAGGGGCGAAAGCCAACCATCTCTCCTATGTGGGCGATGCCCATGTGGGGGCCGGGGCCAATATCGGCGCGGGCACGATCACCTGCAACTATGACGGCTTCGGCAAATACACCACGAACATCGGGGCGGGGGCCTTCATCGGCTCCAACTCGGCGCTGGTCGCGCCCGTGACCGTGGGCGACGGCGCCATCGTGGCGGCGGGCAGCACGATCTCGGGCGATGTCGAGGCCGACGCGCTGTCGATTGAGCGGGCCGCGCAGATCACGAAGCCCGGCTGGGCAGCGCGATTCCGCAAACTGAAGTCGAAGGGCTAACGCGTATGTGCGGCATCATCGGCATCTTGGGCTCCGACGACGCGGCGCCGCGCCTGGTCGAGGGGCTCAAGCGCCTCGAATATCGCGGTTACGATTCCGCCGGGATCGCGACCCTGGTTAACGGCTCGATCCACCGCCGCCGCGCCCAGGGCAAGCTGGCAAACCTGGCGGCCATCCTCGAGGACGACCCGATCGAGGGCGATGCCGGGATCGGCCACACCCGCTGGGCCACCCACGGCGTGCCGAACGAGAGCAACGCCCATCCCCATGCGACGGCCCGGGTGGCGGTGGTCCACAACGGGATCATCGAGAATTTCCAGGAGCTGCGCGCCGAGCTCGCGGCGGCCGGGCATAATTTCGAGAGCGACACCGACACCGAAGCCATCGCCGCCTTGCTCACCCAGCAGCTCGACGGCGGGGCCACGCCGCACGAGGCGGTCGCCCAGACCCTGCCGCGCCTGCAGGGTGCCTTCGCGCTCGCCATCGTGTTCGCCGGCGAGCATGATCTGATGGTGGGTGCGCGGCGCGGCAGCCCGCTGGCGATCGGCTATGGCGACGGCGAGATGTTCATCGGCTCCGACGCGCTGGCCCTGGCGCCGCTGACCAAGCGCATCTGCTATCTGGATGAAGGCGACTGGGCGGTGATCACCCGCACCGGGGCGCAGGTGTTCGACGAGACCGGCGCGGAGGTGGACCGGCCCATTCGCGAGACGGAGTTGTCCGGCGCGCTGATCGGCAAGGGCAATTACGACCACTTCATGCAGAAGGAAATCTTCGAGCAGCCGGCCGTGGTCGGCGACACGCTGCAATCCTTCATCAATGCCACGACCCGCGAGATCGGCCTGCCCGATCTGCCGTTTGATCTGGCGACCGTGCCGCGGATCACCATCGTGGCCTGCGGCACCGCCTGTTATGCGGGCTGGGTCGCGAAATACTGGCTCGAAAAGGTCGCGCGCATCCCGGTCGAGATCGATATCGCGTCGGAGTTCCGCTATCGCGAGGCACCCATGCCCGCCGGCGGGGTGGCGCTGTTCGTCAGCCAGTCGGGCGAGACGGCGGACACGCTGGCTGCGCTGCGCCATTGCCGAGACCAGGGCCAGCACATCGTGTCGGTGGTGAATGTCGGCGAGAGCTCGATCGCGCGGGAATCCGACGTGGTCCTGCCCACCCTGGCCGGGCCCGAGATCGGCGTGGCCTCGACCAAGGCCTTCACCACCCAGCTGGCGGTGCTCGCCTGTTTCGCCATTGCGGCCGCGCGCGCGCGCGGCGCGGTGGACGATGCCGGCGCCGCGGCGCTGGCCGGTGCCCTGACCGAGGTGCCGTCGCGGATGACGGAAGTGCTCAACCATGACGAAGCGCTGCGCGATATCGCCCGCGAGGTCGCCAAGGCCCGCGACGTGCTCTATCTGGGCCGCGGCACGGCCTTCCCGATTGCCATGGAAGGCGCGCTCAAGCTCAAGGAGATTTCCTATATCCACGCCGAGGGCTATGCCGCGGGCGAAATGAAGCACGGTCCCATCGCGCTGATCGACGCGGCCGTACCCGTGATTGTGCTCGCGCCCAACGACGAGCTGTTCGACAAGACTCTGTCGAACGTCGAGGAGGTGATCGCGCGCGGCGGCAAAGTGGTGTTCATGTCCGATCGCGCCGGGGTGGCGAAGCTGGCCGACAAGGCCTTCGCCGCCGTGGAGATGCCGGCGGTCGACCCGTTCGTGGCCCCCTTGCTTTATGCGATCCCTATCCAGCTGCTCGCCTATCACACGGCGGTGGTGAAGGGGACGGACGTGGACCAGCCGCGGAATTTGGCGAAGAGCGTGACGGTCGAGTAATCACCGCGTTCGGCCTTTGTTAACCACATTACGTGCATAACCGGTTCGCTATTCGCGCAATACGCGAGAGGGATCAGATATGCGGACATCGGTTGATCTTCAGGCACTACGCGAAGATT
>Ga0209578_10002419_pt1 | contig 15530 bp, 10 predicted proteins | sample tdAd472_FD_187127 | JGI IMG/M metagenome (GOLD analysis project Ga0209578, IMG submission 187127) | Marine sediment microbial communities from the Atlantic coast under amendment with organic carbon and nitrate - tdAd47.2 (SPAdes)... | ecosystem: Environmental > Aquatic > Marine > Coastal >...
CTCCTGCGCAGGCACCTCCGCCGCAAGGTCGACCTCGACGCGGTGGAGGACCTCATGCAGGAGACCTACAAGGACGCCTGGAAGGGCATGACTGGCTTGCGCGACCCAAAGGCGTTCAAGGGTTGGCTGATCAAGCTCGCCAACGGGCAGGTCAGGCAGCTCCGAGAACGGCGAGATCGCCAGCGCGTGGCGCTGGCCCAGCTCTCGACCACGCACGAGGAGACCTACGAGGTCCGCTTCGACAGCGGGTGGACCGACTCGGTGAAGCACGCGGTGGAGACCCTCGAGCCCAAGACACAGAAGATCGTCCTCATGCGCTGCTGCGAGGAACGCAGCTACGAGGAGATCGCCGCGACCCTCGACCTCAACCCCGCCACCGTCCGCCAGCGCCTGTCCCGCGGGCTGGAGCAGTTGCGCGGGTGCCTCAGACCAACTGGAGAAGCGTCATGAGCCGTGAACTGAGCTGCGACGAAGCCGAGCCCCTGATCGTTGACCGAAACGAAGGGGTCGACCTCGCCCCCGACACGATCGAGGCCCTGGACCGGCACCTCGAGGGCTGCGCCGAGTGCCGCAGCTTCGCCACGGAGGTCGCCCAGCTCGAGGACGAGGTCGCCGCCTCCCCCGAGCTCCAGGCGCAGGCCAAGGCCGACGCCGCCAAGATCCTCGCCGCGATCGACGACTACGAGCGCGAGCGAGAGCGAGAGCGCGGCGCGACCGCGACGCGTAGGCGTTCCACCCCTTGGGGCGGGCTGCTGGCCGCCGTGGCCGCCGTGTCCATGGCGGTCGGCCTGGGGATTGGCCGCGAGACGGCTCCCATGCCCGACCCCCTGCCCGACCCCGGGATCGTCACCCTGGGCTTCGAGCTGCAGCTGAAGGAGATCCGGGAAGAGCGCGACCAGGCGTTGGAAGAGCGCGACGAGGCGCGGCGCGAACGCGACGAGGCGCTGGCGCGGATCAAGGAGCTCGAGAAGGACAAGGACGAATAGGAGGCCACCATGACCCACTCACTGACCTGCGACGAAGCCCAAGACGTGCTCGTGTACCACTCCAGCGGCGTCGAGTGCGCCGCTGGGGCGGTCCAATCCCTCGAGCAGCACCTCGAGGGCTGCCCCGACTGCCGCGACTTCGTCGCGGTGCTCGAAGAGGTGGAGCGGTGGACCGCGACAGCCGCGGCTGAGGAGCTCGAGGCCGTCGACCCGGTCGCCTACGCCGCGCTCATGGACAAGATCCGCGCCGCGGTCGACGCCCGGGACGCGGAAATGCGCGCGAAGGAGGCGCGTCGGCTGGCCCGCAGCCAAGGAAGGACCGACATAGCCCGAGAACTGACCTGCACCGAGGCCGAGTCCCTGGGGATCGACCGCTTGTGGATCGAGCTCGAGCCCGACGAACTACAGGCCCTCGACCAGCACCTAGAGACCTGCGCGGCTTGCCGGAGGTTCCAGCAGCAGGTCCGCGAGTTGGACGAACAACTCGCCGCCTACTTTCGCTCGGAGCGTGGGATCGCCCGAACGATCGCCGCGGTCGAGGCGTTTGCGCGGGGGGAGCGCAAGCTGGGCGGTAGCGCACGAGCGGGTCGCTCGTTGTCCGACCTCCGGAGATTGGCATGACGCGCAAGCTGACCTGCGACGAAGCCCAAGGCCTCTACTTCGACCGCACCTCGGAGGTCGAGCTCGACGCGGCCACGAACCAGGCCCTCGACCAGCACCTGGCGAGCTGCCCGGACTGCCAGCAGTTCGTCGAGGAGGTCGCGGACATGGACGCGGGGCTCGCCGGCGTCCTCGACGCTCCCGACCTCAACGACCCCGAGGAGACCGCGGCGGACGTCGCCCGCGTCATGGCCGCGATCAGGGAATACGAAGCCGGGCGCGGTGGCGCGGGGCGGGGCGCCACCGCGACCTAACCCACCGAGGAACGCGCCCTGCCCCAAGAAGGCGCCGCGCGGATCAAGGAGCTCGAGCGCCCGCTCGAGGAGGCAAAGGACGACTAGTAGCCTGCAGCCTCCGGGAATCCCCCCGAGGCGAGGGCCTGTTCGATCTCCCACCGGTCTCGCGGATCGCAAGCGGCCCAGCGCTGCTCGTGTTCGTCCAGCTCGCCGAGGAAGCCGAAGCGGGCGCGCACGCGCCGCTCCCAGTCGGCTATGTCCACCGGCTGCGTGAGCTTCCCCACGGACTCGGGCACGAAGTCTTCGGCCTTGCGTGGGGCCAGCAGGTCCTCTGGGTGCAGCGGCTTCGAGCCGCGGTTGTCGTCGACGACGTCGCCCCAGGTCTTGAGCACCCACAACCGGCGCACCACGCGCTCGTCGATTTGGCGCTCGGCGAACCTCGCCAGGTCGTAGACGTCGCGCCCCAGCGCGACGCGTCGATAGCGCGCGAGCTTCTCGGCGCAGGCCTCGGCCTCCGAGATCACCGGCAAGGCAGGGAGCTCGACGTCGTAGTGGCGGTGGATCTTGAGCGGGACGAAGTCCAGGCGCTCCGGCGGCAACACGAGCGCGCGACGCGCGAACTCGACGGAGGAGGGAATGTCCGGCTGGCCGAGCTCGGCGTGGACCACCCGCAGGTTCCAGTGCCGGCCGTCTCCCCGGGTCATTGCGAGCGAGAACTCGAAACCGCCGATCCTGGCTCCGTTGATCGCGTCGCAAACCTCGAGCACGGTGTCGTCGCTGGGGGCCACGAAGTCCAGGTCCGTCGAGAACCGGCCTGCCCCTCCCAGCCGACACTTCCTCAGCGAGGTGCCGCCCTTGAAGGTCAACTCGCCGCCGTCGAACAGCTCCAGCTGATCGAGCAGCGCCAAGAGGTGGTCCTGGGCGACGTCCAGCAGCGCGGCGCCGAAGGTGTCCGCGTGCCCGCCGCCGTGCAGCCCGACCAGTCCCTTGGTGATCGGCATTAGGCCTTACCCAGTCGGTCCTGGAGGGGAGCCACCAGGCTGTCGTTGACGCGGAACTCGCGGGACCACGTGGCCTCCGGCCCGCTGCCGAGCGCCACCTTGGGCATGGGCTTTGCACCGGGCTTTTGCCCCAACAGCTCGAGGCCGTCGTCGCGGCGCCCCCCGCGAGCGAGGAGGTAGGCCGCGCGCTGCCAGCCCGAGGCCGATTGCCCCCGCAGCAGCCGCTCCACGCGCGCCAGGTCGCAGTCGGTGGCCAGTACCTCCAGGTTTGGAACCAGGTCTGCCCAGGTGCGGAACGAGCTGGGCCGAAGCGAGAGTTCGACGAGCAGGGCCTCTGGCCCCAAGGCGGGGAGGCCGCTGGCCCACAGGGTGAGGTCCAGGCGCTTCTTGTGGAGCAGCTTCGCCGAGGGGCGGACGTCCTCGTGGACCTTCGCCGGCCAGGCGATCCGCACCGTGGATACGTGAGCGCGGAGCCCATGGGGCAGCTTCGTCTCGCGCGGCAGCCACACCGCGGGCGGCCCGTCGAACCTGCGCGCGACGTAGCCCAGGTGCCAAGCCGCAGCCTCACCCGCGAGGGCGAACACGGCCGACGGGTCACGGGCTCGCCAGCCCTTGAGGTCGAGGTAGGCGTCGACCGTGACCGTCTCGCCCGGGGGGACGAAGGCCCACACGCCGTGGAGGTGCAGGGTCTCCAGCCAGCCCAGCTTCTGGAGGTCGTTGATCGTACGGTCGAGGTCGCGGTCCGCCCCCTGCTCTTCCAGGTACTCGGCCAACCCGCCCCGGGTCACGACGGCCGGGCGGTCCTGGGCCAGCCTGGAGACCAGACCCGCCGCCCAGCGAGGCACCGGACGCGCAACCTCTTCTGTTTCAGTCATTCTGACGGTCCCATGGCTAGAAACAGGTCCGATATTAGTCCGCTAGGGACTAATATCGGAGGCGAAGCTAACCAACCGAGAGTGGGTGGCGGTTAGCTACATAACCGATATTAGTCTACCAGGGCCTAATATCGGAAGCGAATCTAACCGCATATAGCCACGTCCCCACCTCGGTGGGGCGCGCTACGCTCAGGGTCGCCAGAGGCGCCGCAACGCGGTTTACCCTGAGCGTAGCGCGCCCCACCGACGAGGTGCAGCGTCCACGTGGCAACCTGGCTCTACCTGTTCACCGAGAACGCCGACTATCCCGACCCGGTAGCCGAGATCTCGTTCCTCGCCGCACTCGAAGAGGACGGCGAGACGCCGTACCTCATGCTCGCGGCGAGACGCGACGCGCCCATGAAGTCCGCTGCCCAAGGGGAGACCGTCCACCTCGCCACGCGGGTGGGCGGGGAGCTGCGTCTGCACGGTACTGCCTGCCTGGGTGACGAGACGCCGCCCCGCACGACGCCGACCTCGGTGCTCGCGCTCTACGGGGCTCAACCGGAGCGCTACTGGAAGCCGCTCGAGGCGATCGACCTCCACGACGCGCCGCGCACCGTCCGAGACCTGGGCCTGGAGATCGACGAAGAGCGCTTCGCCCGGGGCCAGGCCTACGTCAAGCGCCTAGGCCCCAAGGCTGCGACCCGGCGGCGGGCCACGCCGGCAGCGGACGAGGACGGCGGGCTATTCCAAATCGAGACTCCCCGCGTCCGGCTCTCGGGCCTCACGGGCCGCACGGTGGTCGGCGTCGACTTGACGGCGGGCACCTGGGAGAGCGGCATGCTGGACGGCCCGAAGGCCTATCCGCTGGTCCAGCTGGTCGGCGACGGCGAGTCCCTCGATCTCGGCGCCGTCTATACCCACCGTAATCTCTCGGCGACCCTCGCCGACCCGGTCGTGCGGGCGGCGGACTGCCTGATGATCGACGGCCCCTGCGGCACGGTCGGGGCCGAGCTGGCCAGCGACAACGGGTTCTGGGTCTTCCCCGGAAGCGTCGGCACCCGCGCCTGCGAGCGCGAGCTGGCGCGCATGGGCGTCAAGTTGTTCTGGACGACCCGCAAGACCCTCGTTGGCTTCGACGGGGCCTCGCGCTGGATCGCGCGCTCGATCCGCCTGTTCCGGCTGCTCGGGGCCGACCCCGGCCGGCGCGAGCACGCGTTCGAGACCCACCCCCACGCGGTGTTCACGCTCCTCGCCCGCAAGCACGGCCTCCCGCGGCTACACGCCAAGGGAGAGACCCGCGGGCGCAGCGAACGGCTCACGCTGCTCGCCCACTACATTGACGGTCTCGACCCCGCGCGACTCCCTGATCACGACCACGTCGACGCGGCTGGGGCCGCGCTGATGGCCGCGCTGAAGCTGGCGGGGCAAGGGCGCGCCGTCGGCTCGGCGGCGGAGGGTGGCGTGATCTGGGTGCCGAGCAGCGATTAGCACGGGGGCAAGGAGTCTTCGCTGATGGATCAAGCCCCGAGGCGCCAGCCGCCCTCGCCCTGCCGCGCCAGGCCCAGGTAGCGCAGCCGCTCGCCGTCAGCCTCCTGCAGCACGAACGCCGTCTCGGCCGGCTGCGCGTCGACGACAGCGTCGAGCTCGGCCTCTACGCCAGCGCCGGCTCGAACCACCAGGAACAGGTGCCCGTCCACTCGCGACATGCCAAGCCCAGGCGGCTGTGAGATCCCGAACGCCTCCGCGACGTCGTCCACGAGCGCGCCCGGCTGCGGCGCCAGCCGCTCCGGCGGGATCGCCTCGACCAGGAGCGCGATCACCTGGTCACCCTCCTCGACCGGGACCGGCGGGAACGCTGGGTTGTCGGAGCAGAGCAGGAGCCCGTCGTCAGACCGCTCGACCCGCTTGAGGTGGAACGTCTGCCCGGCGTCGGGGTCCCCGCGCGCGATCAGGGCCACCCGACCCAACACCTCACCCAGGGTCGCGCTCCGCGCCCAGCGCAGGACCAGCCAGTCGCCGTCGCGGATCCCGGCGCGGACGCTGGTCATGGAGTCCCCTGACGCCCGCACCGCGAAGGTTTGGTAGCGGTCGAAGTCACCGGGGAGCGCCACGTCCACGGGCTCCAGGCTCTCGGCGACGACAGCGCCGGTCGGCGACCAGCCCGCCGCCGCGCGCAGGGAGGGGAAGCCGATCAGGCGACCCTCCCGCGGGGTGACCTCTCCGCCCTCGGCCAGCAGCGGCTCGATCGTGTAACCCTCGGCGCTCTTGCCGAAGCGCACGCGGTGATCGGTGCCGGGCTGGCCGGCCGCGAGCCCGAACCACCAGCGGAGCAGGTCGGGGAGCTGGTTGCGCGACTCGCCGACGGGGCGCGCGACATTGCAGAACTCCTTCTTGAAGCGGAACGACCACTGCGAGCCGTCCGGCAGCGTCACCGGGGTCTCCTCCTCAGGCAGCCGGGCGTGCTTCTTGCGCGAGGGCAGCTTGAGGATCGGGTCGCGCTTGTTGGTGATCAGCTTGCACGTGAAGCTCGCGCTGTCGCTGCGCGCGGCGCGCTCGCGCCGGTAGCGGGCCAGCCGGTAGTCGACGACCTCGCGGATCATGGCCTCGGCGGTGTCACGCAGCTCAGCGGGCACGCCGAAGCGGGGCACGAACCGCTCGCCCTCCAGGCGGAACCAGGCCCGCTTGGCCTTGTCTCGCGAGTCGCCGATCCAAGCGCGGACCGGGTTCTCGCGCCAGTAGGCCTGCCACGCGTCCACAGGCGCGTCCCGCGGAGCTCCGAGCTTCGCGGGGAAGTCCTCGACCAACTCCGGCGAGCGGCGCAGGATCGCGAGCGAGCGCTGCGCGAGGTCTGCCAGCTCCATGCCCTCCCACAGCTTGCCCGTCTCCAGCAGCGCCTCGAGGAGCACCATTTTGAAGCACTTGGTCATGCGCTCCTCGCGCTCGAGGGCGGCCAGGAACGGCCTGAGCTCTGCCAGCACGGTCCGTTCGGCCTCGCTGAGCGCGCCCTCGTCCTCGACGAACGCGAACCAGCTCTCGTACGCCTTGCGGAACGCCTGGGCGTTAGGGTTACACCCCATTCGGTGCAGCTCCGTGAGCGTCGGGCGCCGGTCCCGCTCGCTGCGCAGCTCGCGGAAGGCGGCGATCAGCACGTGCTTCGACCCGGCGGGCAACAACTGCTGCATGAGCTCCTTGGCCTCGAGCTCGACGTCGACCTTGCAGCCGTCGGGAAGCACGACGGGCCCCGGGTCCTTCACGAACTCACGCAGCGAAGGCGCGTCCTTGCCCGCCAGCTCGAGCAGGGTCCGCACCCGCTCGAGGAACACGCGGTGGTTGCCGACGAAGTCGATCACCGTCAGCGCGTCCTTGCCCTCGGACGTGCGCAGCCCGCGGCCGAGCTGTTGGAGGAAGATCACCGGGGACTCGGTGGGGCGGAGCATGACCACCCGGTCGATCGCGGGGAGGTCGATCCCCTCGTTGAACAGGTCCACGGTGCACACCGCCTGGACCTCGCCGGAGGCCAGGGCCTCCAGCGCCTCGGCGCGGTCGTCGGCCTGGGGCCCGGTGTGGGCCGCACGGACGCTCAGCCCCCGTCCGCCAAGCCAGCGCTTGACGAAGTCGGCGTGGGCGATCGAGCAGCAGAACACGAGCGTGCGCGTGCCCGGGCGCTCCTCCCAGGCCTCCCACAGCCGCGCCATGCGGGCCTCGGTCTGCACCTCCTTGGCAAGCTTAGCGGGGTCGAAGCGCCGGTTGCGCCAGGGGATCGGCGCGTAGTCGACGACGTCCTTGATCCCGAAGTAGTGGAAGGGCACGAGGTGCTTGCCCGCGATCCCCTCGCCGATCCCGGCCTCGTAGGCGACGAAGTCGTCGAACAGCCCCAGCACGTCGCCGGCGTCGGCGCGCTCGGGGGTCGCCGTCAGCCCCAAGCGAAACGCGGGCTCCAGCCGGCCGAGCACCCGGCGGTAGGTGTCGGCGTCCGCGTGGTGGACCTCGTCCACGACCACGTAGTCGAAGTCCTGGGCCCCGATCTTGTCCAGGTGCGGGGTCACCCGCTCCTCGTCCTGCTGAGCCTGCCGGCCGAGCTTCATGACCGAGGCGAAGACAACGTCGCCCTGGAGATCGTCGCTCTGCCCCACGAACCAGCCGAAGCGCTGGTCGGGGAACAGCCGGCGGAAGGTCTGCGCCGCCTGACGCAGCAGCTCCTTGCGGTGGGCCAGGAACAGCACCCGCGGCGTGCGCCCCAGCTCTTCGGCCAGCTGCTGCACGTCGAAGGCCGCGAGCCAGGTCTTGCCCAGCCCGGTGGCCAGCACCACCAGCGCCCGGTCGCGGTCTTGCTCGGTCCGCGCCCGACGCAGCTCGGCCAGGGCCTCACGCTGGACGTCCCGCGGCTCGGGGGCCTCGAACGCGCCCTCCTCCACGTCCCAGGCAGGGAGCTCGCGCTGGACCATGGCCGCGCGCTCGGCGTAGCCCTCGAGCCACTCGGCGCTGAGCGCCGTGCCCCAGCCCCAGGTCTGCTCGAAGGCTTCGACCACCCGGTCGAAGGCTTCTGCGTCGCGCGAGCGCTCGACGCGCAGGTTCCACTCGACCCCGTCGGTCAGCGCCGCGTGGGAGAGGTTGGAGCTGCCGACGAAGGCCGCCGCGAACCCGGCGCCCTCGAAGATCCAGGACTTGGGGTGGAACGTGCTGCCCCGGCCGCGCAGCCGGGACGCCTCGACGACCCGCACCTCGAGGGTGCCCGACGTTTCCGGGTCTTCGTCCGGCTCGTCGCCCTCGTCGTCGCGGAGTTGCTCGCCCTCCTGGAGGTCGAGTAGGCTGCGCAGCGCCCGCGCCTGGGTCAGGTGCAGGTAGTCGCCGGTCAAGAGCTGCACCCGCGCCCCGCGGGCGAGCGCCGCGGTCAGGATCGCGCGCAGCTGCTCCACCCCGCTGCTCTGCACGAAGGCCGCGAGCACGCGGACCTTTTGCGCGCGGGCGAAGAGCGGGCGCAGCTGGGCGAGGAAGGGGTCAGCGCGGCCCCCGACCGAGAGGGGCGCGGCTCGCGAACCGCTGGGCTTGCGGGGAATGAACCCCGGGCGCTTGTAGTTGCCCTCCTCGGGGATCACGAAGCGCACCCCGCCCCGCGGGTCGTCGACGTCGCCGGTGCGCCGCGGGATCAGGTGCAGGTGCAGGTGGGGGACGGTCTGGCCCGCGGCCTCGCCGACGTTGATCCCGAGGTTGTAGCCGTCGGGGTGGTGTTCGGCGTCGAGGAGGGCCTTCGCCTGGTCGACGAGGTCGAGCAGGGCGTGCTGCTCCTCGCGAGTGGCCTCGAACCAGGTGGCGACGTGGCGCTTGGGGACGATCAGGACGTGGCCCTCGGTGACCGGGAACGCGTCGAAGAACGCGAACGCGTGCTCGTGCTCGAGCAGAAGCTCGATCCCGGAGAGTTTGCAGAAGGGGCAGTCGCTCACGACGGGATTGTTGCAGGGAAGGCGTCCCCGTGCACAGTTCGCACACGACCGCTGTCCGCCTCCCGTCTGACAGAGGGCGATCGACTCCGTGCGTGCTTCCAACTCTGCTGCCACATTGGTCTCGCGGGGGACGCCTATGGATTCGGAGAATCGCGAGTGCCCTCTGTGTGCAGAGCTGATCAAGGTGCGCGCGAAGGTCTGCCGCTTCTGTGGGAAGGACTTTGGGGGAGGGTCATCGGACTCAGGGACCGACCGCACGGCGGCCTTCACAAGCACCCAGCTATTGCCTGACGAGCGCGAGTGCCCCCTCTGCGCTGAGGTGATCAAGGCGAAGGCGAAAATCTGCCGCTTTTGCAGGCACGACCTTCGGGCGGAAGAGCAGGGCAGCCACGCCTCGACGAACAACCTTGAGACCGGTTCGGACCAATCGGAGGGTGTCATTCTGCGACCTCCTCCAAAGCGCAACCCTGCGATACCGGAGCCACAGGCAAGAGACTCGGGAAGGGGGACGAGCGCGCCGCCCCCCTCGAAGGTCGCGAATCGCGAGTCTGCTACGAACACGTTCCTGAGCGCGTGCCCACACTGTGGGCGATCCGATCAGGTTCTTGCTGATCTCGCAGGTCAACGGGCTCGCTGCAAGACCTGCTCAGGTGTCTTTACGATCTGGCCGTGGGGCCAGGACCCACCTGCGACGGAGTCTGACGATCCTCCGGAAGTCGAGAGCCCTCCAGATTCGCGGAAGGCCCGCAGTGAACGGTTGAGGGCCGACGTGGAGGCCCGGGCCGACTTCGAGAGGAAGCTACTCCAGGGCTTCAAGATCGGCGGCGCAGCCCTCGCCTTTCTCCTCCTCCTGTTCTTCGTCACGAGGAAACTCACGGACCTCACCTCCCCAGCAGCCGCCGGGCCGTCGACGTCCTCAACTTCCGCCTCACCTGGGTCGCCGACCGCGCTCGCATACACGATCCATGAGGACGAGGAGACCAGCACTCCTCTCAAGTCCCAGGTCGTCCTGCATATCTCTGTCTCCAGCGACGTGAACGAGTCCAACCTGCGGCAGCTCTTGGACCGTCTCTACATTCGCGCGATGGCTCGGACTGGATTCCAGTACCACGAGCACCCCACGAACGTCTTCATTTACGTCTACGCGACTGAAGCGCATTACCGGGGGCGCAGTCCCAACTTCGCAACTCTGGCAAAGGGGAAGTGGGACGCGGGTCCGTCGGTGACGGTCTGGTGGGATCGGTATCCCAAGCCGGACGCGCGCGCCGAACGGCACGGACTTACGCTTCGCCAGCGGAAGGCCCTATGGAGCGACTACATCGACTGCGAGGATCGGGCGAGATCGGAGGCCGAAGCACTCTACCCGCCCAGCCTGAGCGAGAGTGCCCAAAGTCAATCGTATGTACAGCGCGAGGCTCTGCGAGAACGGCTGCTGGACAAGTACCGCGGCGCACTAGCTGCACGCCACGGCCTGAGCGCCGCCGAGTTGGAGGAGATCGGAGACGAGGGAATGGCCCAGCACTGGCCATTCCCGGAGAGCAAGTGGAAGTCGTCCTTCGATCGGTAACACCGGAGTAGAGCGACGTCCAGCAGCGTCGCACCGATCGTATCCGCCTGGACTCCACCGGCAGTCCTACCAGCCCTCAGAGATCGGCATTGGGGCGTTCCCCGGTCGGTCCTGGGCGAGGGCTACCAGGCTGTCGTTCACGCGGAACTGAGGCGAACTCCGCGCGCCCCCATATACCCAGTCCGTGGATTTGCAGTGCGCACGACGTGATTCGTTACGATTGCGCCGTGTCCAACCCTGCCCAAGGTCTCTACGAAGCGCTCGTGACCCGTGCCCTGCACGAGTCGCTGGCGACCCCCGACCTCGCCGCAGGCCTGCGCGACCTCGACCCTGGCGCCGCCCCGCTCTACCTGGCGCGCTACGTCCATGACCGGGTGCTACAGGCGCTCAAGGGCGTGCCCAAGAAGGACGGTCTCGGTCGGCAGATCACCCTCGTCAACCAGCTCCTCGGGCTCCTCGGGGCTGAGGACGAGCCCGTCGTGGACGAGGGGGACCACGTGCTGGTCCCGGGTCGCCTGCTCGAGTGGTTGGTCAGCACCGCGCCGGCGGGGCTGGTCGAGCCGGCTCCGCCGGTGCGGCCCAAGATCCCGCTCTCGTCCAGCGAGCTGCTCGTCAACGGGCGCCACGACCTCAGCGTCGCCTCCGAGGTCCGCCGCGAGCTGCAGTCCGCGGACCGGGTCGACCTCCTGATCTCGTTCCTCAAGTTCAGCGGGGTGCGGATTCTCCAGGACGAGCTGGGCGACTTCCTCGCGCGGCGCCCGGGTGGGCTGCGGGTGCTGACCACGGTCTACACCGGCGCCACCGAACCCAGGGCGCTCGAGACCCTGCGCGAGCTGGGGGCGACGATCCGGGTCAGCTACGACACCCAGCGCACGCGGCTGCACGCCAAGGCCTGGCTGTTCAAGCGCGACTCGGGCTACTCCACCGCCGTGGTCGGCTCGTCCAACCTCTCCGGGGCGGCGATCCTCGACGGGCTGGAGTGGAACGTGCGCCTCTCGCGGGTCGACAACCCCGGGATCCTGGGCAAGTTCCAGACGACCTTCGCCCAGTACTGGGACGACCCCGAGTTCCGCGACTACGTCCCCGACGAGTTCGAGGAGGTCCGCCGCGAGCTCCGCCGACGGCGGGTCGCGCCGCTGCTGACCAAGATCGAGGTCCGGCCGCGCCCGCACCAGGTCGAGATTCTCGAGGCCCTGGCCAGCGAGCGCGAGCGCGGCCACTGGAAGAACCTGGTCGTGGCCGCCACCGGCACCGGCAAGACGATCGTCGCCGCCCTCGACTACAAGCGCCTGCGCCAGGAGCACGGGCTCGACAGCCTCCTGTTCGTCGCCCACCGCGACCGGATCCTCGACCAGTCGCTGAGCACGTTCCAGGTCGTGCTCCAAGACGGGGGCTTCGGCGAGCGGCTGGGCGCCGGGGAGGCGCCGCGAGCTGGCCAGCACGTGTTCGCCAGCGTGCAGTCGCTGCACGAGAAGCGGCTCGAGGCCCTCGACCCCCACGCCTACGACGTGGTGATCGTGGACGAGTTCCACCACGCCGCGGCCAACACCTACCGCCGGCTGCTCGAGCACCTGCAGCCCAAGGTGCTCTTGGGGCTGACCGCGACCCCCGAGCGCGCCGACGGCAAGAGCGTGCTGGGCTGGTTCGACGACCGGATCGCCAGCGAGCTGCGCCTGTGGACGGCGATCGACCAGGGCCTGCTCTGCCCGTTCCAGTACTTCGGGATCAACGATCAGACCGACCTCTCCGGCGTCAACTGGCGCAACGGGCGCTACGACCGTCGCCAGCTGGAGAACGTCTACACCGCCGAGCGGTTCTGGGTGCAGCGCGTGCTCCAGGAGGTGCAGGCCAAGGTCACCGACCCGCTGAGCATGAAGGCCCTCGGCTTCTGCGTGGGGATCCGCCACGCCGAGTACATGGCCGAGCAGTTCAACGCGGCCGGGATCCCGTCTCGTGCGGTCAGCTCGAACACCGCCCGCGACGACCGCAGGACCGCCGTCAGCGAGCTCGAGGCCGGCCGGCTGAACGTGCTGTTCACGGTGGACCTGTTCAACGAGGGCGTGGACATTCCCGCCGCCGACACGGTGCTGTTCTTGCGCCCGTCGGACAGCGCCACGATCTTCCTCCAGCAGCTCGGGCGCGGGTTGCGGCTGCACGAGCACAAGGCCTGCCTGACGGTGCTCGACTTCGTCGGCGGGGCGCACAGAAAGTTCCGCTTCGACCGCCAGTTTCGCGCGATCCTCGGCGGCACCCGTCGCGGCGTGCTGCGTGCGGTGGAGGAGGACTTCCCCCACCTGCCCGCCGGCTGCGCGCTCAAGCTCGACCGCCACGCCAAGGACGCCGTGCTCAGCAACCTGCGCCAGGCGCTGCAACTGGGCTATCGCGCGCTGGTCGAGGACCTGCAGGGCCTGGGCCGTGAGGTGTCGCTGGCCGAGTTCCTCCACGAGGCGGGGCTGGAGCTGGAGGACGTCTACGCCCGCCGCGGTCACTGCTGGACGCGGCTAAGGCGTGAGGCCGGGCTGAAGACACCGGCGGCCGGCCCGGCCGAGGACGCGTTCGCCCGGGGGCTTGCGCGCCTGCTCCACGTCGACGACCCCCTGCGGCTGGCGACCTGGCGCGGGTGGCTGGCCCAGCCAGAGCCTCCCGCCGTGGGCGAGCCCGGCAGCCAGGCCTACCGCCTGCTGCTCATGCTCTTCGTGGCCCTCGGGTGGCAGAAGCGGCCGGCCACCGAGCTCGGCGACTGGCTGGCCGAGCTCTGGCAACACCCGGCCGTCCGCGAAGAGCTCGTCGAGCTCTTGGACCTGCTCGAGGACCGCCTCCGCCGCCAGAGCTTTGCCCTGGAGGAGGACGGCCTGCCCCTGCGCGTGCACGCTACCTACCAGCGCGACGAGATCATGGCCGGCCTCGAGGTGATCACGGACAAGGGCAAGGTCTTGGGCCTGCAGCAGGGCGTCTACTACCACCGCCCGAGCAACTCCGACGTGTTCCTGATCACGCTGGAGAAGTCCGAGAAGGAGTACACGCCGACGACGCTCTACAACGACTACCCGATCTCGCCCGAGCTCTTCCACTGGGAGAGCCAGGGCTCGACGCGGGCGGCCTCCAAGAAGGGCAAGCGCTACATAGAGGGCCGGAGCCGGGTGCTGCTGTTCGTGCGCCAGACCAAGCGCGACGAGCGCCGGGAGTCGAACCCCTACGTGTTCCTGGGGCGCGCGGACTACGTCAGCCACGAGGGCGAGCGCCCGATCGGGTTCGTGTGGCGGCTCCGGCGCCCCATGCCGGCGCGGCTGTTCGAGGAGACCAAGGTCGCGGCGGGGTAGGGAGGTTGCGCGGCGAGTCGGTCATGCGGCACCCTCAGGCAAGGTGGGCCTGATCTTGGCGTGAGCTGCGCCAGAGGGTGAGCGGTAGACGGGGGTCACACGTAGAGCTGCGCGGGCCCTCCGAGGTCGACGCTCAGGGGCCCGCTCTGGTTGAATGCGATCGCTGCCACCGGAGCCGTGGCGGCGAGCTTCCGTGGAGACGCGGTGGCATTCGCCCACCCGTTCGCGTTAGCGCGGGTGCCCGCTCCTCCCGCGTCCGCCGCGGTGAGCAAGAGCGCGGCAGCGCGCGCACGCAGATCCTGAAGCACGGTGTCCGTAGGGAGGTGGGAGTTCGAATAGGGTGCGATCGCCGCGATCGGCACCTTGCCTGAGGCCGTGTGCTGCTTCCAGGCGTCGCTCGATTGGGCCTCGGTCGACCCGTGGTGCGCGACCTTGACCAGCGCAGCGCCCTCGAGCAGATAGGTCCGGTCGGGTTCGCCGCCGCAACCCTGCAGCGCGCGCAGCACGCCCTTCCAGCCGGCCTTGCGGTGTTTGGCTTCGTCCTCGATATCCCCGGAGAGCACCAGCCTTACGTCGCCCCAGGCAATGGACACGCCCAGCGACACCGTGTTGGGGTGGTCCGACCACGGCCGCTCGCCGGCCAACGCTCTCACGAAGCGCTCGGACGCCTCCCAGCCCGCGTTCGGATCGTCGAGGTTCACGAGTGTCTCGTATTGGCGCTCCATACGGAACGCGTCGTAGCTGGTGGGGGCCAGGGCGACGACCTCGTAGTCACGGTCTCCCACGTCCCACCTCGCGCGCGTGCGAACCTCGTCGACGTCGAAGTCCTCGCCGGCAGACCGAACGACGTCGTCGATCCGCTTCAGCGCGTTGCCGAGCGGCTCGAGGCTCGGTGCCTGCGTCTTGTTCGTGACTTTAGCCACCAGGTCCCGCACCATGCCCGGATAGCGCCAGAGCCGGCGAACCGGACGTTCGGGATCCCCGATCAGGTCTGCCATGCCCAGCACGTGATCGGCGTCCGGGTGCGAGAGGACGAGCAGGTCCAGGCGGGGGACCTCCAAGTGATCGAGGAGGGCCTTGGTCAAGTTGGCCTGGCCGTACCCCGTGGTACACGCGTCCATGACGAGCCACAGGCCGTCGGGCAACGCCACGACGACGCTCTCGCCGTAGCCCGAGCCCAGGAGGTAGACCCAGAGCTGGCCTGGCTTCGGCTTCAGAACGCCCGTGAACCGCGCGTCAGTCAGCCTTGCCGTCCCCCGACTGGCTGCCTGCGCCTTCCCAACGCTTGACCCGTTCGGCTCCAAACTGACCCACGACGCGGTCGTAGAGCGTTTCGCGGTGCTGCCGGCTAGGGGATCGTCTGATTCCCTGGATTACCGGCTTAGCAAACCACGCCATAGCCTCCTCGGAGACTGATCGATAGTTGTTGAGGCTCGCGACGAACTCACCAAACACGTCT
>Ga0209578_10002420_pt1 | contig 15530 bp, 18 predicted proteins | sample tdAd472_FD_187127 | JGI IMG/M metagenome (GOLD analysis project Ga0209578, IMG submission 187127) | Marine sediment microbial communities from the Atlantic coast under amendment with organic carbon and nitrate - tdAd47.2 (SPAdes)... | ecosystem: Environmental > Aquatic > Marine > Coastal >...
TCTGACTTCGCTGAAGTTAAGGGAACCAAAGGGGGCCGTCATGCGGCATTTTCTTTTTGCAGCTATTGTCTCATTGATCGCGGGCGGAACCGCGTTCGGCGACGAGCTCTACATCGAATACGAAGTGCAGCGCTGGGGCGGCGATTACGCGACGCTTGAAATCTCCACCGCGCGCGCGTGCGGTGAAGAATGCGCACGCGATCCGAACTGCCAAGCCTGGACCTGGTCACGGCCGTATGCCGAAGGACCCAATGCCGTTTGTCATTTGAAATCGGAAGTGCCGTTCTGGACAAACAACCCTTGCTGTGAAAGCGGCGTGATGGTGGGCACCAGCGACGAAGCACGGCCTCGTTCAGTTGCGCGCGCCATGCAAGCGCAGGAACAGCAGTCGGCAGACGTATCAGCCGACTGAAGATTGCGCCTCTGGCGCGCTGATTGAAATTTAGAGCGTCCGTGGCTTGTTGCTGCGGACGCTTTTTTTATACCCCCATTTTTCTTTGACCTTCCCGTGTCTCCTTGGGCTAGTCTCGCGCCTCATTGAGTTCAAGCGGGGCGTTTTATGACCATCGATCCTAATCAGACTTGGCCGTTTGTGCCGTTCTCCTTGGGCGCTGAATTTGTACGTGCCGAGGGCGCAAGCCTTTATACCCCCGACGGGGATCGCGTGCTGGACGCCGCGGGCGGCGCGGTCATTACCTCCATTGGACACGGGCGCAAAGAAGTGGCCGAAGCGACCGCCAAGGCGATGGAAGAGTGCACCTTCATCTGCCCGCCCTTTGCAACGCCTCACCGTGTCGAACTTGTAGAGCGCCTGCGCGATCACTGGCTGCCCAAGCACCTCACCCGCGCTTGGTTTTCATGCAGCGGTTCGGAAGCGGTGGATGGCGCGATCCGTCTTGCGCGCCTTTACCATTACCTCCGCGGGCAGACGGAAAAGCGAAAGGTTATCCATCGCGACATTTCCTATCATGGCATTACGCTGACAACCCTCGGCATCTCGGGCCACCCACAACGGCGAACGGGTCTTGAGCCCATGTGGAATGAAAACCCCACGGTGCCCGCGCCCTACCCGCTGCGCTATGACGGGCCTTCGGACGTCAGCATGGGCGAATATTATGCCGACTGCGTTGAGCAAACGATCTTGGCCGAAGGCCCCGAGACCGTGAGCTGCTTTGTCTCGGAAATCATGACGGGCTCATCTGGCGCGGCGATTGTGCCGCCCGAAGGATATTGGCCGCGCGTGCAAGAGATCTGCAAAAAGTACGATGTGCTGCTTATCATTGACGAAGTGATGACCGGCTTTGGTCGCACGGGTACCAAGTTCGCTTGCGACTGGGCCGACGTGCGCGCCGACATCATGGTATCGGGTAAAAGCCTCGCTTGCGGCTACGCCCCTATCGCCGGTCTTTTCGCGAGCGATGAAGTGGTTGCGCCTTTGGCTGAGGCGGGCGAAGCGCTGATGTTCCACACCTACGGGGCGGCGATCGGGCCGTGCGCGGCTGCCAACAAAGTTCTTGAGATCATGCAACGCGAGAAACTCGTTGAGCGCGCCGCACAGATGGAAAGCGTTATGCGCGATGCCCTCGCCCCCCTTGCCCAACACCCTCATGTGGCCGAAGTACGCGGCAAAGGCATGCTCTGGGGCGTCGAAGTGGTGCGCGACCGGGAAACACTCGAGCCGTTCCCAGCTGATGCCGGGCTCTCGGGCCGGATTATCGGCGAGGGGCTTTCGCGCGGCGCGTTCTTCTATTTTGCTGGCACGGGCCCCGTGCGCGATCTGATCGTCCTCGGACCACCATACATTTCTACTGAAGGCGAGATCGGCGAAATGGCAGATATTCTGAAAGCATCCCTTGATGCGGCCATCGCGCGGACGCTCGAAAAACTCAGCGCCGCTTAGTCTTTCGGCGGCACAAAGACATCCGGCGTTTCCTCTGGCATGCTTTCCACATAGATCGACTGGCTGGGGAACGCAAAACCCGTCCCAGCGCCTTCAACGATCTCTTTGATGCGATAGGCGAGCTGTTCTTTGATGGCGAGCCATTCGCCCCACACCGTTGTGCGTGTAAAGCAATACAGCATGATGTCGATCGACGACGCATTGAAGCTGTCGATACGCACGAACATGGATACTTCGGGTGGGTTGGCGAAGTCATCGTTTTCCAAAACATAAGCTTCGATCGCATCGCGCACTTGCTTAAGCTGATCAACGCTGGTGCGGTATTCGACACCGATCACCCAATAGATGCGGCGGTAAGTCATCTCTGAGAAATTCGTGACCGCATTGTCAGATAACTGCGAGTTCGGCACTTGCACCGGTGCCTTATCAAAACGGCGGACGCGCGTTGAGCGAAACCCGATCCGTTCCACCGTGCCTTCCACGACGCCATCCACTCTGACCCAGTCACCGTTTTTAAAGCGCCGCTCTACAAGAATTAGAAAGCCCGCGATGAGGTTCTTGAAGAGGTCTTGCGCGCCCAGCGCCACGGCCACACCAAAAAGCCCGAGCCCTGCGAGGATCGGCGCCACTTGGATGCCCCATATTTCCAGAACCGCCACGGCACCAAAGAAGATCACAAAGGCACGCACCCCGCGCACCGTCCAATCCACCATGGCGCGAGTGAGGACGCGGTCAAACCGATTGAGAGCTTCGGAAAGCGGTAGCGAGACATTGTAGATCGCCCAGAAAATGGCGATGGCAATCAGAGACTGCGTAAACCGAACGGCGATGAAATCAAATGGCGGCGCCAGGCTCATTGCCTCCGCGCCGAAAAAGACCGCCATGATCACGGGCACAAAACTCATGGGCCCGTGAAGGGCCTCGATGGTCTTGTCGTCAATTTCGGTTTTGGTGCGCTTTGCAAAGCGTTTCAGCGAGCCGAGCACAATCGCGGAAAAGAGATGCCGGATCAGCAAGAAAAAGAGAATGATGCCGAGTACGAGCAAGACGCGTCCGACGCTTACGCCTAGAAACGCGCTGTCCCAGACGCCAACCACCAGCATCCAAAATTCCTGCCACTGTTCCACATTCATTGAAGTGCGCTACCTCGCCAATTTCGTTGCCTCACGGCATAAGGCCCCCGCCGCCCAAGTCAACCTCTTCGCCGAGAAAATGCCGCCCGTCGCGATCTTCAATCTCGATCACCCAAATATCTGGGTCGTATTTGGCTTGCCGTTCAACATAGGCATCGGCGTCGGCTTCGGAAACCGGCGCCTCGCCGGTCGCACGCATCCACACTTTTGTGCCGTCCCCCCTGCGTGAAGGGCTGAAAACGTCCGCGAGACCATCGAGCCGGTTCACTTTGACGAAGACCCCGCCCGCAGTTTCGTCCCCCTTGCGGACGACGAGCGCCGGCACCGCCTCCACCGCACAGCGGCGGATCAGAGCGCGCACCCAAATGCCGGATTTTAGTCGTGGTTCCATGGCAGGGTTGATAGCGCGGGCCGAAGCTGCGCGCCACCCGCAGCCTAAACGAAAATTGAAGTCTCTCCGCGCAATGCCTCACGCCACACTTAGGACTTGGCAAGGGCAAATATCGATGCCTCTGGGCAATCCGGGGCCATGTGGTTAGGATGGCCGCAGGTGGGGAACGCGTGGCTCTTTTGAAGGCGGCGCGACGTATGAAATCGGGGGCCTTCCGCCATTGGAGGGCCGAATTGGGGGCGTAAGCCAATCATGTCCGCGTTGCGACTATTCTCTCTGCTTGTCAAAAGCTGCGTTTTCGCCAGCGCATTATGGGCTGCCTATCCTGCTGCCGCCCAATCCATTCAGGACGAAGAAGGCGCCGAAGCGGGCCCTTGGACGGTGGGTCAATACGCGCGGCACTACCGAGTTTACCGCCGTGACATTGATGTGCTTCGGGACATGACTTTTGTCTCTGGTGACGAAGTCCAGGGCGCGATCGATCTCATCATGGGTTATGAAGCTGCCAACCTCACGCGCGGTTGGTTTGCGCACCAGGCGCTCGTCGCATCCCGCGCGCCGGGCTTTATGGACACGGTAAGAACCGAAGCTGCCGAACGCGGCCAAGCAGCGTTCTTTGCCAGCGCGCAAAGAGATTCTCGCTATCTTTGGAGACTTTCTTCAAACACCGCCGCGATAAATTTCGTCTTCGACGGCCTTTATCAAGACGCGCGCGAGGCGCGGGCGGTTGGTCAGATATTAAACGACCGGGCATTTGCTTATATGGACGGCACTTATGGTACCAGCCTTCCCGCCGGAACGGTCGAAAACGCTTCCGAACTTCTCGGTACGGAGGAATATGTTGGCGACCGCAGCTACGACGTCCCTTATCGGGCACAAAACGTTATGCAGCGCGTACTGGAAATCGCCGCGCGATTGTCGCTCGACAGTTCGGGCGGCCAATCGCTCAACGCCGAAGGTCTTTTGTACGAAGACCGCCAGACCAACCAGTGCCTCAGATGGGCAAGGCTAAATCTTGCCCAGTGTGTCGCCGCCGCGCGCACCACTGCCGAGGAAGCCTATTGCACCGGCAAGCACGGGGTCGATGATATTTCTGATTGCTGGGGCTGGATGGTCAGCATGGACGGTGAGATGGAACAAGCGGTACTCACCGACTGATCCGCGGATTTCTGCCAAAAACCGAAGATCGATAAAATTTGATCTAAATGGCGTTTGAACTTTGTTCAAATGTTTTACCAATTCGTTTAACCGCGCGGCAACGGCCTCCGCGGTAGGCTCTCACCGCTGAAGTTAGGTGAGGACCTTGCCATGTTGAAGGCGGCCTTTTGGATAAGCGTTATCGTGATTGCCCTTCCGTTTGTGACGGGCGACGGCGAAGGCTTGCCGGCGGACTACGAGCCCCAACCGGTTGAGTTGGGCGAAGTGACGGACATGGTGCGCACAACGGCCAGTGACTTCTTGCACCTCTGCGATCGTGAGCCCGACGCCTGCGATACCGGCCAGCGTATTCTTTGGAACACGCGCGTTGCTGCAGGCAACCTTGCCGGTAAGGCGCAAGAATGGCTGAGCCAAAGTCGCGACGGCGAAGATCCATATGCGCGAGATAGCTAAGCCTTTCTACCCCCACATGTTCATCATCACTTCCTCGAGAAATCGTTAGTCGGCTCTGGCCTTCAGCGCTCATTCGTGCTGTGTCTCGCTCCTCGAATAGTGGTGCGAATAGAGGCGGGCAAGGGCATGTCAGGTCAAGTGAGCGGGAATGACACCGGCGAAGTTCAAATACGCGAGGCCGTTCCGCAAGACGCGGAAACCATTGTTACGTTCCTGCGCGATCTCGCAGACTTTCAAGACACAACCGAATACTTTCACGCCACAACAGACGACGTCTTGCGCGATGGGTTTGGGCCCGATCGCGAGTTTGAAACTTTGATTGCAGAATCAGAAGGCGCGGCCGTAGGCTTGGCCACATTCAATCGCACTTATTCAACCTGGGAAGGTTGTGCGGGGCTTTTCATTCAGGATCTTTTCGTTTCCGAAGAGGCGCGCGGCAAGCAAGTCGGTTTTCACTTGGTTCAGGAGATTGCGCGTATCGGAAAGGACCGCGGCGCATTGCTTCTTCAGCTTAATGTGGTGCACGCGAACCCCGCGCGGGATTTCTATGCCCGCGTCGGGTTTCAGCATATGGATGACCTCCTCACGTATCGTCTCCCAAAAGATAAATTCCGCGAGCTGCTGGAACTTTAAAGACATTTGCCCTTGCCGAGATTTGTGACGCCCCTATCTTGACGCCATGACGCAGGCGATGACCGCAGACCAGCTCGTTGACGATTTTTCCTTCCTGGATAGTTGGGAAGACCGCTATTCCTATTTGTTGGAATTGGGCCGCGCGCTTGCCCCCCTCACAGAAGACGAACGAAATCCCGCCACACATGTGAAAGGCTGCGTCAGCCAGGTGTGGCTGGTGGTGGAAAAAGACGCTGATCGTCTCTCATTTCGGGGCGATAGCGATTCGCTAATCGTCCGCGGATTGATTGCGATCCTGCTCGTGCTCTTTTCGGGTAAGACGGGCAAAGAAATCCTCGCCACTGACCCGGCGCCCGTTTTGGAAAAACTCGACTTGCTCCAGCATCTCACGCCCCAACGCGCCAACGGATTTGCCGCCATGATCGGCCGCATCAAAGCTGAGGCGGCATCGGCCAGCGGCTCTTAGCCCGCCGAGCGCCAGGAGCTGAGTTTCTACAGGCTCAGCTTTACTCTGCAGGGCCTGTCGGCACACAAGCCCCGTTCCAATTGCCCGAGCCCCCATAACGGCCCGGAATGTGGCTCCAAGAGCCGGTAAAGCTCCGCCCATCATCGGCAAGGACCAAGCGCGCACCGCCGCTGCCAAGCTCAGAATCCCAGGCGCCCAAAAGCACAGTGCCTCGAACTTCACCTCGCAAGAAACCCGACGCCACGCCGGCCGACCGGCGATAGGTCCCGCGGGCAACGTCATCGCGCACGAAAAGCTGAAGCTCGCCAAAGTCGGTTGTCCATTTGCCTGAAAAGCCTTCGCACCCTTCGGCCGCGGGGCCTACTTCAACAGGGGCGCGTGCGAGTTCACTGCCGCCTCTTTCAGTGCTTGCAAAGGCACGCAATTCGTATTCTCCAGGCGAGACAGGTGCGGCCACAAGCGCGCCCACAACTTCGTCGATGCTATGCACAAAGCGGCGCTCAATTGGGCCGCGATTGCCAGAGGGATCGAATAACCCGATCCAAGTTCCAGGCTCAGATATGCAACGGTTCGCCTCAGGCCCGAGCTGAGCAAGGATCGCTTCGCCCGCACGGTAGCGATCAATATCCGTCGTCACTTCAAATTCGGTTTCATTTTCAAATGCCAGCGTATCGAGGTTGCGCTGAATAAGTCGGCCAGCCTCCGCCGCAAATCGCTCTAGCCCATCAGGCCCATAAGGCGCGCGTTCATAGAGGCCTGTGAGAACCAGCGGAACCGGCGTATTGCTGCAACCCGCTCGTGCTCCGCAGACCGAGAGCGCCGCAGCGGCGCGGCGAAGCTCGCCCGCCATTTCGGAGATTTCGCCGGTTTGAGGTGCAAGGCATGCCCCTTCACTCGGCTCATTCTCAAGATATCGCTCAAGATAGTGCACCTGAGACAGAACGGCCCCCGCATAGGCCCCAATATTTCCCCACCCGGGTCCATCGGCAGAGCTTTCATCGATTTCAGTTGTTAGGGCCATCAGTTGGAGGCGTGCGATGCGCAGCCGCCAACTTACATCGGGAGATGCGGAACGAAGCCAATCATCCGGGTCCTGAAGAAAATCAGTTATCGCGGCATCTTCCACCCAAATTTCCAAGGCATCGTCTTCTTCATAGGAAAGAACCAGAGGTAAGCTTTCCATCGCACCGCGCAGCTCGGCAAGCAGCGGGTCAACAGGTGGCGCATCGGTGATCCGCGGCCGAGCTGATCCGAATGCCCCAAGCGTTCCTGCAAGCTCATCAAGGGCTGATTGCATTTGCGCCCGCGCGGAGCAATTCAGCCCTGGGCACGGCTGGTCATGACATGTGGAACCGATCGCATAGACGCGGCTGGCCAGTGATGCAAAACGTTCGCGGGTGTCATCATTGGGCCAGGGTCCCGGACATGTTGCTTCTTGAAATGCTTGAGGTCCCAGGCGGCAGCCCGCGTCGTCCAAACAATGCGCCATCGCCTGATCAAGGCGCGTGCGTGCTTCCATCGCACGGGCAAAACGCACGCGTGAAACCTCCAGCGCTGTAATAGCAGATTGGCGCGCGGCTTGCGTTAGGTTACCGCGTTCCAGCTGACTTTCGTATTGCTCGATGCGCGGCTCGGCGGCGAGCATCTGCAATTCAAAGAGCGAGATGAGTTGCTCAAACGGTACGCAGCCCCAGCATGACGCTGTTTCAGCAACAAGAAGTTCTTCACTGTCTTCCGCAGGTCCCCACCAAAGCCAGAGGAAAATCACCGTGCCGGCAATAACTAGAACGAGCGCTGCCGCTACAAGCGCGGCGATTTGTTGGTTTCGGCTCAAGTTCCACATATGACTGGCGACCGCACTCGCGTCCTATTGATTCCCATGCCGCCAGTATGGGCCCGGAAACGCTAATAATCGAATGACAACGCGGGAGCGCAGGATTAATGCTGAGGGTCTTGGTCGGCGGAATCCGATGCCCCCGCCAAGGTTTCGTGCGCGAAATCATAGCGGTCCTTGAGATCGTCCGGGCCGCTCCGGTCCCACATTTTAACGCCCGATGCGTAAGCGGCGCGCGCCAGAAGATGGGCCCCAATGGGTGCCGTCAAAAGCAAGAACAAAACCGCCGCCAATGCGCGAATAATCGTGCCTAAGTCTCCTGAACCCACGATCACAGCAAGAAAAGCAAGCCCGGCGCCCAAAGTTCCGGCCTTGGTTGCTGCGTGCATCCGCACATAAAGATCGGGGAAACGCACAAGGCCAATCGCGGCGATCAGGCAGAACCCAGCGCCCCCAAGCACCAATATGCTTTCGATCACATCAACCATCGCCGCCGAACTCCCTCGTCCGCCAGCGCTGATAGACAAATCGCGCGTACGCTACAGTTGCTAGGAAACCCACAAGGCCAAGAGCAATCGCGATATCGAGATAGACATATCGCGCCGTCGCCACCACGAAGACGGCAATGAATGTCATGCCCAATGTAAAGAGAAAATCGAGCGACAGAACACGGTCCGCAAGGCTTGGGCCGCGCACGAGACGGACCACCGTCAAAAAGAACGCAATCACCAGCATAACAAATGCGATGGCGGCGGACGTGCCCACCATGTCCGTTGCAAACGCCTCGCTTAAGCGCTCAAACCAATCCATCAGCCCAGCGTCTCCTTGATTTGACGCTCAAATCCGTCACGGATGTCGCGTTTCAACCCCTCGGGATCCTCCGCGAACATGGCGTGAATATAGAGTGTCGATTTATCTGAAGACACATCAACGCTCAGCGTACCCGGCGTCAGCGTGATGAGGTTGGCAAGCAGTGTAATTTGTGCGTCATCATCGGTCGTGAGCTCATACGCAATAATACCAGGTTGGAAATTAAGACCCGGGCGCAAGACATCGCGCGCAACGCGCAACGCAGAAAGCACAAGCTCATAAAGAAACAACAAAATAAGCTTCAAAGTAAGATAGCCGCGTTGAAAGTATTTTGTTTGAAACTCGTTGCGCAAAATGCCAAGCGCAAAACTGCCGATGAAGAACCCGGCAACAACATTGAGCGGTGTAAAGGCATTGGTGATTGCCGCCCAAACAAGCGCAAGCATCACGTTCAGCGCAAACAGCGTCATGCCCCACCTCCCAACACGGCCGCTATATAGGCCGCGGGCCGCAATAATTCCTCGGCGGCAGCGCTGGCTATCTCGGCAACCGGTCCCGCAAAAATGCCGAGCGCAGTTGCCCCCAGTATGATGACCGCCGTTGGTATCACAAGTGCGGCAAAGGCACGGTGCGAGGTTTCTGATGGCGGAAGCGCAACGTCACTGTCCCGCCAGAAAGCGAGGGCAAAGGCGCGCGCAAGCGCAAGCGTCGTAAGGAAACCGCCCACAAGCACCGCGCCCGCAAGCCAGGGTTTGCCGGATGTAATGCTCGCTTCCACAAGTACGACCTTGGGCCAGAAACCTGAAAACGGCGGGATGCCCGAGGCGACAAACGCCGCCAGTAAAAACAGTCCTGAGAAAACAGGGGCCGCGCGATAGATGCCCGCCAGGGTGCGTGTGTCATACCCACCGCCAATGCGCCCCGCGATCCCCACCGCCATAAAAAGACCCGTTGAGATCAACATGGAATGCAGCATGTAAAAAATACCGCCCGAGAGCGCCGCTGGGGTCGAAAGCGCAAGACCCACAAGCATGTACCCGATGCCGCCGACGACGGTGAAAGCAACAACTCGGCGTAAGTCTGTTTGCGCAAGTGCGCCCATACCGCCAAAGAGGATCGTAGCGCCTGCAATCCAAACCAATAGATCATTAAAGACACCGCCATCGAGCGGAAAGATCAATGTAAAGGTACGGATGAGCGCATAGACGCCCACTTTTGTCAGCAAGCCGCCGAAGATGGCGGAAACACCCGGCTGCGGCGTATGGTAAGAGGCAGGCAGCCAAAAGAACAATGGAAACGCAGCTGCTTTCATCCCAAAAGCCATCAAATAGAGCGCCGAAATGGCGTTGACGAGCCCGCGGCTTTCAACAGCTTCAACCTTTGCCGCGAGATCCGCCATATTGAGCGTCCCCACAAGCCCATAGAGCAAACCGGTTGCGATCAAGAAGAACGTCGTGGCAAGAAGATTGAGGGTCGCATATTTAAGAGCGCCTTCGAGTTGGTCTTTGCGACCCCCCAGGACGATAAGCCCGAAGGAGCCGATAAGGAGCACTTCGAACCACACATAAAGATTGAAGATATCGCCGGTGAGAAACGCGCCGGATACTCCAGCCAACATGGCGAGCAGCAGCGGCGTATAACCCACACGCCTGAAGTCAGAATCCTGATCGCCGATGCTGTAGGCCAACGTCAAAAAGCCGATCACAGCGGTCACTAGCGCAAGCCCCGCACCAAGCGTATCGGCGGCAAAGACAATCCCAAACGGCGCAGGCCAGGCGCCCATCGCCATAACTTGCGGACCTTCCGAAAGGACGCGCAAGAAAAGCAAAAGCGCGATGACAACCATTGCGCCGGTGGTGGCAAAACCAATCAATGTTTGCGCGAGAGGCCGCCACCAGAACATGGCGCACAAGCTTGCCCCAAGAAGGGCCAGCGCAAGCGGCGCAACCACTAGCCAATCGGCAAATGTTGTGGCGGCTTCGGTCATTCGCGCCCCTCACCACGCGCGGGAGGTTCCGAAGCTTCCATTTCATCAACGTCAACCGTTCCAATCTCCTGATACGTGCGGTAGGTCAAAATCAAAATGAACGCGAAGAGCGCAAAGCTGATGACAATGGCGGTTAGGATCAGCGCTTGCGGCAAGGGATTGGCAATGGCTTCGGTGGGCACGTATGCGTCACCCGGAATAAGCGGCGGCACTTCGAGCGTCAGCCGCCCCGCTGTGAAGATCAGCAAGTGCGTCGCGTTCGACAGCATGAAAATGCCGAGAATAATGCGCACAAACGAACGGCTCAAAAAGAGAAACACCGTGATAGCAAACATAAGGCCGATGACGAGTGCGAAGACCGGTTCCATCAGTGCCACTCCTCAAGCGCCAAAGCGATGGCGACAAGGGTTCCCACGACTGTGAGGTAAACACCGATGTCGAATATGACCGGCGTTGCGACGACCTTGATGTCGATGCTTTCCGGCAGCCACCACAGCCCTGTGAGGTAGGGCTCTGCCACAAAGAGAGACGGAAGCCCGCTGACGGCCGCGAGGAAGACCCCAAGCCCTGCGATTGAAATGGGGTGGATCACCAATGCCTTTCGCACCGGACTTGGCCCCCAAGCAATCATATAGACCGCAAGTGCAGACGCCGCGATCAGGCCACCGATAAATCCGCCGCCGGGCAGGTTATGTCCACGGAAAAGCACGAAGATGGAAAAGACCACCATCAGGCTCACCAGAAGAGGTACGACGGTACGGAGGATTAGCGAGCTCATTCGGTGCCTCCCTGCCCGCTTTCGTTCGTGCCCGTCTTATTCGGCAGAACAAGTTTGCCGCGGCGGATCTTAATGAGAGCCATGGCAGCAAGACCCGCTACCATCACGACCGTAATCTCGCCCAGCGTATCAAGCGCCCGGAAGTCAACAAGGATCACGTTGACAATGTTGCGCCCGTGCGCAGCCACATAAGAGTTCGCGGCGAAATACTCCGTAAGCTCAAGATCAAGGGGGCTGGCGGTTACCGCGATCAAAAGCGCGGTGAAAAAGCCGCCCACTGCCACTGCAATCGCAGCATCGCGCAACGAAGGCAATATATGGCGGCTGTCATAGGTATCTACGGGAAGGCGCAAAAGCACGAGGGCAATAATGACAACTGAAAGCGTCTCGACCATGAACTGCGTGTAAGCAAGATCAGGTGCGCCGAAGAGAAGGAAGAGAAGCGCCACCGAAAACCCGGTGACACCCATGGAGACAATCGCCTGAAGCCTTGAGCGCGCAAACATAAGCGCAAGCGCGCCCACTACGGTAAGCGCAAGCACGCCATAAACATGGATCGGTGCCGGCGTGAATTGCGGCACAAAGGGGAAGAAGCCGTAGGCAATAGCGGGGATGCCCAAAGTCACTGCAAGCGTCACCAATGTGATGGTCACGTAAAAGCGTAACTTGCCCGTTTGCAAAAGACCCACGAGCGTCCGCGACACCCACTCGAGCAGTGCCAAGAATTGATCGGACCCCCGGTCCGGCCCCCACATGCGTTGTCCCACATTGTTGAGTACCGCTCGAATGCGCCCGGCAAACAAGAAGACAACAAGGCCGAGCGCAATGGTCACCCCGCTAAGAAGCAGCGGCATGCCGGGTTTCGGAAGGGCGTGGAGCCCCAAGTGATGCGGTTCTTGGCCTGAAATGGCAGCTGCCATGGGCTCAACAAACAGGGGTTCTGGGAAAAACGGCGCCATTCCAAATGCAAAACCAAGGAGCGCCAAAACAAGCGGCCCCAGCCAAAGATAGAGTGATCCTTCGTGCGGGGTCTTTGGCGTTTCCACCTTGCGCCCGAAGAACGGCCCTACAGCCACCATCGCCGCGATCGCAAACATGAGCCCATTGCCAAACAAAGCGGTAATCGTCGCAATGCGTGCTGCGCTTGAATGAAGCGTCGCTTCGTAGATGACTTCTTTCGCAAGGAAACCGAAAAAGAAGGGAATGCCCATCATGGATAGGCCAGCCAAGAGCGCGGCAATCGTGGTTATCGGCATGGACCGCGCGAGGCCGCCGAGGCGTACCGTTTCACGCGTTCCCGTTTCGTGATCCACGCAACCGGCCACAAGAAACAGCGCGCCTTTGAAAAACGAATGAGCAATCAGGTACAGCACGGCAGCCTCGACCGCATATTCCGAGCCAAGACCCAAGAGCATCACAAGAAGACCAAGGCTCGCGACCGTCGTATAGGCGAGCATGAGTTTGAGATCGGTTTGCCTGAGGCCAAGCAAAGTCCCGTAGATGAGCGTCGCCCCGCCAAAGATCGGCAGAATGGTCATCCAGAGATCAGTGCCGCCCAGAACCGGGTTCATGCGCGCCAGAAGGTAGACACCCGCTTTCACCATTGTCGCAGAATGAAGATAGGCGCTCACAGGTGTGGGCGCTTCCATGGCATTGGGTAGCCAAAAATGAAACGGCACTTGCGCCGATTTCGTAAACGCCCCCGCGAGTACCAAAATCAGTATTGGAACATAAAGCCGGTGTGCGCTGAGCGAGCCGCCAGCGAGGATTTCCGATAGCTCCATAGTGCCCGCCGCCGCGCCCATCATGATGAGCCCGGCGAGCATGGCGAGGCCGCCGCCGGCTGTTACAAAAAGCGCCTGGATCGCGGCCCGGCGCGCGGCCCCGCGATGATGGTCAAACCCGATCAGAAGGAACGAGGTAACGGACGTCAGCTCCCAAAAGACAAAGAGCGAGATTAGGTTGTCGGCAAGAACGAGCCCCAGCATCGAGCCCATAAAGGCGAGCATGAAGCCAAAAAAGCGCCCCTGATGGGGGTGCCCCGCCAGGTACCCGCCAGTGTAGAAGATGATCAGCGCGCCAATGCCGGTGATCAGCAGCGCGAAAACAAGGCTGAGCCCATCCACATAGAAGGAAAGATTGACGCCCCAGGCTTCGATCCAGGGCAACGCTTCACGAAACGTTCCGCCCTCGGAAACGCCCGGTACATAGCCAAGAAAATAAACAAACAGGGCGGCCGGCAAGATGGCCAGCACCCATCCGCTGTGGGGTTTTACGACGCGGTGAATAAATGGCGCGAGGAGCGCGAGCGCGAAGCAAGCCAGAACCGCTTGTGAAATCATCGCTGCGTGTGTCCCCGTGGCCCGGCTAGGTGGGTAGGTAGCCCTGTTGGGCCAAGTGCCGGTCGATCGCGGGGCATGGAAAGCCCCGGTTAGTTAGCTCTGGGGGAAAGATGTGCCACGCTTTGGCCCGGCCATCAAGCCGGGCCAAAGGGGCCAAAAAATGGGACGATTACTCGCCGTCGGTGAAAGATCGGGCGAGGCAGGGACACTCGCTCGCCAGGACCTCAACGGCGTAGTCGAGGTAATGATCGAGGGCCGCCAGAAGCACTTTCTGGTTCGAGGCTCCCATGCGGGCGGCAATGATCTTGAGCTTGCGCACACGCTCCTTATCAAGCCGCGTGGTGACCTTGGCATAGGGCCCAGGCGGCAAGGTTTCGGTCACCGCAGGCGGAAGCGGCAATGCGCAACAATTGCCCTGGTTCGCCGTCGCACGACGGGCGGCACGCTCCCGCAATACCTCTTCGGGAACCGCTTCGGGCGCGTCTTCGGTGTGCACCTCGCGGGCCACATGATGAGACCCATATTGCGGCGGCTCGCCCACATCATCGTTGCTTGGCACAGGGGGAAATAGAGGCTCTTGCGCTGGCTGTTCGATTTGCTGGTCAGCCACGCTCAATGGCTCGCGCGCAACCCCATGGCTGTGGAGCGCTACCCCATCAAGATGCGCCGGTGCAGGAACCGCCTCCCCCTTGCGGGCCATAAGCCCCGCAGTGAGTGATGCGAACGGCGCAGTTGAATGCCCCCCCGTCCGCGCAGACTTCTTTTCTTCTCGCTTGCTAAACATGTGTTCCATTTGCGCCTCCTTCATGCCGAGACGCGACGGCCAAAGGCCGGCACCACTTTGCCAAGGGCGTTGAGACTGGGCGCTGGCGTGCCTTGCGCATCATAGCGCGGCGTTTCATCCACGCGATCAAGGCGTTCTTTGACGTAACGCCAAAGCGAAGAGACTTCCTGCGCCGATTTACAATTTTCTTTGACTTCCATCACCGTGCGACCATCGATCATGCTCGCGGCAAAATCGGTGCGATGATGAATAACCACCGGGGCCACCGTGCCGTGCTGCGAGAGCGCGACCGCCGCTTCGGTCGTAATGCGGGCATTCGGGACCGCTGAATTGACCACAAACACCATCGGCTTGCTCCGGCTTTCGACGATGTCCACGGTTGCGCCAACCGCGCGCAAATCGTGCGGGCTTGGCCGCGTGGGCAGGACCACAAGATCTGCCATGGCCACCACCTCAGCAATCGCGCGCGTTACCGCGGGGGGCGTGTCGATCACCACAAGGCGAAAACCTTCGGCTCGTGCGCGTTCAATATCGTGTAGAAGATTTGGAAAGGTGCATTGCATAAACGCGGGCGTATCGGCCTCGCGCACATTCCACCATTTCGCCAAAGACCCTTGCGGGTCGGTATCGATTAACGCAACGGGCCCAGCCCCCGTACGTTCTGCTTCAACCGCAATATGGCCTGATAGGGTTGTTTTCCCTGAGCCGCCTTTTTGCGATGCGAAGACAAGTACTCGCATTGGTACTGTCATGGCTTCCCGTCCTCCGAGCCACAGAAACTTCGTAGCGGACCATCCGCATACGGAAAACCGAGGGGATTTGAGGTCAGACCATCTTTCCCTTCGGCAACCCCGCTACCCG
>Ga0209578_10002421_pt1 | contig 15527 bp, 16 predicted proteins | sample tdAd472_FD_187127 | JGI IMG/M metagenome (GOLD analysis project Ga0209578, IMG submission 187127) | Marine sediment microbial communities from the Atlantic coast under amendment with organic carbon and nitrate - tdAd47.2 (SPAdes)... | ecosystem: Environmental > Aquatic > Marine > Coastal >...
CCCGTACGGCTCGGCGAGCATCCTGCCGATCAGCTGGGTCTACATCGCCCTCATGGGCGCTTCGGGCCTGAAGAAAGCCACGCAGGTGGCGATCCTCAACGCCAACTACATGGCTGCCCGGCTCAAGGGTCACTTCGACATCGTCTACACGGGCGAGGGCGGCCGCGTCGCGCACGAGTTCATCCTCGATTGCCGAAGCTTCGAGAAGACCGCAGGCATCAAGATCGACGACATCGCCAAGCGGCTCGTCGACTACGGCTTCCACGCGCCGACTATGAGCTGGCCCGTCGCCGGCACGCTGATGGTCGAGCCCACCGAGTCTGAATCCACAGCCGAGCTCGATCGTTTCTGCGATGCGCTGATCGCCATCCGAGCGGAGATCGCTGAGATCGAGCGGGGCGAGGCGGACAAGGAGCAGAACCTCTTGACGGGTGCGCCGCATCCGCTCTCGGTTGTGACGTCGGACACGTGGGACAAGCCCTACAGCCGCGAGCGCGCCGCCTGGCCGATGCCCTGGCTCCGCGAGCGGAAGTTCTGGCCGGCGGTCGCGCGGATCGATAACCCCTGGGGCGATCGCAACATCATGTGCTCGTGCCCGAGTGTGTCGGAAGTCGCGGAAGTCTGAGACCGAGTTCAAAGAGCCGCGAGCGTGAGCACGCGGAACCCGATTGTTTCTTACAAAGAGAAACCGCGTGCACACGCACGCGGCTCTTTTTTCAATCAGATTGAACGAGTGAAGCTTTACCCGCCACCGCCACCGCCACCACCGCCGCCTCCACCGTTTCCACCACCCCCGCCCACAACTGCGGGGACCGGGTAGGACTCAAGGCCATCAACGGTTCCGATGCCGGTGTCGAGGTTGAAGCTGACGTATCGGCGCGTGCCGGTGCCTGCGATCGTTGTCGCCTGGTTGGGCCACCAGCTGTAGCCGTCGATCTGGCGGTGGATGTAGTCGGGGGCCTTAATGACGAGCGTGTTCTGGAAGGTTTGAATGGTGCCGCCGTCGCCGCCGTTGTCGGCCCATTGCTCGGTTTCGACGATGGCTTGGATCAGGTTGATGATGTCATCTCGACGCTCACCGAGATCGCGTTCTTCGTCATCGTCGTTGGTTGCGCCGTCGAAGGGTGATTGTCCGCCGCCGCCGCCGCCGGTGTTCTGCAGGACGTTCTGCAGATCGATGTCGGGAGCGTCCTGGTAATCGGGCAGCACGAGAAGCAGGTCGGCGATGTCGTAGATGACGACGTACTGGCGCCGGTTGAGCAGGCTCTTGGGGCCGCACTCGATCGTCCCCCACTTGGTCATTTGCCAGGTGTTCTGTTCGAACGAGTCGCGGGCGGCCTGTTCGAGAACGAGTTCGAGCAAACGCAGCGCGGACATTTCTTTGGCGTTGACCTTGATGAGCAGATCCGGGTCGAGGCCATCGGGCCGCTTGTCGTCGGCGTAATGGATATCAAGGTCGGCTCCGGTGAAGTCCTTGATGAAGGTCATCACGTCCTCGAGGCGCTGGTCCTCGAAGTTGACAGAGATCGGGCGGAGCATGAGCGCCAGGTTCTGGCGTTTGGCTTTGATGTCGCCCTGATCGACCTGCGCGTGCGCCTGAGCGATGAGCGGGGTGATCGAGCCCGGAAGGGTTGCTCCGAGCAAGGCGACTGTGCATCCCACGAGAAGAGATCTGGAAAGATGTGCCATCATTGGCCTCCTGTGCCGTTTGCCCCGCGGCGGGCCCTTCGGGCGTCCGGGGTGGGCTCACTCTTTAGACGCCCAGAATCCAGAACGGTTCCCGAAGATATCGGGTAGTCTACAAGAGATGAGGCTCGTGATCGCACGTCATGGCAAAGCGGAGCCGGATTCTCCGACCGGCAAGGACGCAGACCGTCGTCTGACCACGCGGGGTGAGCTCCAGGCCCAGTGGCTCGGCGAGACGCTCCTGTCGTGCGGATTTCAGGACGCTGTGGTCCTGACAAGCCAGGCCGAGCGGGCACGCCGGACGGCCGAGATCATGTGCGAGGTGCTGGGCGTTCGGCCCGTGCACGCACCCAGGCTCATGCTCGGGCGGGCCGCCAGCGAGGCGATCCAGGTCATCGAGCGGTATCGCGATCATGGCAAGCTCGTGCTCGTGGGGCACAACCCGACGATGTCGGAGTTGGCCACGATCCTGACCTACGGCATCGGTTGCTCGGGGCTGGGCCTCAAGACTGGCAGTGCCGCCATGATCGAGCTCAAGGGCGGCACAGAGCCGGGCATCGCGTCGCTCGAGGATGTCATCCGCTTGGATGACTGATCGCGTTCATGTCCGGTCAGTCATACGGAAGTTGTCAAATTTGAAAAAAAGAAACGCCGCCGGAGTGATCCGACGGCGTCCGGGAATGTTTGACTTTGCTTTCTTACTTAGCGGCGGCGCCGGGTCGCGGCAAGGCCTGCGATGCCGAAGATCACGGCCGAGGCAGGTGTCGGTACCGAGAAGAAGGCGCTTGTGCCACCGGCGGAATCACCCGCGGTGAGCGAGAAATTGAACTGAGCTTGCATGTCGGTCAGTGCGCCACCGATGGGCGAGAATTGGCCCGGGGCAGCCGGGAGATCCTGGCTGCTGTCCGTGGAGCCGGCAGTGGCGAGCGGTCCGACGACGAGGTCGGCGAACGTGGTGCCGCCGTTGTACGCGGCGTTGAAGAACGTGCCGCCCGCGCCGAGGCCGGTGAGGGTTGCGCCGTTGCCGGTGTTATCGGTGACGTTCACGCTGGCGGTCGCGCGGAGCGCTGCGTTCGAGACCGATCCGGTGTTGATGAAGCTCGCGGTCATATTGAACGTCGTGTCGGCATCGCCGGCGAACACGGCAAAGCCGATGCTCGACAGTGCGTCGGCGGTCAGCGGCGTGTCGGTGTTGTCCGCGTTGTTGATGACATTCAACTGCGTGACGCGGCCGATGATGTTCTGGTTGTTCTGGTCCACGATCGTCAGCGGGCTGAACAGGATGAACACGATCCCGCCGTTGGGCTGGGTGATCGCTCCAACGTCTGAACTCGAGAAGCTGACGCTCCCAGAGCCGAGCGAACTGGACGCGGAAATGGTGATCAGCGGATCGCTGATCTGGGCACCGGCTGCGAAAGCTGACGCAGCGGCTGCAACTGCAATAGTGCGCGAAATCCGAGGCATGGAGTCTCTCCTCTCCCTGGCTCAACGGCCGAACCCCAAGGGGAATCCCTCAGGGAGTGTCTCTCTTATATCAGTATGGGACCTCGCGGTTGGTGAGTCAATGAGCTGTATTGGAGATTGCCAATCACTTTTGAAAAAAACACACGGCCCCTTGCGGGGACCGTGTGTTTGGAATATGTATGGAAACCCTGTTGAGGCGGGTTCAGCGGCGGCGGCGGAGGCCGACGAGTGCGGTCAGGCCGAGCACGACCGAAGCCGGGGCCGGGATGACCTCAAACTCGCTGGTGCCCGAGGCCAGGTCACCGGCCGAGAGGGTGAACTGCCACTCCGACTCGATGTCGGTCAGTGTGGTGCCAATGTTCTGGTAGCCCACAGCGGGGAACGTGTCGCTGGTGCTGGCTGATCCGAGTGCGGGGGCCACGAGGGGAGCCTGGATCAGGTTCTGGAAGTTGGTGCCACCGCCGTTGTAGTACGAGCGGTACGCGCCGCCAGCCCAAGGCGTGAAGGTGGCGCCGTCGCCGGTGAGGTCGGTGACCGAGACGCCAGCGGTAGCGCGGCCGACGGAGTTGGCAAGGGGGGCAAAGCTCAGAACGGCCGAGTCAATAGTGAAAACGGTGTTCTGCTGGCCTGCGATCACGTTGAAGTTGAGCGCGACCGATGGGTCGGCAAAGATCGTGACCGAAGCGCCGGTCAGAGCAAAGATCTCATCGGTGCCGTCCATCACGTGGACTTCTTCTTCGAGCTGCCAGAAGTAGTCGCCGTTGGCATCGACATCGCCCGGGTTGAGCGTGACGCTCCACGGGTAGCTGTTGCCGTTAACCTCAGCGGTGATACTGAGCACCACCGACGAGATATCAGCCGAAGCTGTACCTGCCGATGCAACAAGAGCGAGCGCGGCGAGCGTCAGGCCCCTTTTCGGAGTGCGATCGAACATTTCAAGTCTCCCTCCTGAAGCCAGCGGTGTCTTACGTCGCGGCTGCAGACTCTCCAGATCTCTTCTTTGTGGGCAGAAAGCCCTCTCCATGAACCCATAGATTGGCGGGGGTCCCGAAACCTGTCAAGGGCAAACCCGTAATCCTGTCCGATTTTCATGAAGATTCGAGAAAGCGGACTTGCGAACCGGAAAATCCGAGCGGAGTCCAAAATACTAACAAACTGAACCGGTCTGCAAGAATTGACAGATTTCCACACCCATGTGGCGGCAATGACCCACAAAATGTAGGCTGACCTCTGATATCGGCCTCGCCCGGCCGGTCTCGAAGAGGGGAAGAGACAGATGAAGAGGACGCTTTTATGCGCGCTAGCCGCGCTGGTGTCGCTTGTGTTTCCAGCAGCCAGAGCTCAGATTGCCACCCATCGCGATATTCTAGAAATGGACCTTGATCGAGGGATGCTTTCGACCGCATTGGTTGTTCGCACAGCCGCCGGGTATCAACTCGACCCAGCAGGACAGCTCAGAACGGCAGAAGGCGAGACCGTTGACGGGTGGAATCAAACTGGAATGCCCGTTCTTGAATCGGCTGGGGTCAGGTCGGTCGTCCCGGCAGTTCCGTTTCAGATGACAGATCAGAAACTGGCGGCATCGCTCGGGCTTGATTGCATGTATCTCGTCATGCTTGATAATGAAACCGGTACATCTGCATCGCGGCTTGGCGCCGAATTAGTGGCCGCCTCTGTGCAGATCACCCAGGCGCAGCCGGTACGCGTCGGCGTCACTCTCGATGGACCCAGCCGGCCAAACGATCCGGGCTTTCCGTATCAGTACAGCCTGAACAACATCGGGCAGACACTCGGCGGCGTGCCCGGCCAACCCAGCGCCGATATCAACGCGATCAAAGCATGGGAACTGTCGTCGGGCTCGGGGCACATCACGATCGCGGTGCTCGACGCCGGCGTGAGCTACAACCACCCGGATCTCTACTTCAAACTCACCGACGCGTACAACACGACCGGCGTGGGCCCATTGGGCGATGCGCACGATGCGTTTAATTCGCACGGCACGCACGTCGCAGGTATCGCGGCGGCGAGCTCAAACAACGGCCAAGGCATGACCGGCGTCAGCTGGGGCTCGCCCATCATGCCGATCAAGGTCGCCAATCTGCTCGGCTTTACGAGCGATGTCTGGCTCGGGCAGGGATTGATCTGGGCCGCCGATCACGAGGCGCGCGTTGCGGTCATCAGTATCGGGCTCGATTCCGGGAGCGATTTCCTGCACGCGGCTGTGAAGTACGCCACCGAGCGGGGCGTCGTTGTGTGCGCTTCGACCGGGAACACAGGCCAAGCGGGTGTGAAATACCCGGCCAAGTACCCGGAGACGATCGCGGTGGGGGCCACCGAGAACACCGACGCGATCGCCGAGTTCTCCACCACCGGGCCGGAAGTCACCGTTGTCGCGCCCGGCTACGAGATTCTCTCGGCCTGGGACGATTTCTTCAGCTCGCCGACGTACGCCTTTCAGTCCGGCACAAGCGCCGCGTGCCCGATGGTGGCGGGGGTCGTGGCGCTGATGCTCTCTGAAAATCCATCGCTCAATACCGAGGGTGTTGTCGATTTGCTCCGCTATTCCACGATCGATCTCGGACCCACCGGGCGCGATAACACGTTCGGGTACGGCCGCATCGACGCGTACCGAGCGGTTGCGGCTGCCAAGGGCGAGCGTGTCTGCACCGCCGACGTCAACCAGAATGGGTCCGTCGAAACGAGCGATTTCTCCGCATGGGTCGCCGCGTATAACCGCCAAGACCCGCCCGCCGATCAGAACTTCGATGGCACCATTAGCCCCGCCGACTTCTCGGCTTTCGTGATGAATTACCAGTTCGGATGCGAGTAGGTTCGGTGAAGGTTTGAGTTATTAAACCCCGGTCACAATCTTCAAGCCACGATTTCACCTACATAGGTGGCGAATTCCGGCCGTACGAAACTGAAATCAGGGTTTCTGCTGAAGAGGGTCGGGTGCTCTCCCGATGTGGGTTTATCGCAAAGACGGCTGGCATTCTCAGTCTCCAGCGCGTGCAAAGTCGGGGAGCGTATTCATGCTGCAATCAGACAACGGCCCACTCCGAAGCGAGTTCTCGGACGATCCCGACATGACCGAACTCGTCATCGAGTACGTCGAGAAGATGCCCCAACGGGTGCACTCGATGGTCACGGCCTTCGAAACCAGCAGCCGTGAACAACTCATCAGGATTGTGCACCAGCTCAAAGGGTCCGGGGGCGGCTACGGCTTCCCTCAACTCACCACGGTTGCCGACCGCCTTGAGCAGAGGCTTCTGTCAATATCGGACCAGGAACTCAGCACCGTTGACCCCGAGTTTCGGGCGCTCATCGAACTCTGTGGCCGGATGGCTGCCTGATGAAAACTTCGATCGTCATCCAGCCGAAGTAAGAGAACCAGAGAGCCCCCAATCTATGCCCGAAGCACAATCTACAACTGAGGACAAGCGTCACTCGTTGCTTGTCGTGGATGACTCGGAGGACGTGCATCGTCTGCTCCAAGCCCGGCTGCGACAGGAAAACATCGACCTCATCGCCGCTCTGGATGGCAAAACGGCGCTCGCGATGGCCGACTCCGAGAAGCCCAGTCTCATCCTGCTCGACCTGGACATGCCCGATATGGACGGCTTCGAGGTCCTGCGTCATCTCAAGGACAACTCCGACACGCGCGACATCCCCGTCATTGTGCTCTCAGGCCTTCACAGCCCAGCCGATAAGGTCGTCGCATTCGATCTCGGCGCGGTCGACTATGTCACCAAGCCGTTCGACCTCATGGAACTCCGTGTGCGTCTCCGCTCGGCGTTGCGGATGTCGGACCTCGTCGACATGCTCGGCAAGCTCGCTCACATTGACGGCCTGACCGGGCTCTGGAACCGAGCACACTTCGATGATCGATGGGCCGCATGCACCTCAGAGAACGACCGCTCCGGGCGTCCCCTCTGCATCGCGCTCTTTGACCTCGATCACTTCAAATCGATCAATGACACCTATGGTCACCCCGCCGGCGACGGTGCTCTGCAGGGCTTTGCCAAGCTCATCAAGCGTGAGATCCGAGCCAGCGATATCCCCTGTCGATACGGCGGCGAAGAGTTTGCGTTGATCATGCCGGGCACCACGCCCGAGGACGGCGCGATCGTCTGCGACCGCATCCGTCAGGAACTCGGCGCGATGAACTGGCCCGCACACCCCGAGCGCAAAATCACAGTTTCGATCGGGATCGCCGGCGCCGATGCGGATGTCCAGGTCTCACCAGAGCAGTGGCTTGAGGACACGGACAAGGCGCTCTATCGCGCCAAGAAGGGCGGCCGCGATCGCGTGGTGGTCGCCAATCTCACCAGCGGCCAAACACTGGAATTCGCCAAGGCGGCATGACCTGCTCGCTGGGTTGACGCGTAATCCATTCAGAACGAATACATCAGGCCGACATAGAGCCCCGGCGCATCGCGCGCGGGGTTGTCCTCTTCGCCCTTGATGCGCGCGTTGCTGATGTGATGCCAGCGAAGACCCGAGATCAGGCGCGTCGAGGAATCCTCGGATAACTGCCACGTCACACCCGCGCCCAGTCGCGGCATCAGGTTGAAACTCGTGCCCGTGTCGGGCACATCGTCGCCGGCAACCATCAGCCCCATGCCCGCTTCGGCGAACGCCGACCATCGCTCGGCTTGAAAGAAGTGATACCGCATCACAAGGCTCGTGCTCAAACCCGCGGTGTTGTCGTCCTGAAAGAAGCCCCAGAGCGCCGCCTCGACGCCCACCTCGAAATCATCGACCACGAAATAGGTGTACTGACCGTGGATACTGACGTCCACATGTCCTTTGAAATCAGGGGCGACCATCGAGCCAAACGTCAGGTGCTGCGTGTCCTGGGACCCGAAGGGCAGCGCAAGCTCAATTTCCTGATTGCTCGCTTCTTCGAATACAAAGACCGGCTCGGCCGGACTGAGCAGGGACGTCGGGTCGGCCGATTGCGCCGAGGTACTTGCAGTCAGGCACGCAAAGAGTGTGGCAAGGAGTCTGGTGTATCGCATGGCGCGTACGGTATCATCCTCGAGGGGGCTCGGGAGCCAAAGCGATGGATGAGAATCGGGTCCACAAAATCGAGGAAGCCCAGCTCTTCGCTGAGAAGCGGTCCGACGACCACGACGCGGCGATCCGTGAACTCGGTGAAAGGGTGCTCCAACTCGTCAGGCGATTCAATCAACTCGAAGAACGATTCGAGCGCGTGCTGAACTCAGCCGACAACCCGGTCCCGGACGAGCCCGAGATCCCGCCACACTCTGGACGACTGCCCGGCGGACGCTAAGCCCTTATCCCAAGCCCGCTTCCAAGCCAGTTTCCAAGCCGACTTCCATTGGGCATCAGACCAGCAGCGACTGGCCCGTCATCTCGGTCGGCTGCTCGATGCCCATCATCGCAAGAGCTGTGGGGAAGATGTCCGCCAGTCGGCCCCGATTCGCCCGGACCTCGGGGTTCGTCCAGTCCGCCGCCGACCGGTCTCCCCGGAGCGACCGCCCCGTGAACGCATCACCGACGACGATCAGCGGCACATCGAAGACCGTGTGAGCCGTCTGCGGCGAGCCGGTTTCAGGATCGAACATCTGCTCCGCGTTGCCGTGGTCGGCCGTCACGATCAGCGACCCGCCCCGAGCGAGCGTCTTCTGGGCGATCTCTCCGACACACGCATCCACAGTCTCGCACGACTTGATCGCCGCCTCGAGACTCCCGGTGTGCCCGACCATGTCCGCGTTTGCGAAGTTGACAACGATCACATCCTCGCAGTCATCCGCGTCAAGCCTGCCAAGCACCGCATCGCACACGCCCCGGGCCGACATCTCCGGCTGGAGGTCATACGTCGGCACCTTGGGCGACTGGATGATCTCCCGGCTCTCGCCCGCGAAGGGTTCGTCGCGATAATCGTTGAAGAAGAACGTCACGTGCGGGTACTTCTCCGTCTCGGCGCATCGGAACTGGCGCAGCCCGAGCTTGGAGATCGTCTCGCCCCCGATCATCGGCAGCTTGGGTGGCTTGAGGAACACCACCGCCGCCAGTTCCGCGAGCCGTTCCGAGTAGGGCGTCATGAGCACAAAGTGCAGATCGAGCCTTTCGCCCCGGTCAAAGCCGCGATGCCCCGAGTCGGGCGAGGGCTTGATCTCATCGGCGCCATCGAAATCAGGGAGCAGGAAGGCCGAGCAGATCTCGCGTGGGCGATCGCCCCGGTAATTGAAGAAAACGACCGCATCACCCGATCGGATTCGGCTCTCGAGCGCATCGCCGATGGTCGAGGGTTCGACGAACTCATCGCCGATCATCCCCTCGCTGGCGGGGGCATCGTACGCGTGCTGGATGGCTGCCGCAGCAGTGGGGTAGTTGGGCGCACTCGCGCGGCCGGTGAGCAGGTCGTAAGCGCGCTTGACGCGTTCCCACCGATTGTCGCGGTCCATCGCCCAGTACCGACCGACCACGCTGGCGATCCGCCCGACGCCGATCTTCTTCGCTTCCGCCTCGACGCGCTGGGCAAACTCTTTGCCTGTGAATGGCCCCGTGTCGCGGCCGTCGGTGAACAGATGGATGTACACCTTCTGCTGGCCCAGTGATTTGCACAGCCGCAGGAGCGCGTACAGATGTTCGAGTTGCCCGTGCACGCCCGCATCGGAATTGATGCCCATCAGGTGCACAGCCATGCCCGCGTCGCGCGCCTTGGTGATCGACAGGACGAGCGGCTCGATCTGATCGAGCTCGTCGTTGACACACGCCTTGGTGATGCGCACCGCATCCTGATCCACGATGCGGCCGGCCCCGATGTTCTGGTGCCCGACCTCGGAATTGCCCATGGTGCCTTCGGTGAGCCCGACATCCAGGCCCGAGGTCTTGATGAGCGTCCACGGGTACTTCTCCATGAGCGCCTCAGCAACGGGCGTTTTGGCGAGCGAGACCGCGTCGTACTTGGCCTGTTCGTGGAACGGGTTGGCCCCCCAGCCGTCACGGATGATGAGGACGAAAGGAGCGTTTTTGGGCGTGCTTGAGGGCGTGTTGGTGGTCATCAGCGATGATAGGGAGCACTGATGGGACAAAAAGTGCCCTGATTGTGCAGATCCGGGGTTGCGGGGCCGATGAGGAGTTTATAAGCTAGTACTAACAAACATTCATTTGTCGCTCTTGCCCGGGAGCTCATCGATGATCAATCGCAGTCAACCCAAGAAGCTCGCCATCGCGGCGGCTCTGGGTCTTTCCATCACGTTCGCGCCGGCATGCGCGGTGCATCACGGCCACGGCGGGTCGTATTCGACCTACTGGTACGAGGATGTCGGCATCGCACTCGTCGCCGCGGCCGTCTTCGTGCTGGCCGCCTGCTCGGGTGGGCACGGGCACTACCACGGGCATTACGGCCATTATGGGCACGGCTATCTCGGGGGGTGGCACAGGTGATGACCCCGATCCAACGCAGAAAAACCGCGATCGTTGCGGGGCTCACGCTCTGGATGATCGTTGCGCCGGGTTGCAGTTGGTGCCGATCGGTGGGGGATTACTACAGCTCAAGCCAGTGGTACGAAGATCTTGGCGACGCAGCCATCATCACGTTCGGAGTGGGTGTGCTGGTGGTTGTTGGCGCCGGCATTGTGTTCTTGAGCGGTCTAGAGGGAGTAGATCTACGAGGGCTCGACTACCAGCCCGGGTATTCGAGCGGGGGGCATCGTTCGGGCTACAGCTACAGCGATTACTACCGCACGATGTCGCGGTAAGCGAGGGGTGAACTTCTTTGAAAGAAGCCGCAGAAATCGAGCGCAGGATCTGCCGGTCGGATAAGGTAGATGCACACGAGGCATGGATGCCGAGTTCTATTCAGACACACTTGAGCGGAGCTCAGGGATGATCGATACAGCTATGACACTTGCAGAGCGATATCAGGCGGTCCGGGAACGGATCAAGGCCGCGGCCGAGCGAGCGGGCCGATCCAGCGAGGAGATCGTCCTCGTCGCCGTCACCAAGTACGCCGAGATGGACGATGTCCGCGAGCTCATCGAGCTCGGACACCGCGACTTCGGCGAGAACCGCGTGCCCCAGCTTGTTCAGCGGGTCGCGATGATCGACGAGTTCATCCGCAGACGCTCGGCGCTTGGGCACAACAACCAGGGCCCGGCCCGCTGGCACATGATCGGGCATCTCCAGCGCAACAAGGCCCGCAAGATCGCCGGCTGCGCGCGCCTTGTGCACTCCGTCGATTCTCTGCGCCTGGCCGAGGAACTCCAGGCCGTGGGGCTAAAGACCGAAGAGCCCATCGATGTGCTGGTGCAGGTGAATGTCGCGGGCGAGGAATCCAAGTCCGGCTGCCCGCTGCCCGCGTGCGTCCCGCTGGCCGAGGCGATGGAAGAGATGGCGCACCTCCGCGTGCGCGGGCTCATGACCATGGCCCCGCTCTCGGACAATCCCGAAGATTCCCGCTCAACGTTCCGCAGGCTCCGTGAGCTCTTCGAGGACATGCAACTCGAAGGCTTCGGCGGCGACCACTTCAACATCCTCAGCATGGGCATGTCGAACGATTTCGAGGTCGCCATCGAAGAGGGCGCCAACATCGTGCGTGTGGGCTCGTCGATCTTCGGCGAGCGGAATCCCGATTCCGAGATCGAGAGCGACTGAGTACCGTTGCGTTGTTTAGCTGTTGACGAGCATCGACCGCAGTCGCCCTGTGCCCGAACGGGTCGCGTTCATGTACGACTGCAGGTTCCGCCCCGGGCACGCCGTGCTCGCCCACTCCTGGTGCGTGCGGATCGCGCGCAGCGGCACGCGGTGCACGACGGATTGGTTTGCCAGCAGCTGATCAAGCGTGGCAAGCGCCTCGCGCGTCGGGTGCTGCTCCTCGAAGTTGCCCATGACGAGTACGCCCAGGTTGTGCGGGTTGTTGTCCTTGACGTGCGCGCCCTGCAGGTTCATGGGGCGGCCCTGCCAGATCCGGCCCTGCGGGTCGACGATCAGGTGGTATCCGATGTCCGCCCAGCCCCGGCTGTCAACGTGCGACGAGCGGATCAGTTCGAGTCGGCTAGCGGCCTCGGCCTGCGAGCGGATGATCTCGGGGGACATGCCATCGTGATGCACGGTGATCGTCTGGATCCCGTTCATCGGGTTCGTGTCGCTCAGGTTGGGCGTCTGCCTCGTCCACGCGGTCCGCGGGATCAGGCGGAGCTTGCCGACCTCGAGCGTGGCTTCACGTGCAACCGGAGCCGGAGTAGCTTTGACCACAGCCTGAGCCGGGCGTTCGTGGGGCCAGGCGGGGCCGGGCAACGTGGCCGTCGAGGAGCCTCGGCGTGAGGCGCACGACGGGAGCACCAAACCGGCGGCCGCGGCGAGGCCTGAGGCAAGAATTGCGCGTCGATTGCAGCGTGGTTCCGGGATCATCGTGTGGCTTCCGTTCCTGCAGAGGTCTCCCGCATTCATCGGCGAGAGCGGCCCGGCGTGTCCATTCGCCGGTGTTCCCGCGATCGGCGTCCCTGTGCCGATGGAAGAACTCGTTCACCAAGAGTCTAACCACGGGTAAGGACAGCGTCGCATTGGGCCGACACAACTTCCAGATCATGTTGACGCTGTCGGTTGTCCTGATGACTCTCATCACCGGACAGATCCACGCTGACGAGGGGCCAGAAGTGACCCTCGCCGCAGCCGTGGTGTCCGGCGGGATTCTCACAGCCCCGCGAGCCGCCTACGTAGACCCGGATCCCTCAAGCCAAGCCAAGCAACCCGAGTCCGAGGAGCCCCTGCCCTCGCTGGATGAGGCCCTCGAAACCGAGAAACAGGCCCAGGCCGGCCCCGAAGTCGAGCCCGAACCCTACTGGATCGAGAAACTCATCGAGGGCTGGAAGGGCGAGGTGCGACTCGGAACTGATTTATCTACTGGCACCGTCGAACGAACCCGCTTCCGGGGAGGGTTCAATATCAACAAGGCTTACGACGGGCACAAGACCTCGCTCCGCACCGATTACGCGTTCGCCGAGACCAACGACGTCGAGAGCGAGAACAGAATGGTCAACGGCGTGACCCAGGATTGGGGGACCGGGGAAACCAAATTCTCAGGCGTCTTCCTCCGGGGCACCGGCGAACTCGACAGATTCCGGGCGTACGACTACCGCCTGAATCTCGCTGGCGGCGGACGGTACCAACTCGTCAAGAACGACAAGACCGACAGCCTGCTCCGATTAGGCATGAGTGCCACGCGCGAATTCGGGAGTATGAGAGAAGACTGGGTTCCCGAAGGGGCGTTTTTCCTCAGTATCTCGCACATACTCACCGCCAAGCAGCGGCTGACAGCGAATGTCGACTACTTCCCCGAGCTCGAGAACCCGGACAAGTACCGCGTCACCGCCAAAGCAACTTGGGATTTCAAACTCGACGAAGAAAACGGGCTCAGCCTGCGCATCGGCGCTGAGAATCGCTACGACACCCGGATCGAGGATGCGAACGACAGAAACGATCTGGATCTCCGGGCCGAACTCGTCTGGCAGTTCTAGAGTGCTCCTTCTACAGCCGAGCCCGCGCGTGGACGGGCCTCGAAATTGGGAGTGAATAGATGTCCAGAAAGATGTGCGCTTTCGTTGCCGGCCTGGCGGTCTGCGGCTTGGTTCAGGCTCAAGACGGCGAAGAAGAAGAAGCCCCCTTGCCCGTCGAGGCCGAGACCGGGTTCTTCTCTGAGTGGTCGGGCAATGTCGCCTTTGGTCTATACGGATCCAGCGGCAACACCGAGCGTGTGAACCTCCGCGGCGAAGTCGACGGCACACGCGAAACCGACAAGAACCTCTCGCGGTTCCTTGGTACCTACGCCTACGCCGAGGATGATGGCGAGGAAAGCGAGAACAAAGGTCAGCTCCTCCTCGAGAACGATTTCAAGATCGAGGACTCAAACTGGTTCTTCTTCGGGCGCGGTCAGCTCGAGACTGACGAGTTCCAGGATTGGGATCAGCGTCTCTCGCTCTTTGCTGGCCCGGGCTACGTCTTCATCGACGATGAGAAGACAAGCCTCACCGGCAAGGTCGGTGTTGGTGCGGTCCGCGAGTTCGGCGGGGAAGATGACGACTGGCGTGCCGAGGCGATCATCTCCGCGATCGCTTCGCATCAGCTCACCGAGCGCCAGAAGGTGATGGGCGAGGTCGATATCTACCCCAGCCTCGAGGACATCCAGGATGTCCGCACCCGTGAGCGTCTCGTCTGGGAGATCACCGTCGACCCCGAGGTGAACATGTCACTGCGGGCCGGCGTCGAGCACCGCTACGACTCGAGCGCTGAGGGCGATACCAAGAAGAGCGATGTCGATTACTTCGTCATGCTCAGCTGGTCGTACTGATCACGCAAACGCTCAATGACCAATGAATAAGGCCCGGCTGGGATCGCACCAGCCGGGCCTTTCTTATGCACTGAATTGTACTGACTTGATCAGCTGATGCGATCAGAAGATCGAGGTCTGCTTCGGGTAACGCACGAGCATGAGCGCCCGTTCGTGCCGGGCCCAGGCGTCCCAGCCGAGCGTCTCGAGCAGCTCGATCCGCTGCTCATAAAGCTCCTTGTCGGCCTCGTCGCCGAGCTTCTTTGAGAGCATCGCAAGCGCCTTGCCATAGCGCTCGTGCAGCATCTCACGCTTGAGACGCAGATCGAAGTAGTCCTCACTGTCCACCGAAGTCCACACGGCAAGATCCTCGATCGCATCCTCGAAGGCCTTGATCGAGTCGGCATCCTCGACGGTTGCCTCATCGCCGAGCGTCTCGGCGATCTGCGCGTAGGCGGCGATGATCGCCTCCTTCTGCGTCTTCATCTCCTCGGCGAGATCCTCGTCGTAATTCTCGCTGTCCTTGTCGTGGTTCTTGCCGAAGTACGCAGCGACTGCGTCCTGATCGATCTGATCCAGTACCGCCTGCGCCGCCGAGAGCACGAAGTCGGCGTCCCGATCCAGCTCTGCCGCCCGCTCCATCTGCTTGACGAGCACGGGCAGGTAGTTCGGCTCCTCGGCGAGAACTTCGTTGGCGATCGTGTCGAACGCATCGGCATCATCCTCGGTCATCAGGTCGGCGAGCCGCTCTACCTTCAGATCGCGGATGTCCTCGCGCAGTGTGTCCAGGGCCGCGGGCTCTTCTTCGTCGTCCTCACTCTTAGCAGCCTCGACCTCGGGTTTGTCGCCCGGCTTCTCGATCACGGTCATCGCCACGGGCCAACCGCCCGGGCGACTCGAACTGCCCGAGAGCTCAGTATCGCCACCGAGTGTGAAGGAACCCGTGAGGACATCGCCCGCTTTGACGAAGTCCGGCAGGCTCTCAGTTTTGGGCGTGGCGACATAGCAGGGCACCGAGCCGCCGGCCTCGATCTCGGGCGAGCCGAAGTTCCCACGGCCCGCAAACGCGGCCTCGGGT
>Ga0209578_10002422_pt1 | contig 15522 bp, 17 predicted proteins | sample tdAd472_FD_187127 | JGI IMG/M metagenome (GOLD analysis project Ga0209578, IMG submission 187127) | Marine sediment microbial communities from the Atlantic coast under amendment with organic carbon and nitrate - tdAd47.2 (SPAdes)... | ecosystem: Environmental > Aquatic > Marine > Coastal >...
ATACCGCGCTCGGTGAGGAAGCCGACAGGGTGCTGCGCAGCTGTGTCCATTGTGGTTTCTGCAATGCCACCTGTCCCACCTACCAGTTGCTCGGTGACGAACTGGACGGGCCGCGCGGGCGCATTTACCAGATCAAACAGCTACTGGAAGGTGATGAAGCGAGCCGCAGTGTGCAACGACATCTGGATCGTTGCCTGACCTGCCGCGCCTGCGAGACTACCTGCCCATCGGGCGTCGAATATAACAAGCTGCTGGAAATCGGGCGCGGGCTGATCGAACAACGGCTGCCGCGCTCATTCCTGCAACGCCTGTATCGCAAGCTGATAATTTACAGCTTCAGTGAAAGCAGCCGGGTCAGGCTGTTGCTGTCCACGGCCCGCCTGTTCAGGCCCTTGTTACCCACGCAGGTCAAAAAACGAATTCCGGCAGTTATCAGTACACCAGCTGCGACTCCCCGCCCGCAGCCGCGCAGCATGCTGTTGCTCGACGGTTGTGTACAACCGGCAGCCGCGCCACACATCAACGAGCTCGCCATCCAGGTCTTTGACCGGTTGGGCATACAATTGCAGACAGTCGCTGAATCGGGCTGCTGTGGTGCCCTCCAGCACCACCTTTCCGACAGCGAAGGCGCCAGGCAGAGAGCCAGGACAAATATCGACGCCTGGTGGCCGCTCATCGAACAGGGCGCTGAAGCCATTGTCGTGACCGCCAGCGGCTGTACACCCATGCTCAAAGACTACCAGCACCTGCTGCAGGGCGATATGCACTACGCGGAACGCGCAAAACGCATCAGCGCGATGACACAGGATCTCAGCGAAGTGCTCAGCCGTGAGGACCTGTCAGAACTCAGGCCGCAAAAGCCAAAACGCGTCGCATTCCATTCCCCCTGCTCACTCCAGCATGCCCAGAAACTGGATGGTGTGGTTGAATCCCTGCTGCAGCAAACGGGTTTTACGCTGGTGCCGGTACGCGATGCACACCTGTGCTGTGGTTCAGCCGGCACCTACTCGATTCTGCAGGCGGATCTTTCCGCCCGGCTTCGCAACGACAAACTTGATTGCCTGCAGGAAAAAAGCCCCGAACTGATCGCAACGGCAAACATCGGCTGCCTCCTGCACCTGCAAGCGGCAGCAGACGTACCGGTGATACACTGGATCGAGCTGCTCGCCAGCTGCTGAGGGAAAGGCTAAACTACTTAACGGGAACATTGTCGAGTCGACCACCCATTACGAGACACGCGGTGAATACGTCCATGTACGCTCGACGGCAGCATCCCTGCTGCCGACGGTCCCGTAAAGGGTGGTCGACTCGACAATGTTCATCTTAATTAGCACGTACAACAGCGAGTGCGTTGAACAGCTGGCATGACGATGAGAAACCGTCGGCAGCACGAGCCCACGGATGGGCGAAGCTAGCGCAATGCAGGAGCAATTGCCGAGGGATGCTGCCGTCGAGCGTACATGGATGTATTTACGGCGAGTTCTGCATCGTCATGCCAGCTGTTCAACGCACGGTTAAGTTAGCGCCACTCAAGAACAGGATAGCAACCGTGTCTGATCGTCTGTTGCCTTTAATCGTTGAGCCCGAGCAACTGGAAACCGTACTCGGTCACGACCGCCTGGTAGTTGTGCACATCAGCAAACCGGAAAGATATGCCCAATTCCACGTACCCGGCGCCGTCTTTGTCGAAGGGGCACGCTACGTCAAGGTGGAAAAACCCGTAGTCGGACTGCTGCCGGATGCGCAGAGTTTCGGCCAATTACTGGAATCGCTGGGCATCAGTCCCGACACCCACGTGGTGACCTACGACGATGAAGGCGGCGGCTGGGCCAGCCGCTTTCTGTGGACTCTGGATGTTGCCGGCCACCAGGACTTTTCGCTCCTGAACGGCGGGCTGGTGGCCTGGGTCAACGAAGGGTTTTCGGTCAGCCAGCAGGCTGTGACGCCTGCCACTGGCAGCTACAGCGTGTCCTGGCGGCAAGAGCCGGTAGCTGACACCGAGTATATTCTCTCACGGCTTGGCGCCCCTGACCTCGGGCTGCTCGACAGCCGCACACCACAGGAATTCGATGGGCAGAAGAATTTTGCCGAACACGGTGGTCATATCCCTGGCGCCAGCCTGCTGAACTGGACCGACACCATGGATCAGAGCCGTAATCTGCGTCTGAAGCCGGCAGCAGAACTCCATGCCATGCTGGAACAACGCGGACTGACCGGTGACAAGGAGGTCATCTGTTATTGCCAGTCACACCACCGCTCATCACTCGCCTACATCATGCTGAAAATGCTTGGTTACCAGCGCGTCAAGGGTTACCCGGGCTCGTGGTCTGCGTGGGGCAATCACCCGGACACACCGAAAGAAATCTAGCTCCCCGTTAAATCGGCAAAGGCTTGAACAGATGCTCGCGATAGTACTGCAGCTCCTTGATGGAATCCCTGGTATCGTCCAGCGCAAGATGACTGGGGTCCTTGCTGAAGCCTGCGACTGCCTGCGGCGCCCAGCGTTTGCCCAGCTCCTTAAGGGTACTGACGTCCAGGTTGCGGTAATGAAAGAACTCCTCCAGTTGCGGCATCAGGCGCGCCAGAAAACGCCTGTCCTGACAGATGGAGTTGCCACACATGGGTGATGCACCGGCATCCACATGCTCCGCCAGGAACTCCAGCGTCAGCCGTTCCGCATCCTGCATCGTCAACTTGCTGTCACGCACCCGTTGGATCAGACCCGACTTGCCGTGCTGGCGGGTATTCCATTCATCCATGCCATTCAGGACCGCATCCGACTGGTGAATTGCCAGCACTGGACCTTCGGCGATCGAGTTCAGTTGCGAGTCGGTGACGATAGTCGCGATTTCGATAATTTCGTCCTCAAACGTATTGAGGCCGGTCATTTCCAGGTCGATCCAGATGAGATTGGTCTTTTTGTCTGACATTCCCGAGACTCCTTAAGGTTGTGTTGCATTGTAGCAGAGGCTACCCTGATACGACCTGTGCAAACTGGTTTTTGGAACTGAATGACTACCTTCTCGTGGATTTTTCTGTTGGCTCTCGGCGCTTCCCTGGCCCTCAAGCTCTGGCTGGCGCGGCGCCAGCTGCATAATGTCGCCGCCAACCGTGCCAGGGTACCCGACGCTTTCGCCGACAGCATTCAGCTGGATGCCCATCAAAAAGCCGCTGACTACACCATCACCAACACCCTGCAGGGACGGATGGAACTTGTCTACAGCAGCCTGTTGCTGGTGGGCTGGACACTGGGAGGCGGTCTGCAATGGCTGGACAGCAGCTGGCAGCAGTTTGGCTGGGGAACCATTCCGACCGGAGTGGCCATGCTCATCAGTGCCTTCATGATCATGGCACTGCTGGAACTTCCTTTCTCTTTGTATCATACCTTTGTGATTGAGGAACGCTTCGGCTTCAACAAGACCACGCTCGCTACTTTTATCGGCGACATGGCCAAACAGACCCTGTTGATGCTGATACTGGGCGTACCGCTCGCCTGGGCTGCGCTGTGGCTGATGCAGGAGTCCGGCCAGTTATGGTGGCTGTATCTATGGCTGCTATGGGCGGGTTTCAGCCTGTTGATGCTATGGGCCTACCCTGCGCTCATTGCACCGCTGTTTAATAAATTCACACTGCTGGATGATGAAAATCTGCAGCAGCGTATTCAGTCACTGCTCGATCGTTGCGGGTTCAAGAGCCAGGGTATTTATGTCATGGACGGCTCGCGCCGCTCAGGTCACGGCAATGCCTATTTCACCGGCATGGGACAGAACAAACGCATTGTGTTTTTTGATACCTTGCTCAAGACACTGGAAGCAGATGAAATCGAGGCGGTACTGGCGCACGAACTCGGGCACTTCAAACGCAAACACGTGCAGAAACGTATCATGAGCATGATGCTCATGAGCCTGGCAGGCCTGGCGCTGCTGGGCTGGCTGATTGAACAGAGCTGGTTTTATCAGGGGCTCGGCGTACAGCAGCCTTCAAATCACCTGGCCCTGCTGTTATTCCTGATGGTATCGCCGGTGTTTACCATATTCCTGCAACCGGTATTTTCCTGGTTTTCACGCAGGCATGAATTTGAAGCCGATGATTATGCTGCCACTCAGGCCAGTGCCGCTGATCTGATCCGGGCACTGGTCAAGATGTACAAGGAGAATGCCAGCACCCTGACTCCTGATCCTCTGTATTCAGCGTTCTACGACTCACACCCGCCAGCCCCCGTGCGAGTCGCGCACTTATCCACTAAAACCGGCTGAACAGGAGGCAAAAGATGAAACGATCGTTAATTTTCGCTGCTTTACTGACTACAGGCAGCTACGCACTTGCCGATGGCGAGCACGGTCAACAGCTGCATGACAAGAATTGCATGAAATGTCACGACACCGGTGTCTATACGCGGGAAGACCGGCGTGTTGCCAACCAGGATGCATTGGTCAAACAGGTCAAACGCTGCGAACTGAATCTGGGTCTGCAGTGGTTTGATAGCGACGTCAACGATGTCGTGCAATACCTGAATCAGTCATTCTACAATTTCAAGTGATCACTCCATGAGCACTGCGCTGATCGACAGGCGCTGCCAGCGTGAAACCTGCGCGCCGGGCAGCTGAGTCCGCGTGGGAAGCCGTCGCAGCCAGACACCCCGCCCCTCCTCCCAAGCGTCAGGAAAACACAACGGCCAGCCTGGCCTGGTACTGGCCCACTTCGGCCAGGTCAGCCTGGTAGAGGACGGCAACGGCGATATATTCCGCTGTGCAACGCGCAGGAACCTGCCGCGTACCGTTTGCGGTGACCGGGTACTCTGGCAGACCAGCAACCCAAGAGAAGGCGTGATCGTCCGGCTGCTGGAACGGGATACGACGCTGGTACGACCGGATAATAACAACCGGGTTCGTCCTGTTGCCGCCAACCTCGACCAGATCGTCATTGTGATCGCCTGCAAGCCGAGCTTTGAGTATGGCATGCTGGACCGCTATCTGGTTGCCGCTGAACTCATTGGTGCCACACCCGTTATCGTGGTGAACAAATCGGATCTGCTGGACACGGAAAGCCGCGCCAAACTGGAACAACGCCTGGCTATCTACAAAGATATCGGTTATTCACTGCTGTTTATCAGTACCCGGACTACAGATGGTTTAAAGGATCTGCACCAACAGCTTAAACCTCACACCAGTATCCTGGTCGGCCAGTCGGGTGTCGGCAAGTCATCACTGGTGCAGGCCCTGCTGCCCGATCTTGATATCCGCACTGGCGCCCTGTCCCAGGTCACGGGCCTGGGTCGTCATACCACCACCGTGACAATGCTTTATCACCTGCCGGACGGCGGCGACTTGATCGATTCGCCCGGCGTGCGGGACTTCAACCTTAGCCCGGTAGCTATGGATCAACTCGCGCAGGGATTCAGGGAATTCAGAGCCTATCTGGGGCAATGCCGTTTTCATAACTGCCGGCACGCCAGCGAACCTGGATGTGCTGTGCAGGATGCGGCGCGCAGCGGTGCCATCAACCAGCGGCGACTGGCGAACTACAGGGAACTGGTCAGGATAATGACAGGACGCTAGGATCTAGCCCGGGGGCCAGGCCATGACCCGGCCACCCAGCAGATGCAGGTGGATATGAAAGACGCTCTGACCACCGTGGGCGTTACAGTTCATGACGGTGCGATAGCCCTGTTCCGAAAACCCTTCCTGCCTGGCAACCTGCGCCGCTGCCAGCACCATCTTGCCAATCAGGCCGGCGCTGTCGGAATCCAGATCGTTGAGGGTGGCAATATGCTGCTTGGGAACCACCAGGACATGCGTCGGCGCCTGTGGACTGATATCCCGAAACGCCAGCACATCATCATCCTCATAGACCGTGTCAGGCGCAATTTCACCAGACACCATTTTGCAGAACAGACAGTCGGACATTGACACCCCTCTAGATGAAGAAATTAACCGAGCGGCCCTGGCTGAGCTCAGCGGCAGCTTCAGGCCGCGTATTGTTGAGATAGCGGGAGATAGCGGCGCGTGCCTGATTAAACGATTCGACCTGCCGCCCGGCGGGCTGTGCCTGATCCAGGCTGCGCTCATCGATAAAGGCGCGTGTCGATTGATAGGATCGGTGCTCCCGGTGCAGCAATTCACCCTGAATGACGCGCTCAGACGCGCCTCGGTCAGCGTGTCGTGGATTCAGGGATTCCGCGCGCTCCACTGCTTCAGCCGAAGCAGGCTGCCGGGTCGTTTTAACTGGTGCTGATGCCGGCCGCAGCAAAGGCGTGACCGGTAATCTGCTGATATCCATCTGCGTCGCTCAGTTCTTTCCGTATGATCCTGTTAAACCGGCAATAAAATACCCGGCGTAGGAGCCGCCGTCCTTCGGCGCGATCAGGTTAACAGTCTACCGTAACGAATAGATCGCTGATCCAGACAAAAAGTTTACACTTTTTTCCCCACCTTGCACCCTGACAGAAAACCGTCGAATTTACACTTGAGACTGACAGGTTTTTTCTTTTACTATCAATTAACTAGATGAGCACCTTGAATCAGGCCATAAAGCGGCAGCCAGCGTGAACACGGCGGCATGGGATTACAGATCGCGCCGTCCCGAGAAAGCGTGGGAGAGGGTACCGCTATCGATGTACTCCAGCTCGCCGCCCACAGGCACGCCGTGGGCAATACGTGTGGTACGGATACCCTGCTCTCGAGCCAGCTCACTGATGTACTGGGCGGTAGCCTCACCTTCGATAGTTGGATTGGTGGCCAGGATGACTTCCTTGAGTTCACCACCGGCAAAACGCTCACTGAGCTGGTCGAGCCCGAGCTGTTGCGGCCCGATCCCGTCCAGTGGTGACAGGTGCCCCATCAGGACAAAATAACGCCCTCTGAAATCGGTCGCTTGCTCAATTGCATCGATATCGACAGGGGTTTCAACAACACAGAGCAAACTGGCATCACGCGTAGCGCTGGCACAGAGCGGGCAACGATCGTTTTCACAAAGCGTACGGCAATCGCGACACTTTCCGACCTCGTCCATGGCTTTTAACAGCGCCTGGGCCAGCCGCCGGCCACCTTCCCGGTCACGCTCCAGCAAATGATAGGCCATGCGTTGCGCCGTCTTGTTGCCCACACCCGGCAGGCAGCGCAACGCTTCCATCAAGTGGCGGATCAGGGGTGATGCAGACATCAGCGGGGTAACGACTTAGAACGGCAGTTTCATACCCGCCGGCAAATTCATCCCGGACGTTACACTCGACATACGTTCCTGGGTAACAGCCTCGACTTTATGCGCAGCATCGTTAATCGCCGCTGCGATCAAATCTTCAAGCATATCCTTGTCATCACCCACCAGACTGTCATCGATTTCCACCCGGCTCGCTTCATGACGACCGTTCATCGTCACCTTGACCAGACCGCCACCGGACTCACCGGTGACTTCCAGGCTGGCAATCTCCTGCTGGGCCTTCTGCATATCAGCCTGCATCTGCTGGGCCTGTTTCATCAGGTTCCCAAGTCCACCTTTCATATTCAATTCACCTCAATTAAAAATCACTAATCCACAGAACGAATTGTCTCTCTGTGTAATGTTGCATCAAAACCCTTCTGGATGGCTTTTACATTCGGATCTGATTCGATCGCGCTCACTGCATCAGCCTGTCGCGTTTCGGCCTCCTGCAGTTGCTGCTGTGCCGGTGTGTTATCTGTACTTCCCTGCACTTCGATCTCTACATGAACCGTTTGCTTCAAAACCTCGCAGAGTGATTGCTCCAGCCTCTGCTGCCGCGCTTTACTCAGCAACTGCTGGTGGCTGGTATCCAACACCAGTTTCCAGCTGTTGTGATCATTGCTTTTCAGTGCACAATTCATCGCCAGTTCACGCAACACGCCTTTCAGGCGCATGCCTTCCACCAGACTGCGCCAGTCGTTGCCAGGCGCTGCAACCGGCCCTTGGGCCTGAGCCGGCGCCCGGGCTGCTGTCTTCACCTGTTCCGGAGACGGCACTTTTTGAGACTGAACCGGCTCCGCTCCCGGGGACTGCTGCTGCACGGCTACCGGGCGGAACGCCAGCATACGTAACAGCACCATTTCCAGGCCGCCGCGCAGGTCCGGCGCCATTTGCAGATCACGCCGCCCGATCAAGCCGATCTGGTAAAAAAGCTGAACGTCTTCGGCAGCCATACTTTCAGCCAGATCAAGTACCGCCTCGCGTTCATCCAGATGCTCGTCTACTGCAGCGGGCAGGGTCTGTGCAATGGCAATCTGCTGCAGGTAAGCAAGCAGGTCTGCAAGCAGGCCTTCGTAGTCGGGTAACTGCTGCGACAGCCGCTCGACAAGCTGCAATAACGCGGCACCGTCACCACCGGCCAGCGCCCTAAGCAGTTCGATAACGTGCGTCTGTTCGATGGTGCCCAGCATGGTGCGCACGTCAGTCTCATGCACAGCTCCACCACCGTAGGCGATAGCCTGATCCAACAGACTAAGGGCATCCCGCATACTGCCGTCCGCAGCACGCGCCAGCAAGCGCACTGCCCCGGCATCGGTTTCAACAGCTTCGGCTTTTAACAGTTGTTCGAGCTGAGCAACGATGGATGGTATCGACAGGCGCTTGAGATTGAACTGCAGGCAGCGTGACAAGACGGTAGCCGGCAGTTTTTGCGGATCGGTTGTTGCCAGCAGAAATTTCACGTGTGGTGGCGGTTCTTCCAGTGTTTTCAGCAAGGCATTGAAACTGTGCGCCGACAGCATGTGCACTTCGTCAATCAGATAGACCTTGTAGCGACCACGGGTCGGCGCATACTGCACGTTATCCAGCAGTTCACGGGTATCCTCGACTTTGGTTCGTGACGCGGCATCCACTTCAATCAGATCCACGAAACGCCCCTCATCGATCTCCAGACAAGCCGGACACTGGCCGCAGGGCTCGGCGCTGACACCGGTTTCGCAATTCAGGGATTTGGCGAAAATGCGCGCCACCGTCGTCTTACCCACGCCCCGTGTACCGGTAAACAGGTAAGCATGGTGCAGGCGATCGTTATCCAGTGCGTTTATCAGAGCCTGCAGGACGTGTTCCTGCCCCACCATCTCGGCAAATTTCCGCGGGCGCCATTTACGCGCCAGAACCTGGTAACTCATCAACTATCCTGTACACAAAAACAAAATGATGGCAGGGGCGGTTTCCTGACCGCGCTATACAACAAGTAACGCGGGTATTATAACAGCCCGCTGAAAGAAGGGTGGCAACCCGTACCAGCCACACCCCGGCGCCCAAGTCCACTGCTGCGGCTGCTCCCTTCCGGGTCTGACCGGGTCCACAGTTTATTGTCGCGAGGGGACCGATACAGGTCACCATAAACCATTGCTGATACCGGCCCGCAAGTCTGTCGGACCAGGCATTTGACAAGCTCCACCGGCCAGCAAACGGCGGCATTGTACCAACTCCCCTTTCGCACAGCCATGCACACCGGCAAACTCATGAAAAAATCGACACAGACCACCTAACCATCTGTTAATAATATTTTTTAATTTATTAGAAATCGAAAATAATACCTGATAAAATTACTCAGTTATTAAGCACTGTACAAATACCTCGAAGGAGCCGTTAAGAATGCAAGCAGAAGTGAATGGTAAAATCATCGAACTCAGTGAAGCCGGCTGGTTGAACAACCTCGACGAGTGGAGCGAAGAACTGGCGGTTGAAATCGGCAAAAAGGAAAAGATCCCTGAACTGACTGAAGAACACTGGGATATCATCAAACTGGCCCGCGAATATTTCCATGAAAACGGCACAGTTGCAGAGCCGCGCACATTCTCCAAACTCATGAAAAAGCAGTATGGCAAGGAGCGCAGTGACCAGAAATATATCTACTCGCTGTTCCCCACCGGCCTGATCAAGTGTGCCAACAAGGTGGCAGGACTGCCACGGCCCAAAGGCTGCAGCTGAGCGCGGGCTGTCACCACACAGGACACGAAGGCATTAAGCGACTGCACGCTAACAAAGCACGCTGACGGGATACAGAGCCGCCAGCGGCAGCTTTGTTTTTTAATGCCCTGTAAAGAATCCAAGAATCTTGTCTGGCATTCTTTACAGGCAGACTTGGTTATATCTCACAGGAAAATGATTAATTCCTGAGTTATCCATTAGTTAGGGTAATCGGCATTTAATATGCTTATATATTGCCAAAAAAGGCTAATGCAGGATAGTTTTGTGAAAATAGATCTGCTAACGCTATTCATGGCACTGCTGTTTGTCATTGGTCTGTTGGCGATCGATTCGGTGAGGGCGACCCAGCTGGGTCTCATCGCAGAATCACCACTCGCTGCCGATAGCGAAAAAACCTGATCGGGTTAAAGCAAGTACAAGAACAAAACCGGAGGCGCTATGACCCCCTCAGTCTTGTTAAGATTTACGCTGACCGCGGCTATCCTTGCCCTCACCATGACAGCAGTCACCCTGTGGCTTTGCCGTTCCAGCTTTGTGGGATTAACGGGAATGGCCAGGGGCAAGGCCGCCTGAACAGACCATCCGGCGACAGACGCCGGTGCATGGCGGACTGTGCGCGGCTGCTTGCCTATCAAATCAGTATATTCGGATAGATTTCTTCTGCTTGGCAATGCCCTGTTTTTTCTATGTGATTGCTTTGCGGGCCAGGAATCGCTGATTCCAGCATCTGCGGAGAAAGGACCACACCACAGAGATGGTGATTTATGCGGCGCGTGAGCAATTCACGTAAATAGCGCTAGATTGCGCAGGAGGATAAGAATGAGCACCACAACCCATTCATTTGGAAATGTCTGCATTGTTTGTATTGTGGCCGCCATAGTGGCAGTCAGCGTTATCTCACTGGCGGTATTGGCCTGGGTAACATCACTGTAAACGATTGAAGACAAGTCTGGCGTATACCGCCAGAGAATAACTGCAGCACGCTCAACTGGAGCGGCCTTCACGGCCGCTTTTTTTCTGCCTCCCTGGGGCTTGTCGAGGGGAGAGGGGACTTTCCGACAACCTCTTGCGCGCCCCGCGCACGAGGGGCCGGGGAGAGACCATCAGATACAGCGTCAGACTTGCTTTGTCTTGTTAATCAGCGTTTCGAGCAATTCCATCGGCAACGGAAAAACGATGGTGTTGGATCGTTCCCCGGCGATTTCCGTCAAGGTCTGCAGGTAACGCAGCTGCAATGCCTGGGGTTGCTGGGAAAGCGTTTGTGCCGCTTCCAGCAGTTTATGCGAAGCCTGCATTTCACCCTCGGCATGGATGACTTTGGCGCGCCGCGTGCGTTCGGCCTCGGCCTGTTTGGCAATGGCCCGCACCATACTTTCATCCAGATCGACATGTTTGATTTCGACGTTGCTGACCTTGATGCCCCAGGCATCGGTCTGCTGATCGAGTGAACTCTGAATGTCGGTATTGAGGCGCTCGCGTTCTGACAGCATTTCATCCAGCTCGTGTTGCCCCAGCACCGAGCGCAGGGTGGTCTGGGCCAGCTGGCTGGTGGCCGTAAAGAAGTCCTCGACCTGGATGATGGACCTCTCGGGCTCAATGACGCGGAAATAGACCACCGCATTCACTTTCACCGAGACGTTGTCGCGGGAGATCACATCCTGGGTGGGCACATCCATGACAACGGTGCGCAGATCGACCCTGACCATTTGCTGGATCAGCGGGATAATGATAATGAACCCGGGGCCCTTGACCTTCCAGAAACGTCCAAGAAGAAAGATGACGCCGCGTTGATATTCGCGCAGGATCCTGATGGCGGAGATGAAGAACAACACCACCAGTGTCAGGACTGTGTATAGGGCATAGGCTGTCATGATTCTTCCTCCTGTGTTGATGCATCCAAAGGTTCTACCCGGAGGGTTAAGCCCTCTATAGCGGAAACCTTGACCAGTTGACCCTTGCGCAATGGCGCGCTGCTGAGTGCCTGCCAGGCCTCGCTGTGAATGGAAACCCTGCCCTGACGATCAAAATCGGCAAGCACGGTGGCCTCGCCACCGACCAGTTGTTCCAACCCGCTCACCACCGGTTGGCGGCGTGCCTTGATCGCCATACCGATGACGACAATAAAAACCAGTGCGCTGATGATGGCAAAACTGGCAATCACTGAAATATCAATGCCGAAGCCGGGCACATCGGTATCCATCAGAAAAATGGAACCGGTCACAAAGGCGATGAGTCCACCGATACCGAGCACACCGAAACTGGGTTGAAAGGCTTCACCGACCATGAGAGCGACACCCAGCAGAATGAGCCCCATGCCGGCGTAGTTGACGGGTAGCAGCTGAAATGAATACAGTGCCAGCAGCAGTGAAATGGCGCCGACAGTTCCGGGCACGATGGCACCGGGGTTGGAAAATTCCAGCATCAGGCCATAGATACCGATGAGCATCAGGATATAGGCAACATTGGGATTGGTGATCACGCTGAGAAAACGGCTGCGCCAGTCGGGGGCGAGTTGCTCGATCACCGAGCCGGTCGTATGCAGGGTGCGTTTCTGACCCTGCACCAGCACTTCGCGACCATCTATCTGTTTCAACAGGTCAGCCATACCACTTGCAATAATGTCGATAACGCCCAGCTGCAGGGCTTCACTCGCAGGCAGGCTGTCTGCTTCACGCACGGCTTTTTCCGCCCACTCCTGGTTGCGCCCACGCAGTTCCGCCAGGCTGCGCAGGTAAGCAACGGCATCGTTAATGATTTTCTGCTTGCCGGCGTCTGTAGCAGCATCATCGGCGGGTTTGTCCTGCTTGTCTTTTTCCTTGCTGCCGGGCGCTGCCCCCCCGCCGATCTTGACCGGTGTAGCGGCACCCACATTGGTACCCGGCGCCATGGCGGCAATATGACTGGCATAAAGGATGTAGGTGCCGGCACTGGCTGCACGCGCGCCGGACGGTGCCACGTAGCTAGCCACCGGCACCGTGGAATTGGTGATGCTCTTGATGATGCCACGCATGGCGCTGTCCAGGCCGCCCGGTGTATCCATACGGATGACCACCAGTTCGGCATGGCGCTGGGCAGCGGTTTCGAGGGCCCGCCCGATATAATCATCGGTAGCAGGACCAATGGCACCGTCAATGGTCAGTTGAATAACAGGATTGTCAGCACTGCGGACGGATTCCACATTCAACAGCAGACCGGCTGCGAGCAACAGCGCTATGGCCAGCAAGATCTGTGTCTGTCTCAGCATTTAATGGATTCCAGGTCTGACTTGTTAAGCATAGCTCAGATGCGCCCGTAAAGCTGTCGTAACTCGGTTTTTGCCGCTTCCAGAATCGCCCTCTGTGCGGGGTCCAGGTGCTTGCCGGCGCGATTGATATAGAAAACCAGCATCGACATGGCAGAGCGGAACGGGCTGGATTTGCGGCGCCGGCTGGCCTCGGCGGAACGTTGCAGGGACAGGGCGATACGGCGCGGATCTTTCCAGGTAAAGACACCCTCTTCGAGATCCAGCGCATCACTCTCTCGTGTGACGCGGGCTGACCAGTTCTTATCGTCTTCGACCATGCTAGCCTTTGGCCAGCTCCTGCGCGATACGGGCACCGGCCCGTTCATCAACCCGATACAACAACAGGCCTCCCATGGCAAACAGGATAACAATGGTAAACAGTGACAGTTGCGGACTTCCCGTCGCCAGACTGGTGAAACCGACCATCAGCGGTCCGAGTACCGCGGCGAACTTGCCCAGGACATTGTAGAAACCGAAGTACTCCGCGGATTTGTTTGCCGGGATGATGCGCGCATACAGGGAGCGGCTGAGCGACTGCACACCGCCCTGCACCAGCCCGATGACCACAGCCAGCACATAGAACTCGCCAACCTGATCCATGAACGTCGCCCAGCCCGTGACCAGCATATACACGCCGATGGCGATAAGAATGCCGGCCTTGGCGCCAATACGGCCCGCTAAAATCCCGAACCCTACGGCCGCCGGAAAGGCCACGAACTGGGTAATGAGCAAGGCCGTGAACAGATGCGACATATTGAAACCCAGGGCCATACCGTAGTCCACCGCCATTCGAACAATGGTATGCACGCCATCGATGTACAGCCAGTAGGCGACAAGAAACAATAATACGACGCGCAGTTTGCGGATCTCGTGAAAGGTATTCGCCAACTGCCGGAAACCGGCCCGTATCGCACCGATTGCGCTGATATCTGTCTTTGCACCCGGCTCGGGCACATTCAGGTACAGGGGGATGGAGAATATAAACCACCACGCTGCCACACAGAGAAACGAAACACGAACCGCTTCCTGCGCATCGCTAAAACCGAACATCGCCGGCCGCACCACCATGGCGATATTTACCGCAAACAACAGCCCGCCGCCGAGATATCCAAGCGCATAGCCGTAAGCCGAAACCAGGTCCAGCTCATCCTGCCGGGCAACGCCGACGATGAGCGAATCATAGAATGCATTGGCAGCGGAAAACCCCAGGTTGGCCAACACGAAAACGCCAAGGGCGAACAGCCAGTCGCCCTGTGCGACCAGATACAGCGTGGCCGTCATGGCGATCCCGAGCAGTGTGAAAACCCCGAGGAAGCGTTTTTTCGCCGCACCGGCGTCTGCAATCGCGCCGAGCACGGGCGCCAGAATCACCATGAGCACACTGGCCAGTGAGTGGCCCACGCCAAGCTGAAACGTACTGGTGCCGACCGCTGCTCCTGCACTCCAGTAGTCCTTGAAGAAGGCGGGGAAAAAGGCCGCCAGCACGGTGGTGGCAAACGCCGAATTAGCCCAGTCGTACAAGGCCCATGAGAACACTTTTTTGTCTTTGAAGATGTCCCGCACGATTTCGCCCTCGCCTGCCTGTTAATTTCTCATGCTGAACAAAACCAGCTATTTCTACCGGACCGGCCCGCCGGATGGGAATCAAGCATGCTGTTGATAAGCCTCAATATAATCCACTGATCATAATGATGATACTATGTTGTATCAGCAGAATACCGGAATTTGATTAAAGATTTAGTTGATATAAAAGCATCTCATGCAAGGACCAATGACACCTCAGAGGAGAAAAAGATGCGGAGCCGCCGGTGACATCGCGTTCAGTGGCAGCGAAGAGGTTATCCTGAAACCCATCAACAAGTCACCCCGGTTGATCCTGAACTCCTTGATCGAAAGCGGTGTAACAGGACAAGTGTGCTCACTGTATTTGCCAAACAAGGGCATATCGGCAGCAGAGCTCATCGAGGGGGTTACTCAGGCAAAATCACCGCTGGTTGCAAAGATGCTGCTTGAGCACGGGGTTAAAGTGGTTACCTTTTGAACTATAACGCCCCATGCAGTACGCGATCACTCTCTCAAGATAGATAGCAGCAGGCAGGAGCGGGCCGAAATACGACCTGCAGACTGATTCCATATAAGAGTTCTTTGAAGAACAGGGTGCGACCCATTATCGCCATTCGTCAAAAAAGAACCGATAGGCGAATTATCCGGCGTTAATGCAAAAGCCCCGTTTCCCTTGCATCTGGACCCATTGATGTACTTTTATTTGACGCCATCACCGGCGAGTGGGATAAGGGTAGTCGGGAGACAGGCCGGCAGCATCG
>Ga0209578_10002432_pt1 | contig 15441 bp, 15 predicted proteins | sample tdAd472_FD_187127 | JGI IMG/M metagenome (GOLD analysis project Ga0209578, IMG submission 187127) | Marine sediment microbial communities from the Atlantic coast under amendment with organic carbon and nitrate - tdAd47.2 (SPAdes)... | ecosystem: Environmental > Aquatic > Marine > Coastal >...
AGCCAGCGGCATCGTCACGCTGTGGTGGTACAAGATCAATCCGCACCGTTCCTATGTGAAGGGTTGGAAGATCGCACCGTCGCACTACTTGGCTCAGCACCTCGACCAAATCTGGCTGGACAAGTAATCGCGTAAGAGCGTTATCGGATCCCGTCCGCCGCAATTGCGGCGGGCGGGAAGCCGATCAATAACAAAAACTTAATCCTAGGAAAGACGGTTGGGCATTCATGTCTAAGTATATTCTCAAACGCGTACTCCTGATGATTCCGACGTTGATCGGAGCCGGGATTCTCGTGTTCTTCCTGTTGCGGCTTGTCCCGGGGGATGTGTGCGAACTCCGTTTCGCCGGTACCGGTCTTTACGTCGATCAGGAACAGATTGACATCTGCCGTAAGAACCTCGGCATCGACCGACCGATATTTATTCAGTTCGCCGATTTCATGTTCGGTTTCTTCACGTTCGACTACGGAACGTCCATGTGGACGGGTAAACCGGTCCTTGAGGAAATCGGCCTGCGCTTCGAGCTGTCGTTGCAGGTGGCGATCATGGCGACATTCGTCGCTGTTATCATCGCCATCCCGCTGGGCGCGATTTCGGCCATCAAACAGGACACCTGGCTCGATTACGCCGTGCGTGCGTTCTCGATCGCCGGCATTGCCATTCCATCATTCTGGCTCGGGATCATGATCATTCTTGGTTTGTTGATCGTGACACAGGAAATGACCGGGATACCATGGATGCCGCCAATCGAATACAAGGCGATCTGGGACGATCCGGTGCACAACATTTCACAGCTGATCTGGCCTGCCGTGGCGACGGGGTATCGTTATTCCGCCGTTGCAACCCGCATGACGCGGTCGGCGCTGCTCGAAGTGCTGCGTGAGGATTATATCCGTACCGCACGCGCCAAGGGCCTTGTCGAAAAGGTCGTCATCAACCGTCACGCGCTGAAGAACTCGATGCTGCCGGTGGTAACCATCATCGGTATCGAATTCGCGTTCCTCATGGGCGGGCTGGTCGTCACCGAGCAGGTCTTCAACCTGAACGGTCTCGGCAAGTTGTTCGTGGAAAGCGTGACCAACCAGGATTACGCGATGACGCAGTCATTGGTGATGCTGGTCGTGCTGATCTTCGTGATCACCAACTTAGTGATCGATTTGGCTTACGCGTGGCTCGACCCGCGTATTCGCTATAGCTAAGGGTGAAAGATAATGACAACAGTTAGTGAATCCGCTGTCGAGGCTCAGATTGAGGAACTCGGTGATAAGACACCGTTTCTGAAGGCTGCGGCCAAAATGGCCCGTAAGCAGCCGGTCGGCGTTGCCGGTCTGGCGGTCGTGATCCTGATGATCTTTGCCTCGGTCTTTGCGCCGTGGCTGACGCCGTACCATCCGGAATACAACGACTTCGCCAACATGCTGACGGCGCCGAATGCCGAATACATACTCGGCACCGATCAGTTCGGTCGCGATATCTTCACCCGGATCATCTATGGTGCGCGTACGGCCCTGTTCGTCGGCTTTACGGCGGCGACCGTGGGTGCCGTGCTGGGCCTCGTGCTGGGTGTCGCTTCAGCGTATTTCGGCGGTATCTTCGATCTGGTTTTCCAGCGCATCATGGACGTGTTCATGGCGTTCCCGCTGATCATTCTGGCGCTGGCCGTTGTTGCCACGCTGGGCACCGGGACCGAAAACGTGATCATCGCCATTACCATCCCGTTCGTGCCACAGTGTGCGCGGGTGGTGCGTTCCAACGCGCTGGCGATTCGCGAAATTCCCTATGTCGACGCCGCGCGTGCGTTGGGCTTCGGGCACGCCCGGATCATTCTGCGTCACATGGCGCCGAACGTGATGGCGCCGTTCCTGATCCTGTTCACCGCGTTCGTCGGTCAGGCGATCCTGCTCGAAGCGTCGCTGTCGTATCTCGGCATGGGCGTGCAGGAGCCGACGCCGGCCTGGGGCTTGATGCTGCAGGGCGGTGCCGAGGAATATGCGGAAAGTGCGCCGTGGGTGGCGATCTGGCCGGGTGTTGCGATCTCGCTCGCCGTGTTCGGGTTCAACCTGTTCGGCGATGCGGTCCGCGATACGCTCGATCCGCGCCTACGCTCGCGCTGATCCGCGAAATCGTGTTTAATCAGGGGCGTCTCGATTGCCGGGGCGCCCCTTTTTATTGCAGAGGTAAAAGATGACGAAACGTGTCGCCGTTCTGGGTTTTCTGCTCGAAAGCAACAACTTCTCGCCGACCACGACGGAAGCAGATTATCGCAAGCGCTGCTATCTGCAGGGCGAAGAAATCACCGCCGAACTGGCCAAGGAAGCGCCGAAGCTGCCGTCCGAGGTGGTCGGTTTCGCCGCCGAGATGAATACCTTGGGCGTCGATTGGGAACTGGTGCCGATTGTCGTTGCCGATGCCGAGCCGGGCGGCTCCATCGATCAGGAATTCTTCTGGGCGACGTTGAAACTGATGGAGGGCTATCTGCGCGCCGCCGGCGATCTCGACGGGGTATACGTGGTCAGCCACGGCGCCATGCGCGCGACCGAAGAATTCGATCCCGACGCCCGCGTCTATGAAATGGTCCGCGATGTCGTCGGTCACGGTGTGCCTTTGCTGGCGACGCTGGATCTGCACGCGAATGTGTCCGAGCCGATGGCGACGCTGACGGACGTCCTTGTTGCGTACCTGACCAATCCGCACGTCGATCAGCGCGCACGCGCCGCCGAGGCCGCGCGCATCATGGTCGAGATGTGGGACGGCATGAAACCACATCAGCATTTCATCAAGGTGCCGATTGCCGCGCCGACGGTGACATTGCTGACCGCCGAAGGTCCGTATGCGGACCTGATCGATTACGGTCAGACGATGACCGGTGGCGATATTCTCAATGTATCGGTGACCGCGGGCTTTATTTATTCAGACAGCCCCAAGTGCGGCATGTCGGTGATCGTGACGTCACGGAACGACCCGGCACCGGGCGAGGCGCTGGCCCGTGATATCGCCGCACGTGCGTGGGCGGATCGCGAACGCTTCAAGAAGGAACTGACGCCGCTGGACCGGGCCACGGAACTGGCGGCATCGCTGGGGCGCGATCCGTCGCAGGCAGCCTGCATCATGGCTGATTGCGCCGATAATCCGGGCGGCGGTGGCAGCGGCAACACGACGTTCATTACCCGTGCCTTCACAGACGCCGGGGTCGACGGGGCCTTCATCGGCTTGTTGATTGACCCGACCGTCGCCGCGGAAGCGCACAAGGCGGGCGAGGGCGCGCATATCGATGTTACCTTCAACGCGACGCCGCGCACCGAATTCGACGAGCCGCTCACGCTATCGGTGAGCGTCGAGAAGCTGACCGACGGGTCGTTTGCCGGGCGGCGCGGATTGTTGAAGGGCCGAGCCATCGAGCTTGGGCCGTGCGCGCTGTTGAAGTGCGGCGGTGTGCTGATCGGCGTTGCATCGAACCGCAAGCAATGCGCGGATCCGATGATGATCGAACAGTTCGGTCTCGACATCGCCGACCTGCGCACCGTCGTCGTCAAGTCGCGCGGCCACTTCCGCGCCGGTTTCGACGAGTATTTCCCGCCGGAAAACGTGCTCGAGATCGATTGCCCCGGCCTGACGTCGCCGATGTTGGGAAACTTCAGTTGGAAGGATCTGGTGCGTCCGGTGTATCCGCTGGATGACGACACGTCATGGTCCGTGCCCGGCTGACTGCGACCATATGTGTGCTTTTGCTGGCTGCCGCGCCGGGCGTGGCAGGGGCGGAAAGTACGGACAAGCCGCAACAGTCCGTGCCTTCCGCGAACCAGCCACTCATTGACCGGGGTTACGGCCAGGGCGATGCGTGCTTCGGCGACAAGCACGAGACCGACGACGATCTGAAGACCGGCAACGAAGCCGCCGTGATAGATGCGCTCAGGCTGCTGCTCGGGCCGGGGACCTAGTGGTCAGTTCATTGGCTTGTCGACGCTCATCAAGCGTTTGATGAATTCTGTGATGTTCTCTCGAATGGAACCTTCATTTGCGAACCTCAGTCGCTGAATGGCCAAAGCAGCATCGCTGAATGTTGCTGTGTATGAAGACACAACCCCTTCATCAAACCAGGTTTTCAGCGTTTCGCGCTCTATCACTCTGTAGTTGACCCGGGATGTTACTTGAAAATCTAGTCCAAACAATGGCTGGTCCATTGAGGCCAGTGTGGCGTACACATCATATCTCGCCTCAAGTGGTGTCGGTGCCATCAGTCCACTTTGCTGTACGGATTGTTTTAAAGCCTCACCAAACCCTGAATTACTGACTTCCGACGTCCAAAGCGGGTTTGTTTCTTCACCCCCATTCACTTGCTTGATCGTCAGGCCATTTTTGAATGGTGTATCCGGTACAGACGCGACGAACGTGCTCTGATCGACCGTCATGTTTTTTACTTCGGCAGGAGATGCGCAGCCGACAAGAAACAACCCAAGGCACGCTAAAACGGCGAAATGTCTGATGTGCTTCATGGCAGACTTCTAACTTTCTAAACTAATGTTGCGGAAGAAACTGGCTTTACGACGCGGGCAAAGAGTCTTTGACGGATTTCGCCGGGACAACCGGTTTGAACTCGATACTGCATTTCTTTTGGACGGATTCTTTTTCTATGGCGTCGCGTTCGCCTTTCAACCGCGCATACTCCTGTGCTCTTGCATCGTCCCCACCTTCGAGAAAGAACAGGGTCGGCCAGAACAGAATCAATCCGACCCCCATTTGGGCTGCGTCGTCATCGGCCGTTTTTTTCAGGCTACCGTAAAGTTCCTGAGTGCGGGCCGAAATGCGTTCTGCTTCCAGGGACAATTGGTCACAGTCATATTTTCTGTATTGCAGCGGAGAAACGTAAGCGGTGCCAATTTCTTCCGGTTGCGAAGCGCACCCGCTTAATATTACCGCAATTGAAACCGCAGCGAGATACTTTTTCATTTTGCCCCCCCTAGAGCTTCTTCAATAATAAGTAATTATTATATGTATTTTGCTATTTATAATGGCATATTCAAGCACAATCTATCCAATTCTCGGTGTGTCGATTGGTCGCTGTGTCGCGTGTTGCTGGAGTGCGCACTTCCGCTCAACTAGATGGCGGCCGGAGACGTGGGTCAAAACATCGTCATCCTGGGCGAGGTAACACTTGGCGTCGAGACCCGGGACCCATAGTTAGGCTTGGCGTGTTGTCTGAATAGGTCCCGGCTCGCTGTCTTTCCCGGGCTCGCTATCGCTCGGGGGTAAAGACGCGTCCGGGATGACGTGACGAGGATCAAGACCCGCCAAGATACATCCCGCCGTTGACGTGCATGATCTGTCCGTTGACGTAGGCGCTTTCCGGCAGACACAGGAAGTGCACCATGCTGGCGACCTCGTCGACGGTGCCCATGCGTTCGACCGGTGCCTTTACCGGGCGGTTCGGCAGCTTGCCGGCCGATGCCGGGCGGACCGTGTCGATGAAGCCGGGCGATACGCTGTTGGCGGTGATGCCGTCCTGCGCGAACTCGACGGCAAGGCCGCGGGTGAAACCGGAGATACCGGATTTTGATACAAGGTTGTGCACGCGCGACGGAGTGCCGACGTGCCACGATACGCCGCCCAAGGTGACGATCCGGCCCCAGCCTTTTTCCTGCATCATCGGGATACATGCCTGTGCCAGATGGAAGGTGCCGTCGATGGAGATGTCGACGACGTCGTGGAACTGCTCGAACGTCATGTCCAGAAACGGCACCTGACCGCGCGCCGATGCGTTGACGACCAGAATGTCGATCCCGCCCAGCTCGTCCTTGGCGCGCTTCGCCGCAGCCTTGACCGCATCGGCATCGGTGACGTTGAACATGCAGCCGATGGCCTTGCGGCCCTTGGCCTGGATTTCCTTCACCACGGTATCGACCGCGTCGGCGTCGCTGACCCCGTTGACGACGATGTCCGCACCTTCGTCGGCGAGATGGTGGGCAATGGCGCGCCCGATGTTGCGGGCCGATCCGGTGACGAGGGCGACTTTGCCCGCCAGTTTCTGTTCGCTCATGTTTTCTTCCCCTTATTCGCCGGTAAAGTCCGGCTTTTGTTTCTCGACGAAGGCGGTGACGCCTTTTTTGAAATCCTTGCTCATGGCGCAGGAAACGAAGCTTTCGGTTTCAAGGCCGAGTTGCGTATCCATGTCGTTGTCCGAGCTTTGCAAAAGCAGCTTCTTGGTTTTGCCATAGGCGAACGTCGGCCCGGCGGCGAGGCGGGCGGCCAGCTTGGCGACTTCGCCGTCGAAGTCAGCTTCGGAAACGACGCGGTTGATCAGCCCCCATTCCAGTGCTTTTTCCGGGCCGAAGCGATCGCCCAGCAGGGCGATTTCCATGGCGCGCTTCATGCCCAGCGCGCGCGGCAGATGCCACGTCGAGCCGCCGTCGGGACTTGTGCCCAGATGACAGTAGGCGAGGGTGAAAACGCCGCCTTCCTGGGCAATGACAAGATCGCATCCCAGCATCAGGCTGAACCCGGCGCCGGCGACCGCCCCCTTGACCGCGCCGATGACCGGCATCGGCAGGTTGTACATGTTGTCGACCACGTAATGGATGCGACCGAGGATCGAATTGAACCATTCGCGGGCTTCGTCGTCGCTTTCGACTTCGTCGAACTTGCGCTTGAAACGCTTCACGTCGCCGCCGGCCATGAAGTGATCGCCGGCGCCGGTCAACACGACGCAACGGACGTCCTTGCTTTCGCGGAGCGCGCCTGTGATCTCGATCAGCGCTGTCACCACATCGTCGTTGATGGCGTTCAGGCTGTCGGGGCGGTTGATGGTGATGGTGGCGATGGCGCCCGAGATATCGAGGCGTACGGTGTCGTTCGGTGATGCGATCATGGCATCCGGTTCCTCCCGGTTATGTTTGCGGCTTATGCCTTGGGGCTGAGTTTAACGGAGCCGCGCGCAGGGGGCCAGAGCGACAATCGGCCGTTCGTCAACGTGAACGTGATTCGAGGTCCATCCTTCGAGACGGCCTTCGGCCTCCTCAGGATGAGGACATAAACACAACCTCATGCTGAGGAGCGAGCAACGCGAGCGTCTCGAAGTATGAGGGTGGCTGCCGTGATCCTTCGAGACGGCCTTCGGCCTCCTCAGGATGAGACATAAACACAACCTCATGCTGAGGAGCGAGCAACGCGAGCGTCTCGAAGCATGATAGTGCCGCGCCTTGGATCGCGCCCAGGGCGGCGGATGTCGTTACATAGTGGCCGAGCGATCAGCTTCCCGGCTGGTTCTGCCAGTAATCAATGTTGAGGTTACGAAGCAGGTCGTCGTGCTGAAACTCCATGCATCGTTTGAGGCCGCTGAGGCGATATGCCGCCTTGCCGTCGACGCAATCGCTGAAGGCATCGCGCGCGCCGTTCAGGCCCGGGATGTCCCCGGCCAGCGGTAACTCGTCGCCGATTGCGCCCTGCCACATACCGTCGAAGTTTCTGGCCGTGACCGGGCCGTCGGCGGGCAGCGCCGCGTGCAGTTTGGCGAGCAACTGCGCCGTTGCCGCCTTCGTCGTGTTATCGACGTATCCCTTGCCGTGCGCCCTGAGCGAATCCGTCACATAGGCGATTTCATCATCCGTTAGCGGGTTCGGGTCGTTGGCCTCGGGGACCGGGATCAGCGAGGCTTCCTGCCAGACGACGAGCTTCGCAGATTTCGCGCCGAGCGCGTTCATCCGGCCCAACTCGATGGATGCGGCGACCGACATGAAGCCGCGATTTTCGGTGAAGCTCATGTGGTTGCCGGCCGGGACGCGGACCTCGGCGCCGTCATGGCCCGCCAGCACCAGCGTGAAGTGTTCGGGCCGTGCGGGGACATAGACCGTGCCCATGCTCGGTGCCGGACGTTCGCGTTGCAGGCAGTAGGTGGAAAGTTCGGCGGCGCAGATGCCGTCGGCACATTTCAGCGCGATGCCGCTTTCAACGGGCAGCGCCGCCAGGATTTGCGGTGCGGCGTCTGCCTTGTGGGATGTGAACGGAAGCGCGGCCGCCACGGCGGCGGCAAACAGGAATTGACGTCTCATAGCGTATGACCTCCTCCAGTGTTGCGGAAAAGGCCAGCGCCGGTCGGGCGTCTACGTCAATAGCCGGGCTGGCTCTCCCAATAGTCGGTATTCAACTTCATGATCGTGCTGTCGTGCTTGAATTCCAGGCAGCTCTTGATGCCGCCCATGGAATGATACGACATGCGCGTCTGACACCAGTCGTAGATGTCACGCGCACGGCGGATACCTTCGGCATTCGCGGGGTGCGAGGGCGCCATGCCCTTGATCACATCGCGCCAAAGCTGTTCCAGGCTTTCCGGGTTGGCGGCATCGCGCGGGACGATGGTAGCGGCCATGCGGTTGACGACGGCAGCGGCGGCAGCATCGGGCTGTCCATCCACGACCTCTTCACCGTGATCGCGGAGCGATTTGGCGGCAAAGGCAAGCTCCTGTTCGCTGATCGGATTCGGGTCGCCGGCGACCGCTTCGGGTACCAGCGCGGCACGTGCGGCGACGGCAAGCTTCGCTGATACGCCGCCCAGCTTGGCCAGCGCATCGCGGCCGATCACGGCGTTGACGGACGAATAACCACGCACGCTGCGGAACGTCACATGGTCCGCCGCATCAAGGCTGCGTTCCGTGCCGTCCTCTGCGACGACGATCAGGCTGAATTGTTCATTGGAAGCGGGCAGGTAGGCCTGTCCGGTGTTCGGCACCGTGCGGTCCTTCTGCAGGCAATAGCTGCTGAGCGATGTCGTGCAGATGGCGCCGCTGCAGTTCATCTGCTGCGGTCCGAGGGATGCCATAACGGCGAGAATTTGTGGTGCAGCCTGAGCCGGAGCCGAGGCCGTGAATAACGCCGTCAATGCACCAAGCATCATAAACACGCGTTTCATGACTCAATTGTCCCTTAACTCTAAAAAAAAGCAAGTTCTAGTTAATATCGATATATGCACATAAGAACGCGGCACAAGTGGCTGGGCGCGGGCAGCCGTGTTCCGGGTGCAGGTTTGTCCGGGCGAAAAAGACCGTCTCTGTCGCCAGGATCGTGAAGATCGACCGGGGAATCTGACGGCCGCTCGCCGGAATCCGGTCGGCTTGCATCCCTCGTCACACGCAGTGGGCGTCAATGCGGTACAAAGCATGCAAAAAAGCGGCGTATTCATTGAAAAACGAAACAGCAAACAGGCACATAGTTGACAGGGGCGCGGACACTGGCGACCATCCGTGGCTATTTCTGGAGGAACCAACTGACAATGACTGTGACGAATGCCAAGGCGTTGACCGCCGAACAGGTCCGCACGCTTATTTTGAACCGCGATGAAACCGAAGTTGCCGTGATCGACGTCCGCCCCGGCGGCACGTTCGGCGAAGCGCACTTGTTGTGGGCAAATTCGCTGCCGCTGACGACGCTGGAGGTCGAGGTGCTCGACCGTGTGCCGCGTCTGGATACGCCGGTCGTGTTGTGCGGATTTGACGCTGCGGACGACGGTATCGTTTCGCGCGCCGCCGCCAAAATGGCGCAAATGGGGTACAGCGATCTGTCGTTTCTGACCGACGGCGTCAAAGGTTGGGAAGCCGCCGGCTTCGAGGTGTTTTCGGGGGTCAACGTGCCGTCCAAGGCGTTCGGCGAGTTCGTCGAGCACACCTATGATACGCCGCGCATTCCGCCGCAGGAGTTGAAGCGGATGATGGACGAGGGCACCGATATGGTGGTCCTCGATTCCCGGCCGATGAGCGAATATCACGCCATGAACATTCCGCTGGGCGTCGATGTGCCGGGCGCGGAACTGGCGCTTCGGGTGCACGATATCGCGCCCGATCCGGAAACCACCGTGGTCGTGAACTGTGCCGGGCGGACGCGGTCGATCATCGGCTGCCAATCGCTCCGCAACGCCGGTATCCCGAACAAGGTGGTGGCGCTTGAAAACGGCACCATGGGCTGGCATTTGGCGGGCTTCGATCTGGAATACGGCAATACCCGCAAGTACGGCGAGCTGACCGCTGAAGGCCAAAAGCGTGCCCTGGCGTGCGCCGAACACGTGCGCGAACGCTTCGGTGTCAGGACGATCGATGCGGTGACGCTGGCCGAGTGGCAGGCCGATGCGGGGCGCACGACCTATGTCCTCGATGTCCGCGATCCGGAAGAATTCGCCGAGGCACACGTTCCGGGCTCGCGCCCGGCGCCGGGCGGACAGCTTGTGCAGGCCACGGACCGTTATGTCGGAACGCTGGGCGCGCGCATTGTCTGCGTCGACGACAACGCCGTGCGCGCGACCATGACGGCGTCGTGGCTGGTGCAGATCGGCTGGGACGCCTGCGTTTTGGAACCGGGCGCGCTGGAAATGTCGGAAAGCGGCGCGCATGTACCGGCGATGCCGGAACTGCCCGAGGTGCCGATGATCGTGCCGCATCAACTTGCCGCGCGGATGATCCAGACGCACGTTGTCGATCTCGGCAATTCGCTGGCGCATCGCAACAGCCATATTCCCGGATCGCGCTTTGCCATTCGTGCCAACATGCCGGAGAACCTGGCCCGGCTCTCGAACGACCGGCCGATCGCGCTGACGTCGAAAGACGGCACCATCGCCGCATTCGCCGCCGCCGATCTGATCGCCGCCGGCTTTGATCGCGAGATATACGTCCTGCAGGGCGGGACCGAAGCCTGGAAGGCATCCGGGCTGCCGCTCACCGACGGCTTCGAGAACAATCTCGATGAAAGCGTCGACGTCTGGTACCGCCCCTATGACATGGATGACGCGCAGGAAGGGGCAATGAAGCAGTACCTGAGCTGGGAAGTGAATCTCGTCGCCCAGATCGAGCGCGACGGCACGACGGATTTCAAAGTGTTCGAGTAAGGAAGGGCATCGTTGTATGCACCTGTCATCGTCACCCTGAACTGGATTCAGGGTCCATGAAACATGGATCCCAAATCAAGTTTGGGACGACGCGCAAGAACAAGACAAGCCAAGACCAAAACCTAGGGAAGAAAACAAAATGAAGATCATGGTTCTGCCGGGCGACGGCATCGGTCCGGAAATTATGGATGCAACGCTTACGGTCGTGCGGGCGCTCGACGCCAAGTATGGTCTCGGCTTCGACCTGCAGACCCGTGAAATCGGCCTGGCCTCGCTGGCGACGCGCGGCTCCACGCTGCCCGATGATGTCGTCGAGGAGTGCAAGGGTGCCGACGGCACGATCCTCGGCCCCGTCGACAGCTATGCCTACCCGCCGCGCGATCAGGGCGGCGTCAATCCGTCCGGCACGATGCGCAAGGAGCTGGATCTGTACGCCAACATCCGCCCGTCGAAGACGTTCGAGGGGGTGCCGTCGATGGCCAAGCAGATGGACATGGTCGTGGTGCGCGAAAACACCGAAGGCTTCTATGCGGATCGCAACATGTTTCTCGGCAACGCCGAATTCATGCCGACCGAGGACGTGGCGCTTTCCGTCCGCAAGATCACCCGCCAAGGCTCGCGACGAATCGCCAGACAGGCGTTCGAGACGGCTTCGCGGCGGCGCAAGAAAGTCACGGTGGTGCACAAGGCCAACGTGCTCAAGGTGACGGACGGTTTGTTCCTGCACGAGGTCAGGGAAGAGGCCAAGGCGTGGCCGGATATCGAGTTGGAGGAACTGATCATCGACGCCGCGACGGCACATCTGATCCGCCGCCCGGCCGATTTCGACGTGCTGGTCACCACCAACATGTACGGCGATATCCTGTCCGACGAATGCGCCGAGCTTTCCGGCGGTCTCGGTCTCGGCGGCTCGATCAATGCCGGTGACAACGTGGCGATCGCCCAGGCCGCACACGGTTCGGCGCCGGACATCGCCGGGCAGGGCAAGGCCAACCCGTCGGCGCTGATGGTCTCGGTCGCCATGCTGATGGACTGGATGGGCAACCGCACCAACGCCAATAACCTGATCGAGGCCGCGGCGGCATTCCAGAGCGCGGTTGCCGCGACCCTGGCCGACGAAGCGGAGCGCACGCCGGATTTGGGCGGTAAGGGTTCGACGTCATCGTTCGGCGAAGCGGTGGCGGCGAAGATCGGGGAATAGGCGAGCCGTAATCCACCCCCTCACCTAACCTCTCCCCCTGCAAGGGGGAGAGGGATGAGAGCGTTATCGTTTTTCGTTACGTGAGTCCCTCTCCCCTACGAAGTGGGGGAGAGGACAGGTGAGGGGGCTACCCCTTCCCGATGATCGCCAGCACCTCGTAAAAGCTTTTCGGGCCTTCGATGCCGAACTTTTCCTTGAGCCCGTGATCGGCGGCCCAGCGAATGCGCTTCGCCGCGGATGACGCCATCATCGGCTCGATGCCCAGTTCGCGGAGCGTTTCCGCGACCTGATCCATCTCGTCGGCGCGGCGTTTGCCGTGCATGGCCGTGCGCCCCAGCATGTGGTGCGCCAGTTCGACCCAGTCGACACCGGGATAACCCTCGCCGACGGATTCCAGAACCTGTTCGGCGGCGCCGTATTTGTCTGCGCCGAGCACGCATTCCTGCAGCAAAGCTTCAAGGCCCTTGATCATCACCGAGCGGAACATCTTGGTTGCCGCCGCACGCCCGTAGTCCGGGCCGAGGTCGGTCATGTTCATGCCGAACGGTGCGAGCTGCGCGATCACGTCGGCCACTGCTTCACCGCACAACAGCATCGGCACCGTGTGGCGCGGGCCCGGCACCGAGGCCATGATCGAACATTCGACGAAGCGCGCACCAGTGGCGTTGATCGTATCGGCGATCTTTTTCTTGGTGCCCGGCGACACCGAATTGACGTCGATGTATATCTGCCCGGGCGCCAGCAGCGGCGCGCACATTTCGGCAACCTCCAGCGCCACCGAGGCGGTGACGGCGGAAACCACGATATCGCGTCCGGCAATGGCGCCCGCCGCGTCGGAATATTCCGACACGCCGTCGACCTTGCGGCACTCCAGCGCATACGCAGAGATATCGGAAAGGCCCTGTTCCAAAAGCCCGGCGGCGATGTTCGATCCCGCTTCACCGAAACCGATGAAGCCCAGCTTCGGCCCGCTCATTCTGCGGCGGCCCGGCCGGCCGGGTACAGGTCGGCGACGCTGGCGAGTTTTTCCAGTGACCAGATCGCGGTTTCGAGGGCCTGTGTGCGCTCGGCGCCGATTTCCGGTTCCGCCAGTTCGCGATATTTTTCCGACAGCTCGGCGTCGCTGAGCGGCGCGTCGGGATCGCCCTTGCGCGTCGGCGCATAGAATTCATGCACGCTGCCGTCGGTCAGCGTGATCTTGACCCTGGCCGAGCGGCGTTTCGGAAATGCGTTATCGCAGTCGTCGTCCTTGCTCACGAACACTTTTTTCGCGAGTTCATGAAGCTTCGGATCGGCACGGCGCTCGTCGATGAAGGCCTTCATGCGGCAACTACCGTCGTACAGCGCGACGGCGGTGCAATAGGGCAGACTGAACTTGGCCTCGAACGCCGACGTGGTGTCCTGCGCGCCGACGATCTCGACGGCGGGGCCGTAAGTGCCGGCATCGATACGGGCCACGTCCTCGGGCTTGAAGCCGTGATCTTTTTGCAGTTGCAGCGCGCCGTCGATGGCGGCATGGCCGTGCCCGCATGCGGCGTGGTTCTTGACCGTCATGCGAAGAATCGTGAAGTCCTTGCCGAGCGTCGCCGAGACGGCCGACCAGTCGACGCCGCCGCACATGGCGTTACCGAAGCCGCGCTCGCCTTCCAGCATGTCCTGAATGCCCGTCACGCCTGCGCTTGCCGACAGCGCGCACATGATGCCGGTGTCGGCGGCATGCCCGCCGTGCATCGGCTTCGACATGCCGTCGCCGCGGAACGCCTGTTGCAGACCTGCCGCCAGCGTGCCGGCGTTGGCCAGCGCATTCAGCGATTGTTCGTCATCAAGGCCGAGGATCGTGCAGGCCGCCGCTGCCGCACCGAAGGTGCCGACAGTACCGGTCGTATGCCAAAACGCATAGTGCGCCGGGTTGACGGTTTCGGCGATGCGGTTCGAGACTTCGTAGCCGGCGATGACCCCCCGGAGCAGGAGCTCGCCGGACACGCCACGCGCTTCGGCGATGGCCAGCGCGGCGGAGATCACGGGCACGCCCGGATGATAGATGCCGTCGCGATAGATGTCGTCGAACTCGACGGTGTGGCTGGCGGCGCCGTTGATCAGGGCCGCCGTCCGTGCGTCCGCCACCTCGCCGCCGGGATACAGCCGTGCGCCGCCGCGCCCCAGCATGTCGGCGAAGGCAACCTTCATCAACGAAGCCGGTGCGACCGCGCCGCCGGGCAGCGTGGCACCCATGTAATCCAGCACACAACGCTTGGCCGCGTGCCATACCGCCTCGTCAAAATCGCGCGTCCGGGCATCGGCACAGAATTTGGCGAAGGGGGCAAGGACGACGTCTCCCATGATCGTGTCTCCCTTACTTGCCTTTGAATTCGGCTTTGCGCTTTTCCATGAAGGCGCGGCGGCCCTCGATGTAGTCTTCCGACTTGAAACACTCGTCGACGATGGACGCGCACAGATCGTGATCGCGGTCCGAGTCGTCCTTCAGGCATTCCTTGACCACGACCTTGACCGCCTTGATCGTCAGCGGCGCATTGCCGGCAATGGTTGACGCATAGTCGGCGATATAGGCATCGAACTCGTCACGCGGCAGCACGCGGTTGGCATAGCTCATGCGCTCGACCTCGTCGGCGGTGAACTTGCGCGCGGTATAGAACAGTTCCATCGCATAGCTCGGACCGATGATGTCGACCAGCGGCTTCAACCCGTCGACGCGATACCCCAGCCCCAGCTTGGCGGCGGGAATGGCGAAAATGGAATCGTCGGTGCAGATACGGATATCGCAGCACGTCGCGATGCCGAAGCCGCCGCCGACGCAAAAGCCGTCGATGGCGGCGATGGTCGGCTTGTCGATGGTGCGCAGCAACTCGGAAGAGCGCTCGACCGCTTCGTTGTAGATCTTCACGCCTTCTTCGGACGAGCGGTTCTTTTCGAACTCGGAAATATCGGCCCCGGCGCAGAACGCCTTGCCGCCTTCGCCCGAAACGATCACGACGCGGATATTGTCGTCCTTGGCAAAGTCCTCGATGGCGTCGCCGAGATCCTGCCACATGCCGAGCGTCATGGCGTTGCGGCGCGTCTGGTTGTCCATCTTGACGCGGCCGATGGCCCCATCCTTTTCGACGATCAGGCGCTTCACGGGGGTATCGTTACCGGCGTCCGGCATGGCAGTCTCCTCAGTCAGATTTGATTGTGTGATCGTATGTTGATCTGTCCTTATTCTCGCTTGCCGGACGGCTTCGGGCAAGGGGTGGGGTGATGAAACTGCGGCGGTTTCTCGTCATTCCGGCGAAGGCCGGAATCCAGGCCGAGCGACGGAACGGCTGGACCCCGGCCTGCGCCGGGGTGACGCGGTGTATATAGCAGCATGAAACCAATAATC
>Ga0209578_10002435_pt1 | contig 15436 bp, 9 predicted proteins | sample tdAd472_FD_187127 | JGI IMG/M metagenome (GOLD analysis project Ga0209578, IMG submission 187127) | Marine sediment microbial communities from the Atlantic coast under amendment with organic carbon and nitrate - tdAd47.2 (SPAdes)... | ecosystem: Environmental > Aquatic > Marine > Coastal >...
GCGGTTATCCTGCGAGATCGCGCGGCTATGTTTACCGATGGCCGCTACACCGTGCAGGTGCGCAATGAGGTGCTGCCGGAGCTGTTTGAGTATCACCATCTGCTGGAGCAGCCGCCTGTGCCATGGCTGGTGACGCAGTTGCCGCGCGGCAGCAGGGTGGTTTGTGATCCGCGACTGCATAGCCTGAGCTGGTATCGCCAGAGCGCCGCCACCCTGTCCGGTGCGGGACTGGAACTGGTGGCCGATACAGCAAACCTGATCGATCGCTGCTGGCATGACAGGCCTGATGCGGTGGTCTCACCGGCACTGTTGCTGGCCGAAGCGTACACCGGCAGCTCGTCAGAGGAAAAGCGGGAGCGTATTGCGGCCACGGTTGCCGCCGCCGGCGCAGACGCGGCACTTGTTTTCTCGCCTGATTCGGTAAGCTGGTTGCTCAACCTGCGCGGTACGGATATTCCCTGTCTACCGGTCGTGCAGGGCTTCGCCATGCTGGAGCGCAGCGGTGAGCTGACACTGTTCGTAGACCCGGACCGCCTTCCCGAAGGATTCGAGGCACATGTAGGCAAGGGCGTGCGCGTCCTGCCGGAGTCCGCGGCGAATGAGGCCTTTGCAGCTTACGCCGGGAAACAGGTACTGGCGGACGCTGACGGCGCCAATGCCTGGACGCAGCTGGCGCTGGAGCGCGCAGGGGCGCAGCTGATCGCCGCAACCGATCCGGTGTTGTTGCCCAAAGCATGCAAAAACGCTACCGAGATTGAGGGTGCGCGCCGCGCTCATGTCCGCGATGCGGTGGCCGAATGTCGTTTTCTTTGCTGGCTGGATGCAGAAGTCGCCGCCGGTCGGCTGCACGACGAGGCGACGCTGGCGGACACCCTTGGCGACTTTCGCCAGCAGGGTGAGCGCTATCACGGGCCATCCTTTGACACTATCTCTGCCGCCGGAGGCAACGCGGCGATGTGTCATTACAATCACCAGAACGTTGCTACGCCCGGTCGACTCATGCCGGACTCCGTTTATCTTGTGGACAGTGGCGGTCAGTATAGCGATGGCACTACCGACATCACCCGCACGGTTGCCATTGGTGACCCCGGGGCGGAAGTGCGCCGCATGTTCACACTCGTACTCAAAGGGCATATTGCCCTGGCCCTGGCGCGTTTCCCCAAGGGCACGACGGGTAGTCAGCTGGATGTCCTGGCGCGTCAGTTCTTGTGGCAGGCGGGTTTCGATTACGATCACGGAACAGGCCACGGTGTCGGTGCGTTTCTGAGTGTGCATGAAGGGCCTCAGCGTATCGCCAAGGCGCACAATCCATGGCCGCTACTGCCGGGCATGATCGTCAGCAATGAGCCTGGTTACTATAAAGACAGTTGTTACGGTATCCGCTGTGAAAATCTGGTGGTGGTGCGTGAGTCGTCTCTGCGCGGTGACGTTCCGGTATACGAGTTTGAGACTCTCACACTGGTGCCCTTTGACCGACGCTTGCTTGATCAGCAGTTGCTCACCGCCATCGAACTTGCATGGATAAACAACTATCACCAGCGTGTGGCCGACCAGCTTGCCCCGCTTTTGCAGGGCGCCGATCGGCTGTGGCTGGAACAGGCAACGCGAGCACTGTAGACTCGCTTCAGAACAACCATAATTGGAGAAAACGCCATGGCCACAGCTGGTGGTGCGCACTGGTCTTCCCGTTTTGCATTCCTGATGGCCTCAGTGGGCTTCGCCGTTGGCCTGGGTAACATATGGCGCTTTCCCTACGTCGCTGGAGAGAATGGCGGCTCCGCCTTTGTCCTCATTTATATTTCATGCGTCTTTTTTATCGGCGTCCCCATCCTGATGGCGGAACTCATGGTTGGGCGTCGTGGCCAGGGTAATCCGGTGTTGGCGATGGCAAACGTCGCCAGCGAAAGCAAGCGCTCACGGCACTGGCAATGGGTGGGCGGCCTCGGCCTCCTGGCCGCCTATGTTATTGAGATTATTTATGCTGGCATTGTCGGCTGGGTACTCTGGTATTTCTACAAAGCCTTGACCACCGGGTTTGTCGAGGTGACGGCGGTTTCTGCGCAGGCGGATTTCAGTGCGATGCTCGCCAACACCTGGGGTATGCTGTTCTGGACTCTGCTGGGTTTGTGTATCACCGGCTTGATTATTTACTCCGGCGTGCAGAACGGTATTGAACGAGCGGTGCGGATAATGATGCCGTTGATGTTCCTGTTGTTGCTGGGGCTGGCGGTATACAACGTCTTCGCGGGCGGCTTCGCTGAAGCGATAGCCTGGTTATTCACACCAGACTTCAGCAAAGTCAGCGGCGCCACCTTCCTGGCGGCCATCAGTCAGGCGTTCTTTTCCATCGGGGTCGCCATGGGCGGTATGATGACCTACGGTTCCTACCTGCCGCGCAGTATTTCCATCACGGAGTCCGTGGTGTTTATCGTGATCGCCGATACGGCGGTGGCTTTGCTCGCAGGCCTGGTGATCTTCCCCGCTGTCTTCGCCAATGGTCTGGACCCTGCCGGCGGCCCCGGATTGATTTTCCAGACATTGCCAGTGGCCTTTGCGCAGATGCCCGGCGGCTACGTATTCAGCGTGCTCTTTTTCCTGATGTTGTCCGTCGCGGGAATTACATCCATGGTCGGTCTGCTGGAGACAGTCAACCACTGGGCTGAGGAGCGCTATGGCATACCCCGCCACAGGAGCGCGCTGATGTCGGTGGGTTCTATCGCCGTTTTCTGTGTTGTCAGTCTGCTCTCCTACAATGTGCTGCAGGATGTGGCGCTGGGCGGAGTCAACTTCAACGGATTCCTGGAGTTCCTTTACGAGAGTATTTTACTGCCAGTAGGTGGCCTGCTGATTGCGGTGTTCGCCGGCTGGGTGATGAAGCGCGAGGCCAGCAAGGATGAACTCACCTCACTCAATGCGGTGGGCTACGCACTGTGGCGTTTCCTGATTCGATTTATTGTGCCGCCGGCACTGTTGGTGATTATTGTCTCGGGCCTCACCTGATACCGCCTCGCTAAAGCACAGGCGCAAACAGTCTGGCGATGGCCATACCCAGGGTAAACCAGGCTGGCTTGCCTTCCAGTTCCGCCAGGCCTACCTGGCGGCTGCGTTCGAGATCGTGCACCAGCATGGCTTCCACCTCGCCGGCAAACGCCGGGTCTTCTACCAGTAAGGTGATCTCAAAATTCAGCCTGAATGATCGGTTGTCAAAATTTGCCGTGCCCACGCCGGCCAGTTGATCGTCCATCAGCAGGACCTTCTGGTGCATAAACCCGCCCTCATAGCGATACACTTTACCGCCGCAGGCCAGTAGTTCGCGAGTGAACGACCAGTTGGCCATTGCCACAACCGGCCCATCCGGTTCGTCGGGTATCATTACCCTTACGTCAACACCGCGCAACGCGGCCAGTTGTAGCGCTGCCATGATGCCCCGGTCAGGCACGAAGTAGGGGCTTGCTATCCATATACGGTGCCGCGCGGCGACAATGCTCTGGTGAAACATCAGTCCGGCTTCTTCGTATTCGCTCGCCGGGTCCGAGGGGAAAACCAGTACCGTACTGTTTCCCGGGGCCTGGCGACTGAAGTCCCAGTCCACCTTCAGCGGGCTTCGGGTTGCCCATAGCCAGTCTGTGGCGAAAGCCAGTTCTGCACCCAGCACCGCTGGTCCCTCAACTCTGGCGTGCGTGTCGCGCCAATGGCCGATGCGCTTGTTCAGGCCCAGGTATTCGTCGCCCACGTTGTGTCCGCCTATCCATGCCTGGCGCCCATCAACTACCACTACCTTGCGGTGATTGCGAAAATTCAACTGAAAGCGGTTGCGCGAACCCTGGCGTGTATTGAAGGGGGCAACGCTGACACCTGCCATGTGCAGCTGTTTCAGCAGGCGTGATCTGTCGAAGCTGCGGCTGCCGATCTCGTCGTACAACAGGTATACCTTGACGCCTTCGCGCGCTTTGTCTGCCAGCAGCCGGCCCAGTCGCCGGCCCAGTTTATCGTCACGAATAATGTAGAACTGGAAGAGGATATAGCTGCGCGCCGAGTTCAGCCCGGCAATGATATCGTCGAATGTGGCGGCACCGTCTATCAGCAGCGTTAACGCATTGCCGCGGGTGGCTGGCATGCGCGCCAGGTTGAACAGGCTGGCATACATAGGGCTGTCTGCGCTGACAGGGACCAGGTGCTCCTGAATATTGTCACTGGTTCGTTGGATCATGCGCAGCGACTCTTTCTCGATTATGTCACGCTGTTCCAGATATCCGTCGAAACGATTGCGGCCAAATATCAGGTAGACCGGTAAGGCAACAATTGGAAAAGTGATCAGCGAGATCGTCCACGCGATGGCACCCTGGGGCGTTCTGGACTTGAGTATTGCTTCCAGCGCACTGATCACCGCCGCCGCGTAAAGCAGCAGCAAACCGATGCCTACTGCCTGTGCGATCAGTTCGTAGTCCATGGTCTACTCCAGCAGCGTCTGTCGCAGATTGGCAATGTCTTCAGGCCCAAGCTGCAGCCCGTCTTGCAGGTACTTGTCGAAATCGCCCCAGCGCTGGTCTATCTCCTCAAACGCAGCCAGTAGCCAGGGCCGCTCCGCGCCGAGTAGAACGCCCACCTTGGCGGCCACGTCCTCGCCCTTGAACAGGCGCAGCATCGTCAGTTCCCTGCGATGCGCATCCAGGGCGCTTTCCTTGCTCAGTGCATAGTCGGCAAGCACCTGCTCCTGTGGTACGCCGAGAATCCGCAGCAGTATCGCTGCAGCAAAGCCGGTGCGATCCTTGCCCGCTGTGCAGTGCCAGAGTACTGGTTGCCCTTCCGCCTGCTGCAGGGCCTGCACAAACTGACGAAACTGAGGTGTGAACTCGTTGGCAAACTGGCGGTTTGCTGCAATCATGAATGCATTGGCATCAAAGGTAGCGAGCGTGCCATCATCAATGCGTGATGTGATCTCATCAGCCAGGCCCTGGGCCCCGCCGTCGAGCACGGGTATTTCGACCACCCTGAAAGGTGGCGTGGCTGGCAGCTGGTTGGGTTCAGCTTCTTTCTCTTCCGCCGAACGCAGGTCGATCAGCGTGTGCAGGCCCAATTTCAGCAGGCCCTGCTGGTCTGCGCGGCTGGCTTCACTGAGGCTGCCCGAACGATACAGAGTGCCCCATTTCACGGTTTTACCGCCAGCTGCCGGGTAGCCACCCAGGTCCCTGAAGTTGTCTATGCCTTCAAAATTGATCAGGCGGTGAGCGTCACGCTGCGCCGCGGGCATCTCTACCGGTATCTGTAATGGCGGGGAAGGAATAAACTGGACCGAAGCCATGGCCAGCACAAAGACGCCAAACAAGGTCCAGTAAACTGCTTTTTTGTTCAAATTACGCTCCCCCTCAGGACGCCCATGCTTTAGCCTTTCGCGAGAGAGCATAGCACTGCCGGCGTCACAGCGCATGGCAGCGGTTACCTACTGGCCCCTTGGAATAGCACCGATACAGACCGCGTGAAAACTTTGCAACAACATTACCTTGCGATCGACAGTTGCCTGGTCGTCATCAGCCGCGACAGCGGACTCGTGCTGCAATGTTTCGGCGAACTGCCATTCACAGCGCCCGAGGGCGTGATCGGCAGGGACTGGCGTGACGCATTGGCGGTTCCCGGCGACAGCACCGCGGTGATCGAGCGCGCGCTTGGCGCAGGCGTTGCCGCGTTCCTGCCGCCATTGATAGTCGGGGCCGGAGCGGATACGGATCACCTCATGGGGGGTATGTTGGTACCGCAGGAGTGGCAGGGGGAGCCCGCAGCCCTGTTAACCCTGCGCCGACTCGCCGTGCCCTGGGGCTTGCGTGCCGATGACCTGGTGGGCTATGAGGATATTGTCGCCGTGCTGGGTGTCGATCACCTCGAGTTCAGCCCTACCTGGGGCGTAGCTGAAACCGAAGGCCTGATGATGGAGCTGCGCTCGGGGCTGGAGCAGCTGTTGCGTGACAGCGACTGGCTGGGGTTGCCAGAGGGCGCAACCATTACCGTTATTCTGCGGGGGCTCGAGCCTGAGGCTGCACTGGATATCAGCAGGGCGCTTTTATCCCATCTGCACCAGGGGTTGGCGGGGTTGTCCGGCGGTGCTCAGTTTGCCAGGGCCTGCATCGGGCTGTCGCAGCGCCTGCGGGAGCAGGCTCCCATGACTGCGCTGGTAGCGGCCAACGCGGCCTTGTTGCAAGCACAGGCAGGTGGTGATGAACGCATCCGCTTTTCCAGCCCCTGGGACCCTCTGGGGCAGGCTGCTCGCGCCCTCAACGCCACGGGCGTATTCCGCGATACCGCTGTCGATGCCAGCGCCAGGCAGTTCCTTGCTGATCTGTTGATGCTGGGCTCCCGGGCACGGCGTCTGCAGGACTTCAGTGAAGGTACCCTGCAACTCGTACTGACCCAGCAGGGATTGTCGCTTGCCGCACTGTTGCAGTTCGATAGCAGCGGTAACCCGGATGTACTGGCTGCCGCCGCGGTTCGCGACGGTGCTGCGCAAAAGCAGGCGACAAGCCGCCTGCCACGAGGGCTGAAAACACTCATGCGCTCTCTGCAGTTGGCGGACCTGGAGGGTCATCAGGTATTGCAACGTGGCGGCCTGGTGATCCTGCCACTGCGCAGCAGGGGTAGCGTGCAAGGATGCCTGGTGCTGGAGGATGCGCAGCCCGACCAATGCGGTTTCCGCCCCTGTGCCGGTGCTCTGCAACAAATAGGTGAAAGGGTTGCTGCCAGTCGCCTCAGTGGCGGCCAACTGGCGGAACAGGCTGCGGTGATGCCGCCGTCCAGGGAAATGGAGAAGGGTATTGAAGGGTACGTGCTGGACAACATGGAAGGGGCTATCGACCAGGCTATATTCCTCGCACAGGTAGACATGCCAGTAGCCATTGTGGGCGAGCGCGGCACCGGCAAGATGTACGTGGCGCAGGTGATTCATTCGGAAGCGGGCGGCAGTGCCAAAGATTTGGTCAAGCTGGATTGCCGTGGTTTTCGCAATCGCCGGGAGGCATGGGCGCAGATCAGCAGGGAGCTGCGGCGGGGCAGTGGCAGGACACTGGTGTTCAAGTCACCGCAATTGTTGCACCCGGAGATACAGGCCCGGCTGGCCCGGCAGTTGGCTTCGCGCACCGCTACAGAAGAAGGGGCGAGTCGCTACCTGGCTCCCAATCGCTACGTAGCGCTGTTGCCCGAGCCGCCGCAACGCCTGCTGCTGAAAGGACTGCTCGACGAGCGCCTGGCGAGCGTGTTTGCCGGCTACCCGATACTGGTGCCACCGTTGCGACAGCGGCCACGCGCGGTATTGCGCTGGGCGCATAAAATTCTGGAGCAGGAAAGCATGCAGTGCGACCGCCGGGTACTGGGTTTTACTCCGGATGCTGAGCAGGCGCTGTTGCAACATAAGTGGCCCGGCAACATCAGTGAGATGCGCCAGATCATTCACGACGCCCTGGCGCGTACTGACAAAGACTGGGTGACGCCGGTAGACCTTGGCTTGTTTGTTGGTATTTCTGCGGATGGTCATTCTGCACCACGCAAAGAGCGTTCGTTCCTGGAGGCCGGGGATGATCAAACACCCGAAGAGTCTGAATACAATCCCTCCGGCGAAGAGGAGGTGCGCGTGGCCCTTGGGCAGGCACTGGCCGCATCGCTGGAGACGGCAAGCCTGAGACCTTTGGGAACGTGGTTGGATGATGAAATCATTAATGCTGCTCTGGAGCGAAGTGGTGGTGACAGCAAGGGCGCTGCTGAGTTTCTGCAGGTGCGCACACGCAATGTCGGTCGCTGGATACCGAAGGTGCGTGAGCGTGAAGCGGAGCGTGAAGCGAGCCTGTTGTGGCAGCCGGTGCGTGAACGGGTGCAGCAGTGGGTTCTGGAAACTACCCCGTCCGAGACTCCGCTGCAGCAAATAGCGGAGCTGATGCTGATACGGCTGGTGCAACAGCAGTGCAGCTCCCAGAGTGCTGCCGAGCGGGCAAAAATTATGGGGGTGTCCACGCCAACCTTCCAGAAGCGCCTGAAACAACTTTCACACACTGCCTCATCGGGAGCCTAGACCATGGCAGAGAGCCGCAATCGCAAGACCATCGAGGAATGTGCACAGGAATACGCGCAGCTTGCCCAGGAGCGGCTGCCGCCCAGTCTCGGCTTTTCCGCGCGGCTCAATATGCTGTGGGATCTCGCTGGCGTCGCTCCGTCGCAGTTCGAGGGGCGGGTGCTCGGCGTTTTGGCGATCAACAGCGCCTGGCGCGAGGCCGATATTCGTAAGTGGTTACAGAAAGACGTGCTGCCGGCACGCGATGACCTGCGCAACATGGTGCGCTTCCTGGTGGCACAGCTTGACGAGGGCCAGGACGTGGAGCGCTGGGAAGCCTTTCTGATCTATGGATCGCCGGTGGTGTCATCCCCGGTGAATCATGCCATGTACCGCAAGGACCAGGCCCGGCGTGAAATCGCCTCGCTGATCTTTGCCCAGGTCACTGAGGAATACAGTATTCCCCCCTCCACCTACGACGCCGACAAGGCCTTCCAGCGCTGCCTGGGCTTGATGCACAAGTTCAACATTTATGAGACCCAGGACTTCCAGCCCGGCCACCTGGAGCCGTTCAGGAACTACATGTTTCCCAGCGAGTGAATGCCCCGGTTCAGCGCCTTGGGTTGGGTTTTCTTTGTCCAGCCTGGCGTGTTTTTCCCTCCCATTGGCCCATTTTCAGCGCGAAACGTGCGCCAGGTTCACAAATGCCTGTGGTTTCTGGAGAAAACTCCAGTTTTTAGTTGCCGCCTGCGGCCTGTCCTCGAAATACTGTGCCCGTATTACCCCATGTGACGTGACTCACAATACTGACTCGAAGTGAGGGCAAAATGAGCGAACAACTCGAAGAGATGGACATCAGCGGCGTAAAGATTGCGATCGTTGACGATGCCAAGACCATCAGGATGATGATGTCCCATACCCTGAAGGGAATGGGTTGCGAGGTTGAATGTGCCGAAGACGGCTACAAGGCGCTGGGCATGCTGCGTCGCTTCAAGCCGGACCTGATCTTCCTTGACATCACCATGCCGGAGCTGGACGGATACCAGACCTGCACCTTGATCCGCAATGCCGAAGATACCCGCGATACGCCGGTGGTGATGCTGTCCTCCTCGGACGGCATCTTTGACATCGCTAAAGGGCAGGCCCGCGGCGCCACTGCCCACGTGACGAAAATTCCGCCTGAGAGCGTGTTGCGTCAGTTGATCTTCAATCACACCAAGCAGCGTCGGGCTGCCTGATAGATGTCTTCACTGGCCATACAGTCGCTGGACTCGCTGGAACAGCGTTTTCGCGCGGATGCGGTAGAAGCACCGGTGAAGCCGCCGGAGAGCATGCAGTGGGTGGGCACCTGCCTGAGCATTGCCGGCGTGCCGCTGTTGATCGGTGAAGGAGAGCTGGAAGTTATTATTGAAACACCCAATGTGATGGCGATACCGGGTACCAAGCCCTGGGTACTGGGTGTGGGTTCCCACATGGGTGGCTTGATACCGATTATTAGCGGAGACGTGTTTTTCCGCAAACGTCCCTACTCTGGCAGGGTGCGCGATTACTGCATGGTGCTGCGCCGGCCCGGATTCTATTTCGGGATCACGCTGAGTGGTCTTGAACGCGATATGAAATTTCCCGTGGAAATGCGGGATATGCAAACACCAGTCGATCCTGATTTTGCCGAATATACGCTGGGCGGCTTTGCCGACCAGACGCGATTTCTTGCGGTACTGGATATAGACAAACTGATCACCGACGACGACTTGTCCAATGCCGCTGCAAACGACCCGGATTCACGTGAGGAAACAAGCAATGATTAAGAGTGATAAATTCAGCGCTGCCAAGATGCGCACCCTGCTGCTGGGTCTGGGGATCGTGGCCTGTCTGGGTGGTGTTGCATACAGCTTTTTCGCCATTCAGAAGGAGTCTGGGCAGGAGGGGCAGTACAGCGCGGAAGCCGAGGAATTGGCCAGGCTCGCGCGTCAGGTCGCCGTGAGTGCCCAGGACACGCGCAAGGGCCAGGAGCAGGCCTTCACCCAGTTGGCCGAACAGGTGCAGCAGTTTGAGTCCCGTCTGGCGCAGCTCGATGCGGCGGAACTCAATGATGAGATCAGCATAGTGGATCTCAACTGGCAGCCTATCAAACGCGCGGCGCAAACCCTGGTAGATGCGGCACCCCGGGTGGTGTTCGTACAGGGTGTGGCCGCCGAGCTGGAAAAGAATGTGCGCCCCATGCAGCGCGAGCTGTCTTCGGTTGTTACCGTATTGCAACGTCAGCGTGCGTCCAGCGAGACGCTGATCGCCGCGCAAAAAGCGCCGTGGTTACTTGAGCGCATGGCCCGCAGCGTGGACCGTGCACTGGCCGGCGGCAGCGACAGTCAGCTCGCAGCAGATGAGTTCAGCTCCGATGCCGCAGACTTCTTCCGCATCATCGAGGGTCTTACCCGTGGTGATGAACTCATCGGTATCAGCAAGGTGACCAGCACCTCCGGTATCGAGGCCTTGAGCAACGCATTCCGTCTGTTTTCCGGCGTGTCGACATCGGTTGATCGCATAGCCAGTGCCTCGAACGATCTGCGACAGGCCGCGCTTGCTCGCGAAACGATCGCCCAGAACAGCGTGCCGCTGAATGACGCCATTGCCAGCCTGCAGCCTGCTATCGCGAGCCTGGCGGTAGGCCGACTGTACGATGCCGGCAACCTGCTGGTGTTGTTTATCGCTCCCGGCCTGCTGGCGCTGGGCCTGCTGATAGCCATGATGGTGGGCCAGCGTCGTCGCGACCTCTACACCGCACGTGGCGTAGCGGACGTCAATGGCGTGCTGGAGCAGATATCCAAGGGTGACCTGACGGTTACAGCTGCCGAGGATAACTCTGTCACCAGCGATATTGCCCAGGGTCTGAACAAGGCAACGCAGCGCCAATGCCAGCTGATACGCGAGATTCGCACCCCCTTTGAGGCCGCAGTCGATGAGATCGACAGTATTGGCGCCAGCGCCCAGGCCCAGGTGGAGAAAGGGCGCGAGTTGACGCGCTCGGTGGTTGAGTCGACAGAAACCGCCACCGAAATGGTTCGCACCAGTGAAGAGATCAAACAGTCAACTGCGGAAGCATCTGATACATCTGACCGCAACTGTAAAACGGTGGCGCAGGGTTACGAGCTTACCAAAGACATGTCCAAGGCCTCGGCGGATGTGCGCGAGTCAGTACAGGAAACGTCCAAGACCGCCAAGCGACAGGGTGAACTCATTCAGTCGGTAACCGCTGCGGCAGAGTATATCCAGGCCCTGAACACCAAGATTTCGGTTGTTGCGATCAACACCCGTATTGAGGCTGAGAAGGCGGGCGAATACGGCAGGCCCTTCCTGGGCATTGCAGAATCTATCGCTGATCTGCTGCGTGAGGCGGAAGAGGAAGGGCGCAAGATTATTTCTGAAGTGCGCATGCTGCAGAACATGTCCGCGGACAACCTGGCGAGTATGGAAAACACAGTAGGAACGGTTGTCACCATCCTCGAGTACATCGACAGGCTGGATAGCTCCCTGGAGGAAATCAATGCAGGGTCTGATGCGATCAGCGAAATCATCCGGAATGTGGACGAAGCCGCGGGACAGTCAGCGGTCAACGCCCTGCACATGAGCAGTTCCATGGCGGAGATTCGCGAGCGTAACCTGGAGATAAGCGAACTCAACGAGACCGCACAGAAGGGTGTCAACTCGCTGCAACGATCCATGCGTGATGCCGCGCAGAACCTCGGCCAATTCCGTATTGACGGCGACAGTGCATACCAGTCACCGGCAGCGACGGAGGAGGATGTAGGTGACCTTGAGAGTATTCGTGCTGCCACCCAGGTGTATCGCGAAGAAGAAATGACAGCGCTGGAAAGCGCTGAGAAAACACGAGCTTCTCTATAAGAGCAAGGGATAGCGCGGGTCCATGCCCCGCCCCTGTGCATACTAGAACCGGAGGTTTAGTAGTGGCCAGTAAAACTGACATCGTCGCCCTGAAATGGGTGGTTGGCCTGATGAACAAGCAGGCAGAGAACGCCGAGGCGTCGCTGGTAGAGTACAGCAACGACACCAGCCAGAAGCGGCCTCTGTTGCAGTGCATGTGGGCAGTGCATCAGATCACCTCGACTCTGCGGGCCCTGGGTATGCGCAAGGGTGAGATGCTGACGCTGGAAATGGAGCGCAGCCTCAATTACCTGTACAAGGACAAAGTGGTGGGAGAGCGGCGCAAGCTGACCATGGGCGGACTGATGCAGGCGCTGAAGGTCTTGCCTGCCTACCTGGCCCACGCCCAGAATGCCCGCGCGGACACAGGACAGGGACTGGAACAGCATGTCAACGACCTGCGTCGCTGGATAGGGGAGCGGCCGCGCCCCAGAGCCTTCTTCTTCCACATGACTATTCCCGAAGGCTGCGGTATTACCGCTGGCGCTGCGCCAGCAGACGACGAGGAAGTGCGCAACCGTGCCAACGTGATGTTGGCGCTGTACCTGGAAATGGCCAAAATGGGCCTGCGCCGCAAGAACATGGTTGAGAGCATGAAAACGGTCGCGCGTATTTCGCGGCGCATGCAGACGCTGTTCAGTGGCACAGCACCAGAGCGCTTCTGGTTCACCATGGTGGGTATATGTGAAGGCATGGCCGGTGGTTTGATTGTGCCGGACGAGTGTATTGCACAGATATTCAAATCCGGTGCGTTCATGATCAAGTATGCGCGCGAGAATGGTGCGCGTATCGATGATTCGGTGGACTATGATGCGCTGCAACAGCAGATGCTGTTCTACATAGCCAGCTGTAAAGCCAAGCCTCTACACATTTCGCGGATTCGCGACGTATTCTCTATTGATGAGGGTACGCTGGAGCAGGCCAACCGGGGCCTCATTCACGTGGATGCGCTGGTGACAGCGCTGAGCTCCGCGCTTGACCAGCTCAATGGTGTGGTTGACTTCCTCAACTCGCAGGACCTGGCCGAGGCTGCCAGAGCGGGAGACGCGCAGTTGGCTACACGCGCGCTCGACGGCATTGACGCCACGCGTTATCGCCTGGAGGCAGCAGGGCAAATGGCCCATGCCGACTCGCTGCAGTCTGTGTCAGAGCGTCTGGATAAGCTTTACCGCGGCGTTTACAACGAGTCACCCACGCAGCTTAATCAGATGATCAATGAGATCATTCGTGGCATCGTCGATGTGAAACTGGATATAGAGCACAAGCTGGAGCATGGCCTGTGCAGTTCCTTCTCCAGTCGTGAATTTGAGCTGCGTGAGAGCGTGGTCAACGCCACCTTCAACCATATGGGGCTGGTTGAAAACTACATGCACCAGATCCTGCGTCGCAAGGAGCTGGCCAGTGCACTTGCGCGTAAACCCAATGACACCGCCAGCACATTGCGACTCACTATTGCGCTCAATCGTTACCTGAACAAGACAGACCAGGGGCATGAGGAACTGCGCCAGGCGGTACGTGAGGCCGATGCAGGGAACCCCGACCTGGATCACCTGTTTGATCTTGCCCGGGTATTTCTCAACGACCAGGAAACCATCGCCGACCGCAAGGCGATAGACATGTCCCTGGAGCTTCTCTCCGAGATATCCGGGGCTCTGGGTTTTGCCGGTATGGAACGCGAGGCACGCATTATTGAGCGCTGCCAGCACTGGCTGAGCGCCGCCAGCAAGGCCGGTGCGGTGCGTGAGAATGATGCATTCCGCTGCTTTGCCGAGGCATTTGCCCAGCTTGAACTGCATCTGCAGCGTTCAGTTATCGACCCGCTGGATGATACCTCACACATGCTGGCCATCGCCGAACAGCGAGCCGCTGAGCTTGACGAGCATGCGGTTGACCTGTCACCCGGCGCAGAGGTTTCCCAGGGTAACTGGTCGCAGCCGAAAAATTATGTGGAGGATGCGGAAGTACCCGCCGAATTCCGCGAGGTGTTTTTCGAAGAGTCGGAAGAAATTGTCGAGGAAATCACCCGCCTGACCCCGGTTTGGCTGGAGAACCTTGAAAACCAGCAGGCGCTGCGTGACATTCGTCGCCACTTCCATACCTTCAAGGGTAATGGCCGGGCCGTAGGTGCCAACGTGCTGGGGGAGCTGGGGTGGGCTGTTCAGGACATGCTGGACCGCGTGCTGGATGGTGACCTGGAGCCCTCTGCTGAGTTGCAGTCCCTGTTGCAGGACATCGTACGCGAGTTGCCGGCGCTGGTGGGTTCCTACAGCGAGGCCAGTCATTGGGATGCCGGCCCCGTGCGCGAACTGACCGACCGGGCGTTTCGCATGGCTGAGGGCGCGGGCGACGATCTCGCAGAGGGTATGCCCGAAGTGGATGATCAGGTACACGGTGGTGCGTCAGGCGCACCTGTCTCCGAGAACCTGGGTCAGTAACTGACCCTGACAATAAAAAGTGGAGAGATACCGTGCATTCTGACAAAGACAGTTCCGCAACAAAACAGGATTCGCTTGAGGGTTCCAAAGAGAGCACCCTGGAGTGGTTAATGGAAATGGATCGCGATGAACCGGAGGAAAACCTGTTCATTGTTGATGGCAAAGTTACCGAACTTACCCTGAGTGCCTACGAGGCTGAAGTGGCTGCGCGTCCCATGACGCGTGGTCGAACGGATGCCGATGACCTCGACACCTATATTTCCGAAGAAATTGTCCTGTCCGAGAACGACAGCGGCAACCTCTACAATGGCAGTAACGACATTGCCGCCGAGGAAAAGGCCTTTGAGGGCCTTATGGCAATCGATTTCTCCCGCCAGGAGGTTGAGGAGAGCGGCGCGGAAGTCGCGGCGGTGGATGACGGCAGCGATATTCTGGGTCTTGCTGAAGAGGATGATATTGGCGACTCCTACCTGGTAGTCAAGCGCGTACCCAGGGAAACCCCCGTGGTTGTTCCGGGCAAAGATGGCGCTGCTGCCAGCGAGTCTCCAGTCGAGCAGGTGGAGCCTGTCGCGCCGGAGATTTCAGTGGAAGCCGATCTTCCGGAAGCAGACGCGCCGGAGGAGATTGTTATTGCCGCGGTGGCGGAGTCGGCTGAAGCTGCGCTCAGCTTCGAGGCTGAAGCGGATGCTGCCGAGCCCGAGCTCGAAACGCTGGCGTCGGCAGCGGCTGCGCTCAGGACGAGCAAGCCCGCAGAGATACAGGATGACTCCGCTGATGAGCCGCCGCTGCAGGACGACATTGCTGCGTTTGACGAATTTGTTGTTGCCGCAGAAGACGAGCTGTCACTGGAAGAGCTGCCGGTAATCGATGAACCGCCGGTAATGGATGTGGCGGCCTATGTCAGCAGTGTGGCGACACCGGAGAGCGATGAAGAATTTGATCAGTATCTGGTGGCCGGGAGCGATCTCAGCGCTGGAGATGACGATCTTGACGAACTCTGTCTGCCGGAAGATGAATTGCAGTTCTCTGTTGA
>Ga0209578_10002436_pt1 | contig 15436 bp, 15 predicted proteins | sample tdAd472_FD_187127 | JGI IMG/M metagenome (GOLD analysis project Ga0209578, IMG submission 187127) | Marine sediment microbial communities from the Atlantic coast under amendment with organic carbon and nitrate - tdAd47.2 (SPAdes)... | ecosystem: Environmental > Aquatic > Marine > Coastal >...
ATCAAGACTTTCGGGGAACAAGGTGGACTGGCTGCGGCTTTCGCCTTCAATGAAATCCGTCATAATGGAATTTCCTGAATGAAAGGTGCATTATACCAGTACAGGATTTTTCACACAGCCTCGGCCAACAGCCGTCGTTATTGTTGCAATTCACCTATTGTCTGTTCCCGATGAACTACCAGAAAAATTTGTACAATGGACGCGAGGTGTCCTCTGCGTTATGGTAAACCATTGATCATAATGGGGTGGTTTAGGTTTTGTGTCCTCGAGGGTTATTAGTTAGTATCCCATCAGGACGAATCAGGAGACGAAGCTTAACAATTATGGCGGTGACTCTCGCGGTCATCTCACAATTAAAGAAGGAAGAAGGAGGTTCCTGTGCCGAGTTTGATGAAGCGTTTCCTAAAGTTAATCGGTTTTGGTTTATTGACGGCGCTACCGGGGTTGTCCTTTGCTGGGCTAATCACCGAATACTATACCTCTACAATCACAAATGCTGAAAATACCACCGGTGTTTCGCTCGGCGACACCTTCACGTGGTCCGTTACTTTTGACGACACTTCCCAGCGTGCGACTTGGGATTACGATGGTTTTGATAGGGTTGCGAACACCGCGGATGACACGCCGGGTGGCGATTGGTGCGTAGGGGGCACAGCGGATGGGTGCAGCGACCCGACCGTGTACTCGGACCAGGGTTATACCATGTTCTCCGACGCGCAGTTTTCTGTCGCCTTCGATCTCGCAGGTGCCGCCGGCAGTGGTTTTATACCGGATGACATTTTTAATGCAAATTACGCGAGAGTGTACGACTACAGAGGTGACAGATACTATAATTGGTCAGCCGATTACTTTGCGTTCAGTGCGAGGTCGTACTTCGGGCGTTTTCTAGATACAAACGGCAGGTCACATACAATTGGTGTTAATTACTTTTCCGATTTAACAGCGGTGGTTTCAGCCACGGTACCGGAACCCTCCACGATTCCCCTGCTGGCACTGGGACTCCTGGCACTTGTAGTTTATCGTCGCAGCGCAAGGACAGGTGCTTAAATCACTATTGTCAGGCCTTGTACTATAAGCAGACTAAACTTGATTGAAAACCAGCTTTCCAGTTTCGACTGGAACCGGCTGCCGACATAGTAGCCATATTCTAGCTTCCATCTGGTCTTCATGAAATCGGATATCGGCTGTCTTTTCATACAGACAAAATATTAACTCTTTTGTTCGCTTAATATCTGCTTCGCTTCCTTCAAATCAATCCTTGCGTTATGGCCGTGTTTCTCCAACAAGTGCAATAGATTGCCACCGTTCAATAACGTTAACGGCTTGCCCTTAGCAAACTCGTAAGCATCCGGGCCGTAGTCAGCTGTTGTAACAAGTATTCCCTTGGTTGCGCCTTCGTTTACAGTAGTTCCATAAAGATCTCTGACTGCCGATACTCCAACAACATTTGAATATCTTTTAGCCTGGATGACAATCTTTCCACCGCGAATCGGATCGGGATCGAAAGCAACAGCATCCACTCCACCATCTCTACTTGCCTGAGTTATCTTTACTTCACCTCCTGAGCTGACAAATTCTTTTTCAAATATTTCCCGTATCAGATTCTCGAAGTCTTGCCAGTCCATTGCGGCAAGATTAACACTGTTATCAATTTCATCAGCAACTGCATAAGCTGATGTAAAACGCCTATCTTCTTTGTCAATACTAAGAATCGGCGCCACTGGCGATAATCCATGTAGTTTACTGCTACCAATCCCTTTTAATTGCTTAAAACATGCTTTGGGATCAATCCTTTCGAGGTTAATTGCCAAAAACTCATCTTTCGATGCTTGCAATGACATTATGCATGAATTCACATTCTGCCCCGTTGACTTATCTACGGTGTCTACCCATCCGTTAAACACTATAGAATCCAAAGTTTCGACCGAATCTGCTTCATATAATTCATGAATAGTTCTAAGAGCAATTTGATACAAAAGGCTATCGTAAAGCTTGTTTAGCGCTGCTGCTGATAGGTGAGTTTCAGTATACTCATCCCTTGATGCTACGTACTTTATGTTCTTTACAGTAGGGATTGCGTTGATATCTGGTAAGGAGTAGTCAACAATCAATATCTTGGAAGTTGCTTGATAGTCGATATCCCACTCTTGTGGAAAGTATTCGGGATAAATGGAATTGCTAAGCACCATTTCGCAATAGTCACTTACCGCTCCCGGTTCTTTAAGCAGATATTGATCTTTCTTTTGGATTATTAATTCGTTGCTTTTGCTTTGGTTCTTTTCGTATTTGATTTTGCCTTTTTTCCACTGTTCAGATTTCATGTTAAAGTCAGAATCTGCTTCAGTATTCTGGGATTCAATTCTTTTTCTTTTTCGGACCCACGATTTATGATCCGACAAGAATAGATCTTCTGCCTCATCTTGCTTTCTTTTTCTTGAGCTTGAAAAAATCTTGTCGAAGAATCCTAAAGATGGTGTATATTTTGAATCACTACGAGTGGGTTCTTTGGGGATCCTTTTGTGCTTTGGTTTGGTCGGTTTTTTTCGAGGAAATGGTTTCTCGTTTAGTAAGGACGACCAATCGATTGTATCGTCGATAGACAACGTATGCTTCAGAGTTTGTTCTAACCTTTCAATTTCTTCTTGAGCCTCGTCAGTCCTAGCAATTGCCAATTCCTTTTTCTGTTCTTTACTCCTAATGGCAGCTTCTCTTTCACGCTTTCTTGATTCAGCTGCTTGTTTCTTTTCCCACATCTCATCCCAAGCTCTCTGTTGTGCAGCTGCTTTTCGTTCTACAACATATTGATCTGAACCTCGTATATGGCGATACTTGTTCAAACCTTTGTGTCGCACTTCTATTTCCCACATTTCACGATACGCCATACTTCAATGTCTCCTCATGCACCTTCCTAATGAGTGAATTAAACTCACTGTGCATTGCTTTCTTCGGCATTTGTAATGCAGGAAGCACAGTGTTCGCTATTTGGATTAGCAACGAGGCAACTACGGCGTACATTGCTGCGACTTGAAAGACTCTGCGTCTTTTCAGCTCTTGGAAGAGATTACCCATAGAAGCACCTTATATACGGCATGGGTACTACTACCGTACGGCTTGTTATTTTGCGTAAAACCTTACCATATACCCCCAAAAATGGCACGAATCCGGTGGGAAATCAGGCTATTTGGAGGATTTCGCTAATGTCGCCTTCGGGTCGACTGCAGACGAAAGCACCTGCTGAAAAACCAACTGATCAAAAAATAGCCAGCTAGTCCGCTTTTGGAGTGGAGCAGAAACTGTCAAAAATGAAATCCCGCGAGTTTCGTGGTGGGCCCTCGGGGTGGCTCCAACTTCCGGTGTCGACCCGCTGCCGACATTAAGAATTACTTCCAAAAACTATCAAACTAATGTCGTCTAAACTCAGAAACCAAACGTTTGCCGATACTTACCTGTATAAAAACACATGGATTTACTGATCCATAGAAGCCCCAAACGCTCTTTTTTATTATGGGTATCGAGGTTAGTTGAGGAGTATTTGTAGAGTTCTTCTAAGTACATTGATATTGAACGGTTTTCTTGGTATCAATGCTGACCAGCAGTATGAAGTACTCCCAACGATCCACAAAAAAGGAGTTCTCATATGAAATCCCAATCTTGCCGCTTAGTATTGTTACTAGTCTTCGGTGTTTTCTCGTATTCCTCGCTTGCACAAGACACTGATACCTATCAGGTTCCCCGAACTCAATTTGGACAACCAGATTTTCAAGGCAACTGGCATACTAAATTTGTCACTATGCTTGAACGGCCTGATAGTGTTGAAAATTTGGTTGTTCCAAGAGAGGAAGCCTTAGCCATAGCGGCCGCCATTAATAGTGAGATACCTCACAATGAAGACCCGGATTTCGAATGGCAAAGCCTGGTTGATCTCGCGTTAGTAAGAGGGGAATACCGTACTTCGATCATTGTAGACCCTGCCAATGGGAAACTGCCTTACCGAGAGACGGCGATGCCGATTGTAGAGTTCAACATTGCGCGATATTTAGAGGAATTTGATCATCCTGAACAGCGACCTTTAGGTGAGCGCTGCTTGCAGACATTTGCCGGTCCTCCGATTCATGCAATTCCTCTGATGTTTCCTTACCAGATAATCCAGACCGAGAACCACTTTGTACTCTATGCGGAAGGTTCTGTTGGATTAAGGCTGGTTCAATTGAACAGTGGAAGGGAAAAACAAGATATTGCTCTTACTCATGTGGGTCATTCGACAGGGTATTGGGAGGGAGAAACGCTGGTAATAAAAACCACCAACTTTCGTGAAGACCATCCCTCTCGAACAGGATTTGGTCGCCCATTACTTGTCGGGTCTGGAACAACCATTACTGAAAGGTTTACTCGTCTTTCTGAGAATGAACTCAATTACTATTTCACCGTAGAGGATGAAGAGTTTTATGCACAACCGTTCTCTGGCGAGTTTTCACTTTTTACCCACGAAGGTCCACTGTACGAGTACGGTTGCCATGAAGGCAATTACAGTTTGCCTAGCATCCTGAGGGGTGGTCAGATGCAAAAATCTGCTGCGCCGTAATTTGTGACCGCTTCTGGCAGCCGCAAGCTGAAGTAGATTAGAAATATGAGGTTTGGCTATTCAGACTGGTATTAAAATGCTAAGAATTGATCGATTACAGCTTTTACGTCTCGGAGCGGAGCTGATTCTTATTATTGTAGGCGTTTTACTGGCTTTCCAAGTCGACGCCTACCGAGAAAAAAGAGACAATCAAAGCAGGACACTTACTCAGCTAAATGCAATTCGCTCTGAGTTGAGTGAGAATCTGAGTCGTCTCGATCGTGTTATTGACTTGCAGGAAGTAGTTACTACTGCTCAGATTACCGTCCTAAGAATCGCCAATAGTGAGGAACCATTCCCAGATAGAGACGAAATGGGACAAAACATTCGTAGAGCTACGATGTTTTTTAGGACAGAGCCAATTACAGGAGCTTATGATTCTCTAGTGGCATCTGGTGATCTTCGAATAATAGATGATCCCAGTTTAAGAGCAGAACTTGCCACATTTATGGAGGATTTAAGAACACCATTTGAAGATGAAGAGAGTAGTCTATTATTTAGGACTGAGCTGTTTGGGACTTTCTCTCAGTATTTCGACTACCTCTCCATTCGGGCACCCAATTCCCCACTAGATTTCCCAGATCCTATACTTGAACCCAATTATGAAGGCCTGCTTGATGATCAACGTTATTTGAATTATTTGGGGATACTGACAGCTATTGAGTCGTCAATCGCTAGGCACTACAGAACTCTTAGGGAAGAATGCATAGAACTAATAGAGAAATTGGATGCAGCAATCGCAGAAACATAGTATGCGGAATAATGTCGACTCTTGAGCTTGAGTGAAAATTAAAGAATATCAACAATGAATTGGGAAGCTATAGGCTCGGCAGCCGACACGATAGCAGCGATAGGCGTCATAGTGACGCTGATTTACCTGGCGCTTCAGATTCGACAAGCAAACAAAGACTCGCAAGCCAGCGCAATCCAAGAACTAGGTAGGGACTGGGAGCAACATACATCCACCGTGGTGAGCCACGAAAATATTTCTACTTTCCTGAAGGGTTTAGATTCCTATTCAAGTTTAGATCCTGAAGAGCGCCTGAAGTTTGATTACTGCGTGCTTGGATTCTTGAATATTATGGAGCACGCGACCTATAAGGCGGGCGCGGGCAGGGTGGCTGAAGTGATGGATATGTATGAGAAATTCCTTTCTCATCGCCTCTTCACCTATCCTGGTGTAGAAGAGTGGTGGGAACACAGTAACGGTAGCGGATTGGGTGAGCCCCTACAGGACTGGATTACGAATCAAATCTGGCATTTCGAGGACCAGAATTAGGTCTGCTCTTGGCACTAGTCACCGTTAAAAAACGTTAAAGAAGAAGGCTAGAATGAACTGGGATGCAATAGGAGCCATAGGTGAATTAATTGGAGCCGCAGTTGTGGTGGCCACATTGGGTTACCTCGCGATTCAAATATAGCAAAACACCACGAGCCTAAAAGTCTCTACATATCAAGATTGGCTTAATGTCCATTCTCAGGGTTTTTCTTCACTCCAAGATAAGGAATTAGCCAATATAGTTTTAGCTGGTTGTAATGACACGAGGAACCTAACAGAAGATTCGTATATTCAGTTCTTGGCATGGATCCGCGTGTATATGCATATGCAGCAAGGTCAATACTACCTGTATCGCGAGGGTGTTGTAGATGATGAGATTTGGGAAACCAATCTACGAGACTTGGCAGGTTTTTATAAATTTCCAGGAGTCAAGCAGTGGTGGGATGCTGGAGGTAAAACCGGGTTTACAAAAGAATTTGCTGAGGTAGTAGAAGGCTCTTCAGCATTTGCAATCATGATGGCTTGGGACAAGGAAAAAGGCTTTTATGCAACTGAATTTCATGAGAAACCTTGAGTGATTAATAGTCAGCCATGTCGGCTTTTGGCTGAAAGTGACAGTTAAGAGTTAAATATGTTCATAAGAAAAATCACAGAACATGTAAAAGCCCAGAATTGGTTTGCGGTCATCCTTGATTTTTTCATTGTCGTGGTCGGTGTATTTGTCGGTATCCAGGTAGATAATTGGAATCAGGATCGAATAGATAAAAACAACGAGTCTGAATACCTTGTCTTGATAGATGGGGATCTCAAACGGGACGTAGAAGTTTTGGAGCTCCTGAGGTCCAATATTCAACAACACGTCGATGGTGCCCAATTAGTAAGAGATTCGGTGTACAACTCTGTTGCGCCAACAGAAGCGATTGAAAAGGCGTTCACATCACTTTATCAGACTTATGCATACACTCCGGCGCAACCGACATACCTTGGACTTAGGAATGGAGCCCAACTGGAAATACTTGAGGACCTAGGCTTAAGATCTTCGATAATTGATTACTACGACATAAATCAATCCCGGTTCCAGATGGAATTCATGAGGGACTATACTCGTGCCCAGAGGCTTCTCCACCAACATTTCTCCAAGTACGTCAAGATGCTTCCTCCGAATAGGACTGACAAGCTATGGCCGCCACCTGAGGGTCTTCTATGGACAACTCTGGTTGCACCGCTTTCCAGTGGTGTGGAGGACATCGGATTTCTAAATGATCTATCTGAGGTTGGTGCGAGAGGAGGAGAGATTCTGCAAGTTATTAGAGAGTTACAGTCGACCAATCGAAGTATACAGAGTTCTATACAGCAATATCTTTATGGTGAGTAACCTTGACTATATTAGTGCGGGCACCTGGAGAAAGCGGAAGTGGAAGAATTATGTCGGCAGTTGGCCGCAAACAGAATTAGAAAAAGAATATGAACCTCGATAATGCTAATCAATGGTTAACTCTCTTGGCGAACCTAGGAGTGATTGCTGGCATTATTTTTCTTGGTTTAGAGATACAGCAGAACACTAGAACAATGCAAGCCACGGCCATCCAAGAGTCTACAAATGTTGCTCGTGAGCAAATTATGATGTTTGCGACAGATGCTGAAACGAATCGTATTGCAATGATGGGTAGAGATAGCCCAGCAAGCCTAACGGCTGAAGAAAGGCAACGCTACTCTTGGATAATTCGTTCATTTTGGCTTGGCATGCAAGGTCTTTATAGGCAATGGGAAATGGAGATATTGCCTGACGAGGAATGGTCAGTGTGGACTATAACGATCTGTCAAAACAAGTCAGGTGGTGGTGAAGAATCCTGGCAGGTAAACAGGCAGAATTTAATACCGGCATTTGTAGATTGGGTCGAGGAAAGTTGCGACGCTATCAATACAAATTAATTTATACACTTCAGCCGCGCAAGTGAATTTTTCGGCCGTGTAACGCCGGCTTTCGGCCGGGAGATGCCTAAAAGACAAGGATTTCATTTCTGAAACTTGGAGGCTCCCTTCAGGAAGCAACCCAAGGCGGACAAATCATTTTTTTCATTTTTCAAAAAAGTATGGCAGATTCCATATAAAAAGTAACGCTAAACATCTTAATTACTGTATATCTGTACATGGGTTCATCGTTGCATATACAGTCCGCGTGAAGTCTACTATTGTTTGCACCATGAGAAACTGACTAATTGACTCACCGTGCCAACAAATAGGAATAGAGTTACTTATCTATTTGTTTTTAAAGGTTATTCCAATAGGATAATTACGCAAAAGCTATTTAGGAGATGAGCTAGAAGAAGTGGAAAGTATACCCATGGAATTTAAGTAGAGACACTGATTGAGGGTATGCTCTAAATTATGCTAAGAGCCGGAGAATATGATGAAGAAAGCGCTCTCAGTTGTATTGCTAGTTTATTCACAACTAGCTTATACCCAAGAATCCCTAACGGCCGATCAATCCGCCGATATGGTTCGCCATCCCCAACAAGTTCTTGAGGAGATAACTATCGTAGGGGAAAGAACAACTTTTGCCTTACGCCAACAGATTGAACGGGCTGAAAACAATCTCTATCAGCTCTTCAATGAATTAAACAGCTCTGATCAATTCAATATTAAGTGCCGTAACCGTAAGCGCAGATCGCATATTCCCCGTCGCGAATGCGAACCGAAATTTCTAACACGGGCACGCCAAGCGAATGCGGTAATGGCGATGGCGGCTATGCGCAGTGGTGGCGGTTGGGGTGCCCCAACACAACATGTACCTAATTATGTTTCTGGCAATTCAGCCATGTTTGACTACGGACTTGATCTTCTGCAATCTGAGAGAGAGTTGAAAACATGGGAAGGCCGAACCTTTGAAGCGCTAAACGCGGAAATGCTTCGCTTAGCAACGGAAAATCAGCAATTCCTTGAAGCCTTAATGCGTGTTGGAAAACTAAAGTCTACCCTTCGAGAGGAAAGAAGAAAACTGTTTGAAGACGTTGTCAGAAAAGCAATTAACTCAGGCGAACCCTAGATACGGAATCCAAACTTAAACATTCAGAAGAGATGTTTTGCTTCCACTCGTGTTCCTTGCTAACAATGAACAATAATCCTGGTACTCAACACTGAATTTCTTGAGTTCTACTCAATATATAGGGGGCAAGTGAAATGATCCAAGGTTCATGTCTTTGTGGTGAGGTAAAGTATGAAATTGATGAAAATAAAATCGCAATGATGAGTAATTGCCACTGCTCAAACTGCCGCAAAGCAACGGGCGCTGACTATGGCACTTTCATTCAGATTCCACCACAAGATTTCAATTGGCTTTCTGGCCAAGAGTCAGTAGCCACATATGACTCTTCACCAGGGAACCATCGTGCATTTTGTAAAAACTGTGGTTCTCGCATGCCTCAAACGAATGACGCATGGCCTTTCATTACCATCCCGGCCGGATCTCTAGACAAAGATCCAAATACAAAACCAAAGGCCAATATATTCACTGCTAGCAAGGTCTCGTGGCTTTCTATTGACAATTCCATACCATCCGTTTCAGATATGGGATCGGCAGATTTCTGGGCTAGTGTATGGCCACAACCTTAGTAGCTATGGCTATTAGATGAGATAAGACAAGAATAATTGATGTACTTAGATAACCTGAATAAATGGCTAACGCTACTTGCTAACCTAGGAGTCTTGGCGGGTATCATTTTTCTCGCAATCGAAATCGGGCAGAACACTGCAGCGATTAACCGACAGGCAGCCAATGATAGAATATCTAGGGTAATGGCACCTTATATTCGGGACATACCCGAAATATACGAAAAAATTAAAGTAGTGGATGGTGCTGAACCCACAATAGAGAGATTCAAGAGTATCTATAGCTTGAACACACAAGAGGCAGTAAGTTGGGCTGCCTTTTTACAAACAAATTGGAGAGCGTTTGAGACTGACTTTGTCTTTATAGGACCAACAGATGAACTCCGAAATTCGATAGAGTTTATGCTGGTGTTCCCAGACAACCAAATTTATTGGGATGACCAAAAATCAACTTTTGACTTTGATTTTGTAAACTACGTGGACCACCTAGTTTCGTCGAACTAGGGGAAAATACATCGGCTACTGGCCATAAGAAGAGTTAGATGAACGATAATTCAATGCGCAAATGGCTATTTGAGAGTGCGTTAATCGTAATAAGTATACTACTGGCCTTTGCGATTCAGACCTGGTGGGAACAAGTTGCGGAAAGCCAACAAGAAAGACAGTCCTTAATTGGATTGAAGGAGGAATTTGAGACAAATGTGGCTTCTCTTAGAAGCTCAATAGACGATTACAGCGAAAACCGGAAGGAAGCCTTAAAAGTTCTTGATCTCACTAACCCTTCTTCCAGGGGTGATAAAAACAACGAAACATTACTACTACTATCACAACTAATTGCAACAACAGAAACATTTGAGCCGGTGGAGGGAACTTTATCCTATTTAGTAAGTAGCGAGGGATTGGGAATGCTATCGAATGGGGAGCTGAGACTGCACTTAATTCAATGGCCCAGAGCTGTCTCAAAAATTAATGATAGACAAACACGAATTAGAGAGATTATGCGTCAGTATTTTCTGCCATACATTTGGACCAAGATTCCAGTGAAGGTGCTTGATGATATAGCTAGCTCCGGTTTAACGAACCAGACATCAAGCAACTCTATAGATGTCAGTGAAATGTTCTCAGAGTTAGAATTTCAGAATATAGTAAATGAACTCCTTTATAGTTATACAGCAGAGATTGAAGTTTTGAACGATGCCCTTGCACTAGCGGAAACGATTCTAGGTATTGTTGATGATGAAATAATAATTTGAAATGTCGGCTCTTGGCGTGCGCCGTGCTAAGGCGGCGCTTACCCAGTGGGTGAAAGTCCCACCCGGCTATCGCTCCAGCCGGAAGCAACCGGAGCAATCGTGGAGGTAACGAAGCGGTTGAAGCCTCCGGTGAAGCGTGCCACGACATACGGTGGCAGCGCGAGTGTGCAGGCCGTAACGCGAGTGAACGCTGAACAATCCTCGAAAAGGACGTTGCACAGGCCGACCCGATCGCCATCTCGGGGAAGGCTGATACGGCTGGTGGAATGAGCAAGAGTGAAGCCAGTCGCTGTGCCGGGGTAGTGGCGACAGCATGTACACAAGGGAAGCGCGCGCAACACGGGAAACCCCTTAATGTGGTCGGAGGGAGACCAACCGAACGCCCGTGAGGGAGGGTTCGGGCATTCTGGGGTGGCGGAGAGGCTCGTAGTACCGAGGAAGCCGGGTAACTCCGGTGGAGGAAAGGGGCCTCAGTTCAAGACTAATGTTGGAAGTGGTGAAGGACCAGGAGATTGGGAAGCCTATCAACTCCGACTAGTGTTCGGAAACTGCGAAGAGCATTACACGTAAAAGCGAAGGCTGAACCTGACTTTCGTTTCTATGCGTTGTACGACAAGCTGTTCCGGGAAGATATTCTGGCCCATGCCTACGCCCAGTGCCGTGCCAACAAGGGCGCATTGGGAGTGGATGGCCAGGACTTTGCGGACATCGACGCGTACGGGCTGGAACGATGGTTAGGGGAACTGGCGCAATCCCTCAGAGAAGAGAGTTATCGACCGGATGCCATCCGGCGAGTCTACATTCCCAAAGCCAACGGCAAACGGCGACCCCTGGGCATCTCAACCGTCAGGGATCGGGTGTGCATGACAGCAGCAATGCTGGTGCTGGAACCGATCTTCGAGGCGGACCTTCCCGACGAGCAGTACGGCTACCGCCCCAAGCGCAGCGCGCAGCAGGCAGTAGTCGAGGTGGAAGAGCAGTTGTACCGGGGCCATCCTGATGTGGTTGACGCGGACCTTTCCGACTACTTTGGCAGTATCCCGCATGCTGACCTGCTCAAGTCCTTGTCCCGGCGGATAGTGGACAAGCGGGTGTTGCGGCTGATCAAGCTGTGGCTGGAATGTCCGGTGGAAGAAGACGGGCCGGGAGGCGGCAAGACACGTACGACCGAAGCTAAGGACAAGCGCTGCGGCATCCCGCAGGGTTCACCGATCTCCCCGTTGCTGGCCAATCTGTACATGCGGCGCTTTGTGCTGGCATGGTATCAATTAGGATTGGACAAGCGACTGGGGAGCTGCCTGGTGACCTACGCGGATGACCTGGTGATTCTGTGCCGTCGAGGTAAGGCGGCGGAAGCATCCGAATGGATGCGCAGGATCATGGAGAAGCTGAAGCTGCAGGTCAACGAGGAGAAGACGCGGGTGTGTCGGATACCGGAAGAGTGCTTTGATTTTCTGGGTTACACGTTTGGGCGGTTGTATTCGGCACGGACGGGCAAGGCCCGGCTGGGCATGAAGCCGTCGAAGAAGAGCCTGAGACGCGCGATCGAAAAGATCCATGCGCTGACGGCGATTAATCTGACGTGGATGGAGACCACAGAGCTGGTGCAGGCGTTGAATCGCACTTTGCGCGGCTGGGCGAACTACTTTAGAGTAGGGACATTCAGGAAAGCGTATCGTGCCCTCGACAACTATACGGCGATGCGGTTACGTCGGTGGCTGCGAAACAAGCACAAGGTCAGAGGCCGTCGGGGTGGGGCTTATCCTCAGTCCCATCTTTACGGGCATTTTGGACTCGTACGGCTGACCCGTTTGGATTGCAGTGAGCCGTGGGCGAAGGCGTGATGTTTTGTCCGAGAGCCGGATGCGGGAAATCCGCACGTCCGGTTCGATGAGGGGGATGTGGAAACGGGGTACTGATCGTTCAAGATTGGCACTACCGCGCCACATCTCTACTCTACCGGAAGAGGAACATGAAGGAAAGGTGGTTTCGTTACGTGCCAGGCCAATAAAGCTTAGAAAAAAGGATATACCAGCACGGTCCGTCCTTTGCCATTACATAAATCGCAGTGTACGCTGCAGTAGGACCGAAGATTCAATGATTTTTTGTGCCCTCACGAATGCGTAAACAACTTCGGCAAATTCAAATTATTCGCTCAAGAGGAACCTGAGATGTCCCGCTCCTGCATGCTTCAACCAGTAGCGATAGTCTGCTTAATTGCCGCAATCGCCGTGCCGACCCAAAGTTTGGGTTCTCTGGATGACCTGGCTGAACAAGCCCTGGCGCAGATCGAAGGAGAGCTCGCTGTGCCCGGGCTGTTGGCACCGGTGGAAGTCATCCGCGATGAATGGGGCGTGCCGCATATTTACGCCGAAAACGACTCGGACCTATTCTTTGCCCAGGGCTACGTCATGGCCCAGGACCGGCTCTGGCAGATGGAGATGTGGCGCCGCTGGCACGAGGGTCTGCTGGCGGAGATCTTCGGCCCCGAGGCGCTGCCCTGGGACCGACGTTCGCGACTGATGAAATACCGGGGGCCATTCGACGCTGTGGAATGGACTAGCTATCACCCCGATGCCTTTCGGCTGTTCAGCGCCCATGCCGATGGTATAAATGCCTTTATTGAGCAGAATCGCAACAATCTGCCGGTCGAGTTTCAGCTCACCGGTATCGAGCCGGGCCACTGGACACCCGAGACTCTTGTGCTGCGCTGGGCGGCTCTGGCGGTGCCGAGCGTGCGAGGGCATGCGATCAATGAGCTGCAGCTGGCGCGGGCGGTGGCGGAATTCGGTGTCGATGAAGCCAATCGTCGGGCTGCCCCCGATCCCTGGGACGACCTCGTGGTGCCCGACGGGCTCGATGTGAACCTGATTACCGACGAGGTGCTCGAGGCGGCGCGGGCCGGAGACAACGACCCATTTACCGGCAATCGTCTACCGCCGTTGGAAGTGGTAGAGGAGTACCGGGACCTGGTTTCCGGTGGTGTGCGGGTGGCCGGAATCCAGAGCGATCCTTACTACCAGGAAGGCAGCAATAACTGGGTGATGAGCGGTCGACTCACGCCTTCCGGCGTACCGATTCTGGCCAATGACCCGCACCGTCGCATCGAAATGCCTGCGCTGCGCTACTTCATCCATTTGAACGCGCCGGGCTGGAGCGTGATTGGCGGCGGTGAACCTCCGTTTCTTGGCGTCGATGCCGGTAGTAATGAGCACATGGCCTGGGGCTTTACCTTCGCTGGCACCGACATGGTCGACACCTTCGTGGAGGAGATGCACTCGACCAACTCCAATCTCGTTCGCTGGCAGGGCAGTTGGGAGCCGCTGCGCGTGATCGAGGAAGAGATTCCGGTTAAAGGTCAGGCGCCCGAACGCATCACCCTGAAGTTCAGCCGCCACGGCCCGGTTTTCCACGAAGACCTGAATAATCGGAAGGCCTACGCCGTACAGTCGGTCGTTCAATATCCTGGTACGGCAGCCTACAAGGGCAGCTTCCAACTGGCCCAGGCTACCAGCTGTGAGGATTTTTTCAGCCGCGCAAACCACTGGCTGGTGCCGACCCACAGCCTCATCTGCGGCGACGACAGCGGCAACATCGCGCTGCAGGTGACCGGCCTGACTCCGGACCGGGACGGTTGGAACGGGCGCCTGCCCGTGCCGGGCACCGGCGAGTATGAGTGGGTCGGATTTCGAGACGACTTGCCGCGGGAGTTCAATCCCGAGCGTGGCTACATTGCCACCGCCAACAACAACGTGCACCCGCCGGGCTACACTGGCCGGCCGGTATTCTACCATTCCTCACGGGGCGTTGAGACTTCACGCATTGCCCGGCTGCACCAGATCCTCTCCTCCGGTGAGAAATTTACGCTGGAGCAGCACAAGGCGATTCAGCATGATAATTATCTACTGGCCGCTGAGCGCGACATCCCGTCCTTCCAGGGCTGGACGGCGGAAGATCCCGATGTGGAATGGGCGCGTGGCCAGATCGCTTCATGGGATGGAGAGCTCACTGCCGACTCCACCGCCGGTGCGCTCTACGTGCGCTGGGAAAGCGCAGTGGATGAGGCGGCACTGGACACCTCAGTACCGCTGGCACAACGTCGCCCGCTGATCGTGTCCGGACTGGAAGCCGCGCTCGAGCGGCTGACCGAAGAGCTTGGCCCGGATCGCAGCGATTGGCGTCACGGGCGCGTGGCGGCAAGTGAACTCAAGCATCTATTCGCTTCCGAGTATGACCTGCCGAACATAGAGCGACCGGGCGGTTTTGGATCAGTGAACGCTACGGGTGCCAACTTTCGCCGCATCATCGATCTGGCGGACCCGACCCGCACCGTAGCCACCAACGCCCCGGGTCAGTCGGCCCAACCTGGAAGCCCAAACTACGGCAACCTCGCCGAGCGGCTCGGCAACGGCGAGTATTTTCCGCTGTTGTGGGCGCGCGATGACGTGGAAAGCGGCGCTCGGCACCGATTGATGTTGCGACCGAAATAATCGGATTGAACCTTGAGTCCGTTTTCTACGCAGCTTTAGTGTCAAATGTCCGCAGCTGGCCCAGACTGTGCAAAAACCTTTCAATCTGCTCCTAGAGAAGCTTTAGCAGCCTTCAGGAAGCCAACTGAGGCAATTCATCAAGTCGATTATAATAACGGTTGTTCCTAAACAAGGAATCAACTTT